>Ga0310122_10000205_pt1 | contig 37564 bp, 30 predicted proteins | sample CB6_Bottom_1051__FD_203503 | JGI IMG/M metagenome (GOLD analysis project Ga0310122, IMG submission 203503) | Marine microbial communities from Western Arctic Ocean, Canada - CB6_Bottom_1051 | ecosystem: Environmental > Aquatic > Marine > Oceanic | place: Canada: Western Arctic Ocean | collected...
CCGGGAACCTGCAGAAGGGAAAGGGCGCGCACGTGCGCGCCCCGCGAGCGGCCGCGGGGGTTCGGGGCGCAGCCCCGTCTAAAAATCGACGAATCGGACTTCGAACATTTTCGGCCACCACTTTCCCGTGATATAGAAAGTCTCAGTGGTCGGGTTGTAGGCGATACCGTTCAGCACCTCCGCACCGTTCCGGTCCGCGCCCTGCAAGAGACCGGTCGCGTCGATGTAGTCGGTCACCCGACCGGTGTCCGGGTCGATGCGAACGAGAAAGTCCTCCTCCCAGACATTGGCATAGACGGCGCCATCGACACACTCCAGCTCATTCAGCTTGTGGAGCGGTTGCCCGCGCAGACGCACCCGCTGCTCGCCGATCGGCTCGAACGAGTCCGGGTCGCGGAACGTGAGGCGGTCGCTGCCGTCGCTCATCACCAACCGGTCGCCGTCGTGACACAGGCCCCATCCCTCGCCCTCATACTGAAAAGTCTCTCCCGGCTCGAACGAGTCGCGGTCATACGTGAACGCGCGTTCAGTCGTCCACGTCAGCATGAGGAGACGCCGGTCAACGAGAGCCAGCCCCTCACCGAAGTACTCGCCGGGCACGTCGATGCGCTGTTCAACCCGACCGGTCTCCGGGTTCAGCCGACGGAGCGTGGACTCCCCATAGCGCCCGGTGCTCTCGAACAACCGATCGTTCCACCAGAGAAGCCCCTGAGTGTACGCATCCCGTTCGTGGGCGAGCTCACGCAGGATGTCGACCCGAAGCGAACGGACCACCGGCTGCAACTCGGACGCCGCACCAGCCGACGCCGCGGCTGCAGGGGACAGCTGTGAGGTGGGGAAGGAACGGACCGCCCAGACACCACCGAGGATGGCGACCGCGAACGCCGCCACGGCCCAGACGCGCGGCGACCGAGCCCCGGTGCTCCGAGACACAGGTGTCGCGGCCTGCTTCCTGCTCCCTTGTCGACGTCGATTGCGCCCCACGGTGTCTCTCCAGCCTGTGGCGAGGAACCTCGATTATACGCCCAGCAACCCGTCGCCTGGGGTTCGCTGGGCGCAGCCCCGTCTAAGTACTAAACCCGCAGCAACACCGCGCGGGCAGGCTCGCCGGTCGCGCGGGCGACCATCTGGGCGTAGAGCTGTACCTGGCGACGATAGACGTCGAGCGCTGCCTCCAGCTCGCGGTCGGTCTTGAAGTCCACCACGACCCAGGTTGCGCCATCGCGGAACGCGAGGTCGACGACCCCTTCGACCAGGGTGCCATCCTCGGTCTGCATCGTCACCGGCGTCTCGCGGCGACAGGCCCCGGCGCCGACCGCTCGGCGCGCACGCTCGAGGAGCGGGTGTGCGAGCGCGGCAGTCGCCACGCCGGCGGCCGCCGTCACCTCCGGGTCGGTGGCGCCCAGCATCCGTCCCTCCAGCACGGCGAACTCGGCCACCTGATCGGTGGCGGCATCGAGCGGCGTCACCGCCAGCACCGCGTGCACGAGCGCACCAAAACGCCGGCCAGACGGTCGGTCCGGGTCGCCGACCAGCTCAACGATCTCCGGCTCCGCAAGATCCGCCGCCGGCACCTGGTCGACGACGAGCTGCTCGGCCAGCTCGGTGACGGTCAGGACCCGCAAACTGGGTGTCGCCGCCGCCGACACCGTCTCGTCGCGTCGTTCACGCCAGGCTCGATAGCGCGCCAGGTCCTGCTCGACAACTGGCGCTGGGGTGTCCTTCGACAAGAGCTCCGCCTGCCGGATGCCGAAGCGTGCCTCGATCCCCAGACGGAGCGTCGGCGAATTGGGGTCCCACCAGACCACCGGGTAGCCGGAGAGCGCGACCTCGGGGACCTCTGAGTCTGAGGCAGACGAGTCTGATGCGGCGCTCGTCTTGCCGCGGAAAGGAAGCACTTTTCCCTTTCCGGCGTCGGCGACCAACTGGTAGAGCCCGGGTGCCACGGTGTCCGGCCGCGACGGGTCGCCATCAGGGCGGTCCACCACGCTGTCTCGACCAAACGGGGGGCAGCCCGGCGCCGATGACGGATCTCGGCGGACCGCGACCGGAGGGTAGATGGCGTCATCGAGTGGCCCGAGCCAACCGTCCACAAAGGGCCCGTCGCCAACCGCCGGCACGACCAGCAGGTCTCGCGCACGAGTGGCGGCCACATATACCAGACGGATGCCCTCCTGACGATCGCGCTCCACCTCGACCGCTTCGTGATCGAGGAGGTCCAGTGGCGACCACCCGGCGATGCGCTGGGCGCACAGACCGCGTTCGGCGTCGATGAACCGCCCGGCAGTCTTCCGGTGCAGCTTGCAGGTCGGGTCGGCCAAGATCACGACCGGAAACTCGAGCCCCTTCGCGCGATGCACGGTCATGATGCGCACGCCGTCACTGCCTTCCTCGAGGATCGGTGCCTCACCCGCCTGCCGGGCCACCGCCTGATCCTCGAGCTGCTCGACGAACCCGCGGAACGACAGCCCGCCGGTCGCCTCGTGACGTCTCGCCATCTCCGCCATCTGCATCACGTTGGCCAGCGCCTGCTCGCCACCCGGTCGCATGACGAAGCCGGCGTGGGCGCGTGTTTTCTCGAGTAGCCGCCCGATCGTCTCGGCGACCGGTATGTCGTTTCGCCGGCGATGCGCGTCCCGCAACACGGCCAGTGCCTCAGCGATCGGGCCGAGACGCCGGCGCTCGCTGTCAACCGCCCCCTTGTCCATCACTCCGTCGGCCGGCAGCCCAGCCGGAATGCGGAACGGGTGAAGACGACCGAACCGTTGGTGGTACTCGAGTAGCGCCGCATCTTCAATCGCGAAGAGCGACCCGCGTAGCGTCGCAAAGATGGAGAGCTCGTCGTCGGGGTACTCCACGGCGGCCAGCGCCGCGCGCATCGTCGTGACCTCTTCACGGTCGTGGAACGTCCGGCCACCGACCAGCAGATGCGGAAGCTCCCGCGCCTCGAGTGCCTCCACGTAGGGGCGTGTCATGTCGGAGCCGAAGCTCTCGAAGCGCCGAAACAACAGACAGACGTGACGCGCGGCGACCGGCACCTGTCCAGATGACCGGTCCGACCCGGCTGCGTGCGCGTCAGCCTCCGACACCGGCGCCAGCCGTTCGGTCACCTGCCAGCCGCTCTCAGTCACCAGCCAGCTCACGAACGCCCCGACCGCGTCCGGCAACGAGCGCTCTATCGCCGACGCGGCGATCCGTCGCACACCGTAGGGGCTCGGCACCGGCAGCACGACGATGCTCGGCTGGCCGTCCACCTCGTCGCGATGCGGCGACAGGGGCACATAGTCGGCCTGGGGCGACTCGAGCGTCTCGGTCTGTCCGCCTCCCCCGGACATCAGTGGGGCGAACGCCCGGTTGACCAGCCTCTGGATCGACGGCACGGCCCGGAAGCTGGTGGTCAAGGACACCGCGGCGACACCGCGTTCCTGGAGCTGGGCCTTCACGCGCTGGTAGACACCGACATCGGCTCGGCGAAACCGATAGATGGACTGCTTGGGGTCGCCGACGATGAACAGTTTACCTGGCGCCGGACGCACCTGTCGCCAGTCCCGCTGGGCGGGATCGTCTGCGGCCAGCAGCAGCAGGATCTCCGCCTGCAACGGGTCGGTGTCCTGGAACTCGTCGACGAAGATCCGTGTGAAGCGCCGCTGGAAATCCCCCCGTACATCGTCGTGGTCACGCACCAGGTCCCGTGCCTCCAGGAGCAGGTCGACGAAGTCGAGGCGACCGGCGTCCCGCTTGAGCGCGGCGTATGTGTCCATCGGCGCACGCAGCTCAGCCTGAAGCAGCGCGGCGAGGTCGGCATCGGCCACACGGCGAAAGTTGCGCAGCACATCGACGATCCTCTTGTGCTGCTCGACGACGGTGGCTCGAGAGACGGTGTCGCCATACTGGGCACCGGAGCCCTTCCGCGGGTTGATGAAGTTGCGGTTGGCGGCCAGCTCGACCAGCGTCGCCTCGACACCGTCGTAGTCGCGCCGGCGGGGCCGCAGCTCGTCGTGTGTCTGGATCGCGCGGGCCGCCAGCAGTGCGGGCCGAACATCCAGATACAACCGGTCGCTGCGCCGATTCGATACCCGATCGGCTAGCTCAGCGAAGTCGATCAGATGCGCCACGATCTGGTCGATGATCGCCTTTCGCTCAAACGTCTCTCGGCGCCACGGGGCTGGAAAATCTCGCCACTCGGCGAGGTCCGTTGCCGCCTTCCGCAGCCGCTCGGTCGGCCGCTCTCGGGCGGTCTGTTCGCCAAACCCACCGGCGGACCGCCGACGCAGGGCACGACGGACGCCATCTGGGGGGTCGGCCAGCGTCTGCTGGAGCCAGCCGTCGAACGCCTGCCGGAATGTGGACTCTGGCTCGGCCAGCACGTCGAACTGCGGGTCCACGCCGGCTTCGACCGGCCGTTCGTGCAGCAGGTCGGCGCAGAACCCGTGGATCGTGCTGACCTGTGCCTCTTCGAGATGCGCGATCGCGTGTTCGATGTTTCGAAGCCGGGTGGCCTGGTCCTGGTGGCTATCACCAGAGTCATCATGGTCCCAGCGGTCGTCGTGGTCACCGTGCCCGTGGGGGTCGGTCAACTCGTGACGGGCGTGTTCCAGCCCTTCACGCAGCCGCAACTTCAGCTCCCCCGCCGCCTTCTCGGTGAACGTCACAGCCAGCATCTGGTCCACACGCGCCCCGCCTGTCGCCAAGACGTTGACGATCCGCGTCACGAGCTCCGAGGTCTTCCCGGTACCGGCGGCAGCCTCGACCAGCAGCGACTCGTCCAGCGAGGTCCGGATCCGCTCCCGTTCCGCCGCATCAACTAGGACGTGCTCACCCACGCAACATTCCCCGCTGGTCGAAAGTGGCCACGGCGGTTTCTCGATGCCCGAAAAATCGGCGAAGCCCGACGTCTACTGCCTCCTGCCTCCTGCCTCCTGCCTCCTCGAGCATCACCGTCACGGCATTCTCCTCAGCACCTGCAGATCGACCAGCTTCGTGTCGTCCTTACGGAGTACGCGGATCTCCTCCCAGGGACCGCACACCACGCGAAAGTCGCACCAGGCGCAGGCGCCGGGGCGAGGCGCCGGAAGAATCACTCCGGTGGCTATCGCCCGATCGATGATCTCGAGCACCTCGAGCCCATGCCGCCGCTCGGTCTCACCCAGCGACACCGACCGGGTGGCGTAGCCGCCGGCGATGGTGGAGAAGAACAGCCTCGACTCGCTGACCGCGCGCCCGAGCGCCTGCTCGACCGCCAGGCCGTAGAGGACCGGCTGCAACACCTCGCCATGACCGACGACCATCCGCTCACGGGTCCGGTTCCGCCCGGTCTTGTGGTCGGTGACCCGCAGCTCACCCCCCGCGGTCGGTCGTCCCCGCGCTTCGACCAGATCGACGATCCCGTGCAGCTTCCAGACACCGTCTATCAGCGCCGGCTCGGCCACGCTCCGTGGGTCACGTCCGGCCTCTGCCGGGAACCCGAAGCCGAGCTCGGCGCGAATCGGCACCCACTCCCCGTCCTCGTTGGCCACCTGATGCAGCCACCCCTTGAGGTCGGTCCGCATCGACTCGACCTCGTCGGTCCAGACCCGATCGATCGCCGGCGCCAGGTCTTCGTAGTAGCGGGCCGCCAGACGGTCGAGCGTCTGGTCGAGCACCACCTCGGTCTCGGTCAAACGCTCGCGCGTCACTGGCAACGCGTCGCGAGATTCGAGCGCCCGCACCAGGTCCGCCTGCACCTCGTGGAACATCCGGCCTCGCGTCAAGGGATCCAGCCGTTCCAGCGACTCGATCTCCTCGCGCGGCTGCAGCCGGAAGACCGTGGACAGCAAGAACTGATACGGGCACGTCGCGAACCGCTGCAACGCCGACACCGAATAGGGTCGCGCCGACAAACGGTGCGCCTCGAGCGCGGCCTTCGCCGCCGCCTCCGGCTGATACACGCCGTCGTATCTGCTCCAGGCCGGTCTCCACCGGGCCCAGCGTGTCAGGAGTGACCGTCGCAGCCCTGGGTTCAACTGGAGCAGGTAGCGCGCGCGCCCGGTCAGATCCAGCGACACGCGCCGACGCAACAGCGGTCCCAACACTGAGAGATCGTGTTCGGTATCGTCGATCGCCAGGTTCGGGTTGGGCGGCGCCGGCCACGCCAGCCGAGCGTCCACCTGTCGAAACGCCTCTGCTTCGGTCACCGCAAAGTTAGGCACTCGACCGGTCCGCGCCCGTTCCAGGTCGAGGGCATAGAAAGACGGTACCTGCGGGCGTGACGCGCCAAGCTGGAGCCGCGGATAGGACAGATACAGATGTCGTGTGGCGGCACCAACGGCCAATCGGAGCAGTAGCCGCTCCTCGGCACCGCGGTCATCGAGCACCGGTAGCCGAGACCACGACGCCGCGGACCCGTCGTCGCCGTTCAGCGTGCGCCGGTGCTGGTCCAGCAGCAACGGGTCCTGCCGCTGCTTCTGAGGAAAGACCCGCTCGGCCAGCCCGGGCACGAACACGACGTCGAAGGTGCGCCCTCGGACATGTTCCGGGCTGCCCACGAAGACTCGGCCATAGCGGCGACGTGGCGGCTCCTCCTGCAGCTGGGTCAGCCGTTCGGCGAGCACATCCTGCACCTCGGCTAGCGGCACCGGCCCGACGTCCCTCATCGGTCGCAGCTCGCCGAGGACCGCCAGCACACGGTTGGGCCGCCGCAACACCATCGGTGCCAGCGTGTCGAGCTGGTCGATCCACTCGCCCCAGGTCGCGCGCGCCGGCAACGCCCCGAGGCGATCGATGATCGGAAGCGCGAACCGGCGCAGGTGACCGAGATTGGCCAGGTCGCTCTCGAACCGACGGACCCGAGACGACTGCGGCTCGTCGCTGGCACACGCCTTCAACCGAAGGCGCAGCTCCTGTTCGAGGCCGGACAGCCGTCTCGCCCAGCGGTCGTGGCCACCGATGACCGCTGACTCGACCAGCAGTCGGTCCCACCGCCATGGCGTTCGAAGCCCGCCCGCGACCACCGGCCGGCCATCGGTGTCCGGTCCTGCGTCGTCGGCGGCCAGCTCGGCATCGTGCAGATCGAACAGCGACGGTTGATACAGCGCCAGTGGCAGCACCTCCCCCGCCTCGGACGGCGGCACCCACCGCCCGCGGTCGGTCGGGGGCGCGCCCTGGTCGTCCGGCGGCGGCACCTGCGCCAGCGACAGATACTCGGAGAAGCGCCGAGCCGAGAGCTGCTCGGCCGCGCAGGCCAGTAAGGCCACGAACGCGCGTCCCGCCGGGTCCGGAGCTCGAGTCCCGCGAACGAACCAGCCCTCGACCCCCGCCCGTCGTAGTGCCGTCTCGAGTGGCGCGGCGTAGACCTGTGGCGCCCGCAACAGTATCGCCATCCGGTCGAGCGGAATCCCGAGACGCGCCTGTTGCTGTACCGCGCGAGCGATCTCCACGCACTCGCGCGCCTCACCGGGCGCCGAGAACAGCGTGACGCCGTCACCGGCATCCGTGGGCTGCTGTGCCTCGTCCGGCTCAATCGTCTCGAAGAGCCGCCGGCGAACGCGCTCCAGCGGTCCGCTGGCAGACTGCGGCGCGTCGATCGATTCGACGGTGGCCCGCGGCAGCCCGCCAAGCGCGGCTCGGGTGCGGTCATCTCCCGCCGGGACCGTCGCCGCCACGCGTGTGGCACGATCGGCCAACGCCTCGACCAGCTCCAGCGTGGCAGCGTCCCGCACCGGTACGTCGAGCAGCAGCACTGGGACCTCGAGCGGCACGCCGACCGGCTCTGGCCCGCTCACCGCGGCCGCAGCCAGGCGATAGAGGTCCGGGAGGTCGATGAGGTTCGCCTGCTCGAGTTGCAGGGCATAGCGCCGCGCCAGCTGACCGACGTCGGCGCCGGCCGCGCCGCAGACACCCAGACGCGCGGGGCTGACGCCCCCCAGCCGCAAGTCCTCGAGGGTCGACGCCAGCGTACGGCCGAAACTCCGCAGCAGGGCGATCGGCGCCAGATACCGGAGTGTGTCGTGATCGAGCTCTTCGAATGCGGCGCGCGCGGCGACCGCCTCGGCGCCAAGCCGCGTCGCGGGAGCCAGACGACGCCGGGCGAGCTGCGTGGAAGCCACACGGGCAGCGAGCTGGCGGAGACTGAACCGATGCAACCCGAATGTGGCGCCGCGGCGTGCGGACAACTCCCGTGCGAAGTCATCGACGGCGTCCCGCGAGGCGCCGACCAGCAGCACCTCGGTCGCGAGCGAGACGGTGTCAAGGAATCGATGCGCCGCGGCGATCCGTGCCACCGCCGCCGCAGACGGATAGAGCGTGACCGCGCCCACTACCGAAGCTCCGCTGCAGAACGTCCACCCGGCATCGCAACCGCTCCGCTTCGCTAGCCAGCCTTCATCACAGCCCCGCTACGCCGGGCTAGACATCTCCGGCGGCGTGAAGAGAACCGTGAGGTGGCTACCGTTGAGAGGTGTCTGGTTGTCCATCCCCGGACACTCACGCCGGGGTCTCCGCTACGACAGCGCTACGCTGCCGCCGTCCGATGGTACCATGCGCGCGATACTGCGTCAGACTCGGGAACAGTCGCGCCGGTGACGTCGTATCTCGGGATGAGGGGGGTGGCAATGAATTGTGCACACTGCGCGCGGGAGATCGGCGACGACGCGGCGTACTGCGCCGATTGCGGCGCGGCACAAGGCGAGGACACCCGGGCCAGCGCGACCACACGGCTCGAGCGCTCGAGCACCGACCGTCAGGTAGCTGGAGTCTGCGGCGGGCTCGCTGTGTATCTGGGTGTGGATCCTGCGCTGGTGCGGATACTCTGGGTCGTCTTGAGCATCGTCCCCGGCGCCATCCTCTTCGGGGTGCTCGCGTATCTGGCGGCGTGGTTGCTGATCCCGGAAGCCTCAGGCGACGGTGTGACTTCGACACGTCGCCGACTCACCCGCTCGCGCACCGACGTGAAACTGGCCGGGGTCTGCAGCGGTCTCGCCGAGCACTTCGATGTGGACCCCACACTGGTGCGGCTGGTGTGGGCCGTGCTGACGATATTCCCGGGCGCGATCGTTTGCGGCATCATCGCCTATGTCGTGGCGTGGCTGGTCATGCCGGTCTCGGCCATGCCGTCTGCACCGCTGGCGGCTCCACCGCCGCCGGCGGCTCCGCCGACGCCCGCCGAGACAGCGAATCAGACCACCTAGCAGCAAGAAACCCGCGTTCGGCCCCGGGCGCGCACATGCGCGCCCGGCGGCAGCGGAGTGGGGCGATGGGGCCCCACGAGCGGCCGCGTGGGGTTCGGGGCGCAGCCCCGTCTAAGCAACAGACCACCTAGACAGCGGTGACGCGCAGCTCACTCGGGCTCGTTCCGTGGTCCGCAAACCACATCGCGCCTTCGATGACGAGATCGAACAGCAGCACGTAGACGCCGGCGCGACCAAATGGTGGCAGGTCGAGCCGTACCGTGGCGCTGTCTCCGGGCCCGACATCTCGACCCAGTGGAGCGCGGCACCAGTCGAAGTCCACCACGTGCGGTGGTGCGCCCGCCTCGTAGAGATGCACTCCCAAGCGCGTCCAGCCGGCCTTGCTCTCGCCCACCCCGCGATTCAGCCACTCCGTGTCCCCCAGGTTGGCCACCCTGACGGTCACCGGTGTCCGATCTTTGATTGACACGGTCACGTGACCCCTGGGTCTCAGAATCTCAATCTGCGGGACGAGCTCGCCGGGTCGTTCGGTGGTTGGTTGCGACCGCCCTTTGTATATCAAGATGTAGTGGTGCCGATCGAGGCTCGCACATAGAGCCTTCCAATAGCGCACGAATCCCTGCCCACCCATGAACCGCCCCAGATCCCGCGCGGGGACCTCATGGCGTACCGTTGCACTCGCTGCCAGCACCGACACCGAACGAAAGCCGACCGCCTCGGCGAGTGTGGTGAGGTCCGCGAGCACCAACTCGTTCTCGAGCACGTTGGTCTGCTCGCTCTCGGCCACGCTGTTCGGGGCCGACGCGTGCCCTCGACCGGGTTCGGACATCGCCACGCTCCCGTCCGGCCGAAGGAGCCGATAGACCTCCTCCAGCACCCGGCGTTGGTTCGGGATGTGATGGAACGAGTCACTGAAGATGACTCGGTCACAGACCGCATCGCCAAGCGGGATGGAGTGACCGTCATACGCAACGAACTGAGGGTCAAGCGCCCAGTTCGTCCGTGGGTCACGCTCGAACAACTGCTTTCCCAAGTCCAGCGCGGTGGAGGACACATCGATCGCGATCGTCCGACACCCGAATCGATTCAAGAGATGAGACAGCCAACAACTCCCCGCACCCATCTCCACCACGGTGTCCCCGGGTCGGAGTCGGGCCCCGTCGACCAGGACCCCTACGTCGATGAGGTGCTTCGCGAAGAGCGCGGTGTCACTGAACGGTTTGTTCAGCAGAAACTCGGGCTCGGCGTAGTCCGCGAAATACCGTTCAGCGGCCTCGTTGTACCGATCGGTTCGCCGCACGAGCGCCTCGTCCTCCGTCGGTACCCCGCGTCCCTGTGCTCGACGAAAGGGAAACAGCCCAACCCGATAGACGGGTTCCAACGCGCCCAGAACGAACCGCCGGAACTCAGGAAAGCGGCGAAACGCCCAGCGCATGCGGGAGTGCAGAATGTGCGAAGGGAGCTCCGCGAGACGCATACCCATCCCAGGCATTCTAGTGGCGGCCGAACATCCGTGAGACGGGACACGGGTAGTGAACGTCCAGCGCGGTCTCTCCGGATGCAGCGCCGGTCAGGGCGAGCGAGGCTCCGCCTCAAGACCGACCAGGCTCGGCAGGCTCCGCCCTGCGAGCTCCCCGCCTGTTCACACGCCCGACGTAGGTGTCAGTGTCGAGACCGGCGACATCGCGGAACCGTGCCGCCATGCAGGCGGCGAGGCTTGACGCGTGATCATCGGACGCCGCGAACGCGAACACCGAGGGACCCGACCCGGACAGCGAGCACCCGAGCGCGCCGTTTTCGAGCGCCGCCCGCTTCACGTCAGCGAACCCGGGCACGAGCGGTGCGCGGATCGGCTCGACCAGGTCGTCGCTGATCGCCCGGCCGAACAGTTCGAGATCCCCGCGGTGTAACGCCGTCACCAACGCGCCCAGCTGACCGAGGTTCGCGACCGCCTGGGCGATCGCGAACCGGCGCTCGGTGACTAGTCGGCGGGCCTCGGCGGTAACCACCGCGACATGAGGGCGCACGACCGCCACCCGCAAGCTGGCGGGCACCGGCAGCGACAAGATTTCCATCGGAGTGTAGCTGCGGATCAGGATGATGCCGCCCGCCACACATGGGGCGACGTTGTCGGCGTGCGCACCGCCCGACACCGCCCGTTCCCCCTCGAGGGCACAGGCGATCAGTGCATCTCGGTCAAGCACGCCCCCGAGGAGCTCGTTGACGGCGAGTGCCCCACCGACGCTACTGGCGGCTGAGCTGCCGAGTCCGCTCGCCAGCGGCATTCGCTTGTCGAGCCACAACCGGACCCCGGCGGGCCGGCCGGCTGTCTGGCGTGCGTCGAAGGCCAGGAGCACCGCGGTGGCGGCGATTCCGACGACGTTCCGCGACGGATCGGTCGTGAGCAGGCCGCTGTCGCCTCGGACCTGGACGATCTCGACACCCGGCGTATCGGACCACTCCGCCTCGACATAGTCCCCGGGCTGTTCAAGCGCCAGACCGAGCACATCGAACCCCGGACCAAGATTCGACAGGGTGGCTGGAGCATAGACGCGGACGCGCGCGGTCATCTGATAGTCAATCCGCCGGGCCGCGCGCCGTCCGCACCGCGCTTTCGAGGTCCGCGAGCTCGGCAACCCCTCCGTGCAGCGGCAGAATCGTGTCGACCTGGAGCCCCCGGTCCGTGATGTTCCGCAGCAGCACCTCCGCAAAGGGCGCCTCCCGGGAGGTCGGTGAGTAGGCATCGACCTCTATCAAGATTCGCTCTTGTGGCAGATACGCCATCACGATCGCGTCACAGTGCAAATCGCCCTGAATTCGGTAGAGCTGCAGTGTTCGGTCACCGTCGGTCAGTACGTACATCTCGTCCCCGTTCACCGTCTCGATGGTGAGAGGCTGCGGGTTCCGCGCGAGGGCATCCTGCACAATCGAGTGCTGGCGCGCCACGATGTCCTCAAAGAACGAGCGGTTCAGCTCATGCGTGACCACGGTCAACCCTTCTGACACGACCGCTCGAATCCCCGCCGAGTGGTCGAAGTGGTGGTGCGTGTTGACGACATACCGGAGCGGCTTGTCGGGGTGCAGCTCGCGGACGCGTTCGATCACCGCGAGCGTCCGTGCTTCGCTCTGCGGCGCCTCCACCAGCGCCAGATACTCTTCGAACTCGACCAGAACGCTGTGGTGCGACTGCCCGGTCAGATACCAGACCCCGCTCGCGACCTCCGCCACGTCCACAGTGACCGTGGAGGTCGCTAGCGCCGCCACTCGTACGTCGGCCGGCGCCGACAGGTCGTCGAGTGGGCTGTTCGGGCTCGTGCTCACTCGATATGCCGAGATTCGAAACCGGTCGAGGCTGGTCGTGTAGCTGCGCGGAAGCATCAGCCGAGCCTGAAACCCGCCGAGCCCGCCGGTCTCACTGTAGTCTTCAAAGAGCGTTTCGATCGCCACGTCACCCAGGTTGGGATGATAGGTCGCAGACATCACTTTGCTCGGCAGCCCGGTCTCTGCGTCCACAAACAAGGTGAACTGAGTCCCACCGGCAGCCGCCACGTCGACGACCTGCTGCCCCTCCTCCTCGCGCAGGTTGCTCACCGTTGAGGTCTCCTCGAGCGCAAGCAATAGGACGCCGATCGGGTTGTGATACATCTCGGCCCAGCGGTCGGCCGCGACCCGGTCAGGAGCGCGCACGGTGCCCTGACCCTGGGTGTCATACGCCACGTCTCCATCCAGGCCGTAGATCTGCCGTACGCCGTCGAGAGGGCTGCCCGTGAGAAATGTCGATGTCCGGTCTTGACGCAACCGCCAGCGCTCGTTCTCGTAGTCGATCTGCAGCCGGTAGTTCTCGACCTCGTAGTACGGCAGATCCGCCCGTGGGCTCATGTTCTGACCGAGCCGATACGTCCGCCCCTGACCCTCGAGCACCAGGGTGGTCGTCTCGCGTAGGGCGCGCAGGCTCCCCATCGCCTCGGCCGTATCCTCGACCAGTTGCAGCTCGGGCGTCGCTGCCCCTCCGCAGCCGACGAACAGGACGGACGACACGGCCAGACAGCGCTGCCATCTCCCCATGACTCACTCCTTTCGGCGGGCGATCGAGAACATCCAGCCTGGACAGGGCTACTGGGCCGACAGGGCACATGCGCGGCGTGTTGACATCATTCGTCGCACACTGCGGCACCGCAGGTCGAGGTGCCACGTCTCCGCCGCATTTTGCCTCAAAGCGCAACGGGGTGCAACCGTGTCCAGGGACGGGCCAACCGAGCTCAGCCCGGCCCTCCCAAAACGGTCGTATCTCCCTCTGTATCAAGGAGAAGAGGACAATCGGTTCCCTCGGAGGACCAGCAGGGCGGGTGGCAGCGGGGTGAACCTGTGTGCGAGAATGCCACCTCGATGCCTGCTTCTTGGGTGTACTCGGTCGCCCTCGCGGTACCACTGGGCGCACTGGTCTACTTCTTGGTACGGAACCGAAGCCTCCATTCCCGGGCGAACGGTCTGGCGGACCAGCTCGAGCTGCGCACCACCGAGCTCGAGACAGCGCGGCTGACCCTGCGCCGTCTGTCGGGCATCGACGCCGTCACTTCGCTGGCGAACCACAGCTCCTTTCAGGAGTTCCTCCGCGGGGAGTGGCGGCGCGCACTGCGCGAGGCCTCGTCACTCAGCGTCCTGATGATAGACATCGACCGCTTCAGCGAGTACAACGACGAGCTTGGACACCAAACCGGTGACGAGTGCCTCCTGAAGCTCGGTCGCAAGATCAAGGAGATCGTCCGTCGCCCCGGCGACCTGGTAGCACGCTACGGCGGCGAGGAGTTCGCGGTGGTGATGTCGCGCACCGACGAGCAGGGCGCGTTCCGGATGGCCCACGGGGTCGGCGCCGGCATTGAGGGGCTCGGGATCGAGCATCCGGAGTCTGACGTGTCGCCCTGCGTGACGGTGAGCGTCGGCATCGCCACCTCGACACCGGCTATCGACTCTCGCTGGGAAGAGCTCGAACTGGTGAGGGAGGCCACCGCGGCATTGGCGCAAACCAAGCGGTCGGGCCGCAACCGTGTCAGCACCGAGACCGAGCAACCGTTAAAGCAGGCCTAGCTGCAGCTTGGCTGCGTCGGTCATCTTGCTCATTTCCCACGTTGGCTCCCACACCACATCGACCCAGGCGTCGCTGACGCCGGACACCCCTTTGGCCTTGGCCTTGACCTCACCCGGCAGGCTCTGGGCGGCGGGACAGGCAGGCGAGGTCAGCGTCATCCGGATCCCCACCAACCCGTCGGCGTTCACGTCGATGTCATAGATGAGCCCCAGCTCGTAGATATTGACCGGGATCTCCGGATCATAGACGGTCGACAGCGCCTCGATCAGCCTCGGTTTGAGCTCGAGTGTCTTGAGCGGGTCCGACTCGATCGGGTCGTGGGTGGTCACCGGGGCCGGGTCCGGGTCCGGGTCCGGCGGCGGCGGCGACGGCATGATCGCACGTGGCGGATCTACCCGTTGGGGTGTCATCTCGGCGGCCGGCTCCGGTGGCGGCTCCGACGTCGTCGCTGCTGGTGACACCGACGGCTTCGGGTCGGCGTGCTCTGGTGGTGTCCTGAGATTAAAAATACCCATGTGTCACTCCGTTGAGACCGCCTCCTGGCTCTTGTCGACCGCGGCGCGCAGCGTATGCCAGGCCAGGATGGCGCACTTGACCCGAGCCGGGTAGTCACGCACGCCAGCGAAGACGGCCAGCTTGCCGAGCGCGGGATCGTCAGCTGACGCGGTCCGGTCAGTCATTAGCCGATGAAAACTGCCGAACAGTGCACGCGCTTGGTCGAGGGTCTTGCCCTTGATACCTTCGGTCATCAGCGAGGCCGAGGCCTGGGAAATGGCACAGCCCGACCCCTCGAATCGTACATCGGTGACCACCCCGGCAGCGACCTTGACCGCTATCGACAGTCGGTCGCCGCACAGCGGGTTGTGGCCGTCAGCCTGCAGATCGGCGTCCTCGAGCGGCCCGAAGTTACGCGGGTGCCGGTTGTGGTCGAGGATGACCTCCTGATAGAGCTCTCGCAAGTCCGACATAGCGCTCCCTCAGTCGTCAGGCTGCAGACTACAGCCTACAGGCGCTCGGGGACACCAGCCCCTTCCCGAACTGGTCTTGACCGATGACGGGCGCCGAGCCTTCGAGGGCCGACTACTGGCCTGGCGCCAGAAGCCTGAAGCCCATAGCCGAAGCGCGTTCACCCGAACACCTCCCGCACCTTGGTGAGTGCCGCCACCAGCTGGTCGACGTCATCGACTGTGTTGTACATCGCCAGCGAGGCGCGGGCGGTGGCCGGGACGCCAAACCGGTCCATCACCGGCTGTGTGCAGTGGTGCCCCGTGCGAATGGCGACACCCTCGGTGTCGACAATCGTGCCGATGTCGTGCGCGTGAACACCGTCGAGGACGAACGACAGGATGCTCGCCTTCTCCCGCGCCGTGCCGATCAACCGTAGCCCCGGCACCGCCAAGAGCGCGTCGGTCGCGTAGTCGAGCAACTGCCGCTCGTGACCACTGATCGCCTCGAACCCGACACTCCGGATGAAATCGACCGCCGCGCCCAACCCGATGACGCCAGCGATGTGTGGCGTGCCGGCCTCGAACTTATGCGGGACCTCGTTGTAGGTGGTGCGCTCGAAAGTCACGGAGCTGATCATGTCGCCGCCACCCTGATAGGGCGGCATCGCCTCGAGCCAGCGACGCTGCCCATAGAGCGCGCCGATACCGGTCGGACCATACAGCTTGTGCCCCGTCACGACGTAGAAGTCGCACCCGAGCGCCTGGACATCCACCGGCATGTGATACGCCGCCTGCGAGCCGTCGAGCAGGACCGGGATGTTCTGCGCGTGCGCAAGCTCGACCACGCGGCCCACCGGGTTGATGGTACCGAGCGAGTTCGACATGTGGACGATCGACACCAATTTCGTCCGTGGCCCGAGCAACGACGCGAGCTCGTCGAGCATCAGCTCGCCGGCGTCGTTAATCGGCACCACCCGTAGCCGAGCTCCCTTCTCATCGCACAGCATCTGCCAGGGCACGATGTTGGAGTGGTGCTCCATGGCCGAGATCACGACCTCATCGCCCCCGCCGACCTGCCAGCGGCCAAATGTCTGCGCCACCAGGTTAATCCCCTCGGTCGCGTTGCGGGTAAAGATGATCTCGGCCGGCTCGGCCGCGTTGAGGAACGCCGCGATCTTTCCTCGCGCCTCCTCGTAGGCCTGGGTCGCATCCTGACTCAGTTGGTAGACGCCACGATGGATGTTCGCGTTCTCTGCAGTGTAGTACCTGGACAGGGTGTCCAGCACCGGCTGCGGCTTCTGGGTCGTGGCGGCGTTGTCGAGATAGGCAAGCGGCTTGCCGCCGACCGTCTGCGCCAGCAGCGGGAACAGCTCGCGGATCCGCCGCACGTCGAACGTCCGAGTGCTGGGCGTCTGATCCGTCTGCGCAACGCTGGTCATCGTAATTAGTCGGGGCTACGCCCCGAACCCCACGCGGGCGCTAACGGGGCCCCAACGCCCCATGCCGCGCCCGCCAGGCGCGCACGTGCGCGCCTTGGCCGTGCCCCCTCCCGTCTCCTGTGGGGCCCTCATCCTGCCACCGGCAGCCGTTCCAGCAGTAACGCGTCGAGCTGGGTGCGGATTGCCTCGACCTTGATGTGCGCGAGCAGGTCGGCTGCGAACGCGTGGGTCAGCAACTGGCGGGCCTGGTCGCGCGAGAGACCACGCGACCGCAGATAGAACAGCGCGTCCTGGTCGAGCTGCCCCACCGTGGCGCCGTGTGTGCACTTCACGTCGTCAGCAAAGATCTCGAGCTGCGGCTTGGTCGTGATCTGGGCATCCTCGGAGAGCAGCAACGTCTTGTTCGACTGTTTCGCGTCGGTCTTCTGCGCGTCGAGCCGGACGACGATCTTGCCGTTGAACACGGCCCGGCTCCGTCCGTCGAGGATCCCCTTGTAGAGCTCGTGACTATCGCAGTGCGACCGCGCATGGTCGATCGTCGTCTGGTTGTCCACCAGCTGGCGCCCCTTCGCCAGATACAACCCGTTCAGCGTGCACTCGCCGCCCTCGCCGGCGAGGACCACATGTGCGGTGTTCCGCACGATCGCACCGCCCAGCGTGATGGTGTGCGACGAGAAGTTGCTGGCGCGACCGAGGGTAACGTGGAGGCTGCCGATGCGGAACGCCGCCTCTGCCTCCCGCACAAGGGTGTAATGATCCACCACCGCGTGGTCACCGACCGAGACCTCAGTGACGGCGTTGCTCAGATACGGCGTCTCGCTGTCGCCGGCGTGGCTCTCGACCACACGGACCTGGCTGTTCGCGCCGGTCAGCACGAGCACCCTGGGCTGGCTCAGCACCTGCTCGGCGCCGCTCCTCGTGACGAACAAGAGATGGATCGGCGTGTCCACCACAACCCCGGGGTCGACCTCGACAACAGCGCCATCACGCAGGAACGCCGTGTTGAGCGCGGTGAACGCCTCGCTCTCGATGCGCGCAAGACGTCCGACGTGCGACGCGACCGTCTCCGCAGTCTCGTCATGATCTTGGGCCAGCACGGTGGCGAGACTCCGAGCGCGCACCCCCACAGGCAACCCATCGGTCGTCGACAGTGCAGGCGCGAACGTCCCGTTCACGAACACCAGCTCCGGGCCATCGAGCCTGGGCACGTGCAAGGCATCGAGGTCGGCCCGGGTGTAGTCGGTGCCGCTGGTCGGGGCCACGAACGGGGTGTCGGCAATCGGGGCGATGTTCGTGAAGCGCCAGTCCTCGAGTCGTGTGGTGGGAAACCCGAGACGATCGAAGCAGCTGAACCCGTCGTCGCGCAGTGAGACCAGCGCGCCGGGGAGGGTGGTCTGCTGGCTGAAACGAGCAAACTGCTCGGCGTAACTGTGTGGGCCAGTGGCAACCTGTGTCATCGCTCTTTCGTCGGGTGCTGAAGATCAGCGCGAAGCCACCGGCTTCTCCTGCCTCCTGCCTCCTGCCTCCTGTCTCTTGCGTGCATTCCCTAGACCGCCGCCGCCGCCGGCTCAGAGTCGATCCAGCCGTAGCCCTTCTCCTCGAGCTCGAGCGCCAGCTCCTTGCCGCCTGACTTCACGATCCGGCCACCGGAAAGCACATGGACAAAATCTGGCACGATGTAGTTCAACAGCCGCTGGTAGTGGGTCACCACCACCATCGCCCGCTCTGGAGTCCGCATCGCGTTCACGCCGGCGGAGACGGTCTTCAACGCGTCGATGTCGAGCCCGGAATCGGTCTCGTCGAGAATCGCCAGTGCCGGCTCGAGCACAGCCATCTGGAAGATCTCGTTGCGCTTCTTCTCGCCGCCGGAGAACCCCTCGTTGACTGGCCGATTCATGAGACTGTCGTCCATCTCCAGCAGCTTCATCCGCTCGCGGGCCAGGGTCATGAAGTCCATGGCGTCGAGCACCGGCTCGCCGCGGTGCTTCCGCACTTCGTTCAGCGCCGCCTTCAGCAGATAGGCGTTGTTGACACCCGGAATCTCGACCGGATACTGGAAGGCGAGAAACAGCCCTTCGCGCGCCCGTTCCTCCGGTTCGAGCTCGAGCAGGTCCTGGCCCTTGAAGGTCGCGGAGCCGGCGGTCACCTCGAGCCCATCACGACCCGCCAGGACCGCGGCCAGTGTGCTCTTGCCGGAGCCGTTGGGCCCCATGATGGCGTGGACCTCACCCGCATTCACCGTGAGGTCGATCCCGTTCAGAATCTGGCGGTCGCCCGCCTTGGCGTGCAAGTTGCGAACTTCGAGCATGTTTTTCTCTCTCGTCTTCTTCTCGCGTGTTCTACAGGAGGCAGGAGGCAGGAGGCAGGAGGGCAGCCGGACGGCTTACGCCGGCATCTGGTTCAGCAGAACCGACAGGGCAGATACTGAAGACCGGTACGCCAATACTGGCGAAGTCCTCAGGTTTCATTTCTGCCTCCTGACTCCTTCGAGCACGTGTGCTATCCCACACTCCCTTCGAGGCTGATACCGAGCAGCTTCTGCGCCTCGACGGCGAACTCCATCGGGAGCTCGCGAAACACTTCTTTACAGAACCCGTTGACGATCAGGTTGACGGCGTCCTCGGTCGACAGCCCACGCTGGCGACAGTAGAAAATCTGGTCCTCGCCGATCTTCGAGGTCGACGCTTCGTGCTCCACCTGGGCCGACGTGTTCTTCACCTCGAGATAGGGGAACGTGTGCGCGCCGCATCGATCGCCGATGAGTAACGAGTCGCATTGCGAGAAGTTCCGGGCTCCGCGCGCCCCCTTCGCGATACGCACGAGCCCGCGATAGGTGTTCTGCCCAAACCCGGCGGAGATCCCCTTCGACACGATGGTGCTGCGCGTGTTCTTGCCCAGGTGCACCATCTTGGTCCCGGTGTCCGCCTGCTGGTGATTGTTGGTGACCGCCACCGAGTAGAACTCGCCGACGGAGTTGTCACCCTGGAGAATGCAGCTCGGATACTTCCAGGTGATCGCCGAGCCGGTCTCGACCTGGGTCCAGGTGAGCTTCGCGTTGGTAAACGCCTTGCCGCGCTTGGTCACGAAGTTGTAGATGCCGCCCTTGCCGTCCTTGTCGCCTGGATACCAGTTCTGCACCGTCGAGTACTTGATGGTGGCATCGTCGAGCGCGACGAGCTCGACCACGGCGGCGTGCAGCTGATTCTCGTCCCGCATGGGCGCGGTGCATCCCTCCAGGTAGCTGACCTGGGCCCCCTCATCGGCGACGAGCAGTGTGCGCTCGAACTGGCCGGTGTTGGCGGCGTTGATCCGGAAGTAGGTCGACAGCTCCATCGGGCACTTCACCCCTTTGGGGATGTAGGCGAAGGAGCCGTCGCTGAAGACCGCCGCGTTGAGCGCCGCAAAGAAGTTGTCCGAGTAGGGCACCACCGAACCGAGGTACTTCCGGACGAGATCGCCATGGTCGCGCACCGCCTCCGAGAACGAGCAGAAGATGATGCCGAGCTTGGCTAGTTCGTTTTTGAACGTCGTGCCGACCGAGACGCTGTCGAACACCGCGTCGACCGCCACCCCCGAGAGCCGCTTCTGCTCGTCGAGCGAGATCCCCAACTTGTCGAACGTCGCCCGGATCTCCGGGTCCACGTCGTCAAGGCTGTCGAGCTGTGCCTGCTTCTTGGGGGCCGAATAGTAGCTGATGGCCTGATAGTCGATCGGGTTGTAGCGAACGTTGTGCCAGGTCGGCTCGGTCATGCCGGACCAGACCCGAAACGCCTTGAGACGCCACTCGAGCAGCCACTCCGGTTCCTCTTTCTTGGCCGAGATCAGCCGGATGACGTCCTCGTTCAGCCCCGTTGGAATGGTCTCGGTCTCGACCTCGGTGACGAATCCGTACTTGTATTCTTGGTTGGCAAGCTCTTCGATCGTCTGAGTCGCGGTGCTCATTCGTACTCCTGACGCTCTTGCATTCGGTACCACCGGAGCCGTGTGGTCGTCCCCGGGTCCGGGCGGCAAGGCCTATTTTAATCCAGACCAAAATGGTCGGATATCAATATAGCATGTACGGAGGCAGGGAAGAAGGGCTGGTCACCCTTTCGCTGTGGCGACCCCGCCGTTACGCCGATTTTTCGGTCGCGGGCTGCAGAAGGCTGATCGCCGTGCCGACGACGACGACAGCGACGGCCCCGACGACGTTGTACCAGATGAAGGAGATCTCAGTGGTGGCCTCCACGAGTCCCACCACCGCCATGCCCGCCAGCAAACCCCAGAACGCCCCGTTCGCCGTCGCGCGTCGCACGGCGATCGCCAGCACGAACACCCCGAGCAACGACCCGTAGAAATACGAGCCGACCCGGTTCACCACCTCGATCAGCGACCCGAGGTTGGCGGCATACAGCGCGAACACCGTAGCAAAGACCCCCCAGAACACGGTCGCCAGCTTGGACACGAACAGATAGTGCCGGTCGCTGGCCTCCGGCCGCAGGTGCCGTCTGTAAAAATCGATGACGGTCGCTGCCGACAGAGCGTTCAATTCGGCCGCGATGCTCGACATCGCCGCGGCGAACACGGCGGCGATCAGCAGCCCGACGAGCCCGATTGGGAGCTGTGTGATGATGAAGGTGGGGAAGACGTAGTTGACATCGGTGAAGGTGGTGTCCCCACTCACCTCTTGGACCAGACTGACCGCGCTGGCCCGGATATCGGCGACACGCTGCTGGCTCGTCGTGAAGGCGGTTCGGGTGTCCGCTGACCTGACGGCGTCCCCAGTCCGCCGCGCCGCGATCATCTGGTCCGCAGCCTCCCGCCGCTGCTCGAACGCTTGGTGGAACCGGGTCTCGAGCGCGGCGTACTCGGTTGCTCGGGCGCCCGCTCTGATCTGGCTCTCGTGCACCTCGTTGAAGAGGATCGGCGGCTCGTTGAAGAGATAGAAGACGAACATGAGCACGCCGGTCAGCAGAATGAGCGCCTGCAACGGAATCTTCCAGAACGCGCTCATCAGCAGGGAACGGCGCCCAGCATCGACCGACTGGGCCGTCAGATACCGCTGTACCTGACTCTGGTCACACCCGAAGTACCCGAGCATGAGGAACAGCCCCCCGAACAGACCGGACCAGAAGGTATAGGTCTCGTTCAGGTCGAGACTGAAGTCGATGGTCGTCAGCCGGCCAGTCGAACCAGCCACGTGCAATGCGTCGCTCAACCCAACGCCGTCGGGCAACCCCAGGATCAGGATGACCACCGCGGCAGCGACCCCGCAGACGATGACCACCATCTGCTTCACGTCGGCCCAGGTGACCGCCTGCACGCCGCCGAACATGGTGTACAGGGTGGTCGGAACACCGATCGCGAGCGCCGTGAACACCAGACTCCAGCCGAGGACAATCGAGAGGACCACGGCCGGCGCCGAGACAATGACGCCCACAGCGAGTCCGCGGGACACCAGGAACAGGAGGCTGGCAAGCGCCCGGGTCTTCTTGTCGAACCGCCGCTCCAGATACTCGTACGCCGTGAACACCTTGGCCCGATAGAAAAAGGGGACCAGTGTGACCGACAGGATGATCATCGCGACCGGTAGCCCGAAGTAGAACTGCACGAACCGCATCCCGTCCGAGTACCCCTGCCCAGTGGTACCGACCAGTGTGATGGCGCTCATCTGGGTCGCCATCACCGACAACCCGACCGCCCACCACGGCAGCGAACGCCGGGCGAGGAAATACCCCTCAATGGCGTCGGTGTCCTTCGAGCGTTTCAGCCCGTCGTAGATCACAAACGTGAGGTAGCCGAGGACGATAGCCCAGTCGATCGGATGCATGGGGGCGAGGGCTCTCAGGAGGCAGAAATCAGAAATCAGAAGGCAGAAGGGCACGCATCGGCCTGTCGACCGACGTCCCTTCACGAGATTCCCCAACGATGGCGAAGCCCTCTAGCTTCATTTTGACTTCTGACTTCGAGCCGTTCTCAACTGGAGAAATACCGGGAGAAGAACCAGAGCGCGGCGAGCACGACCACTTCGACGACGACCACCGCGACATAGGTGAACGTGAAGCTCGTGTCGCCCTCAGTGTCGATGAAGCGCGGCGACGCTGACGGCCCGCCGGATGGCTGTGTCATGCTCGACCGGCAGTATACCGCCCGAACCCCAGAACTCACTGGGGTTGCGCAAGCGAGTTCTGGGGTTCGAACCGACGTACAATGAGCGGTCGCGACACCGCGACCCGCCTCGACACATCCCACTCGGCCGCGTGATGACGACCGGCCCCCACGAGACAGCAGCGACGGTGAGCACGGAGGACACGGCGAATCAGACGACCGGTGGCCGGGTCCCGGGCGGAAAGATCGCTGCGGCCGTCGTCGGACTCGTGGCGCTGACGTTGTCGGGACGCCAGCTCGGGGGGCTACTGCCGCGGTTCGCCGAGTGGGTCGACGGGCTGGGGTTCTGGGGCCCGGCCGTGTTCATCGCCGGCTACGTCGTGACAACCATTGCGTTCATCCCCGGCGCGCTGATGACGCTGGCGGCCGGCGCGGTCTTCGGGTTGCCCAAGGCCACCGTCTACGTCCTGACCGGCGCGACGCTTGGCTCGGCAGCCGCCTTCCTGATCTCCCGGCACCTCGCCCGAGAGGCGATCGCGGCGCGCGTCGCCGGCAACGCCCGGTTCGCGGCCATCGACCGGGCAGTCGGCGCAGAGGGCTTCAAAATGGTGCTGCTGATGCGGTTGTCGCCGGTCTTCCCGTACAACCTGCTGAACTACTCGCTCGGATTGACCAACGTGCGCTTCACCGACTATGCCCTGGCCTCGATCGGCATGCTGCCCGGCACGCTGCTCTATGCCTACTACGGCGTCGTGGCCGGCGACGTAGCGCGGCTGGCCGGAGGGGCTACCGTCGAGCGGGGTCCAGCCGGCTACGGCGTACTGGCCCTCGGATTAGTCGCGACCATCGCCGTCGCGACCCTGGTCACCCGCGCCGCCCGCCGGGCGCTCCGCGGCATTTCCTAGATGGGCTACGCCCCAAGCTCCCTCGGCCGGTTGGGGGGCCCATCGCCCCACGTCGCCGCCGCGGGGCGCGCACGTGCGCGCCCTGGCTCAGACGGGGCTGCGCCCCGAACCCTCGCGATCGGTTTCCGGAGCGCGGCGCCCGACTGGCAAGGCGCGAGGAGGGAGCAGCCAGGCGGGCTGTGACCGACGAAGCAACGCCGCCAGACGGGATGCCCCGCCTGGAAACCTTGCAACCGTGTCGCGGCACCGATTAGAATTGCGCGGGTATTGGTCTGCTTGTGAAATAATGCACTTAACTGGGTGTGAAGCCACGAGGGCTCCCGGCCGTGTCGCCCTTGCGTCTCGCTGACATCCCGACCGCACCACTGTTCCCGAAGGGCGGTCGGTTCTCGGGTAGTTCCAGAAAGGAGTCACGACGTTGGAGAACGTGACCACCGCCGAACACGTCGCGCACGCCGAGCACGGACACCAAGAGCACGAGCTCAGCTTCCTGCAAACCTATGTCTTTTCGCAGGACCACAAGGTGATCGGCATTCAGTATGCCGTCACCGCCATGCTCTTCCTGTTGTTCGGCTTCACACTGATGGCGCTCATGCGGTGGGCACTGGCCTTCCCAGGTGCGCCGATCCCGGTGATCGGCAACTTCTTGGGCTCGGCGAACGCGCCGGGCGGCCAAATGGTCCCGGAGTTCTACAACCAGCTTGGCGCGATGCACGGCACGATCATGGTCTTCCTCGGGGTCGTGCCGCTGGCAGTCGGCGGGTTCGGTAATTTCGTGTTGCCGTTGCAGATCGGCGCCCCGGACATGGCCTTTCCCAAGCTGAACATGTTCAGCTACTGGTCGTTCTTCCTGGGCGGCGTGGTCATGATCGCCAGCTTCTTCGTACCGGGCGGCGCTGCCAACTCCGGCTGGACCTCCTACGCGCCGTTGTCGGTCATCGCGACCGACGGCCAGACCTGGTGGCTGGTGGGGATGATCTTCCTGATCACGTCGTCGCTGCTCGGTGCGATCAACTTCATCGTCACCACGATACAGCTCCGCGCCCCGGGCCTCAGCTTCATGCGGCTGCCCTTCTTCGTGTGGGCGCAGCTGGTCACGTCGTTCTTGCTCCTGCTGGCGTTCCCACCGCTCGAGGCGGCCGGCGTCCTGCAGCTCATGGACCGCCTGGCCGACACCAGCTTTTTCATGCCGGCCGGGCTCGTGACCACAACAGGTGAACCGCTCCCGAACACCGGTGGCGGCAGCCCGCTCCTGTGGCAGCACCTCTTCTGGTTCCTCGCCCACCCGGAGGTCTACGTGCTGATCCTGCCGGCAATGGGCATTGTGTCCGAGATCATCGCCAACAACACGCGGAAGCCGCTGTGGGGCTACAAGTTGCTGGTCTATTCGCTGATTTTCCTCGGCTTCATGTCGTTCGTCGTCTGGGCCCACCACATGTTCATGACCGGCATGGGCACCACGATGAGCTCGTTTTTCCAGACGACCACGATGATCATCTCGATCCCGTCGGTGATCATCCTCTCGGCGCTGTTCATCTCGCTCTACGGCGGGTCGATCCGCTTCCCCGTCCCGATGCTGTTCGCACTCGCCTTTCTGCCGATGTTCGGGATCGGGGGGCTGACGGGGTTACCCCTCGGTCTGTCCGCCCCGGATCTGCACTTTCACGACACCTACTACGTAATCGGGCATTTCCACTACGTCGTGGCGCCCGGCACGATCCTGGCGCTGTTTGCCGGTATCTACTACTGGTTCCCGAAGGCGACCGGCCGTGTGATGAACGATCTGTTGGGCAAGATCCACTTCTGGGGCACGTTCATCGCCATGAACGTCGTCTTCATGCCGATGTTCATCATCGGCCTGGCCGGCGTGAACCGGCGCCTCTACGACGGCGGGTTGCAGTACGCACATGCGCAGGACACGATGGTGTGGACTCAGGTGAGCTCCTACGGCGCGTGGGCACTCGGGTTCTTCCAGATTTTCTTCATCTTCAACTTCTTCTGGAGCATCCGGCACGGCAAACAGGTGGACGACAACCCGTGGAAAGCGACGACGTTGGAGTGGCAGGCCCCGTCGCCGCCGCCCCACGGGAACTTCGCCACGCCGCCGGAGGTGCACCGCGGACCGTATGAGTACAGCGTCCCCGGCGCGGCGACCGACTTCACCATGCAAGGCCAGGCGTCGGGTCAGGACCCGGAACCCGCGAAGGTGTAACCATCGATGGAAATCCCCTATACGATAGCTGAACGGCCCGATACCGGCTTGAACAACGTCAAGCTGGGGATCTGGCTGTTCTTGGCCTCCGAGGTGATGCTCTTCGGCGGGCTGTTTTCGGCCTACATTCTGCTCCGGGTGGGCGCCACCGAGTGGCCGGTCGGCTCCACCCTCCTCAACGTTCCGATCGGCACATTCAACACGATTGTGCTGATTACCTCGAGCGTCACGATGGTGATGGCGCATGCCTCCCTCAAGCTCGACGACTTCCGCAAGTACAAGACCTACATGGGATTGACCATTTTCCTGGCAGTCCTGTTCCTGTGCGTGAAAGGGTACGAGTACTGGGAGAAGGTGACGCACGACCACCTGCCGGCACAGAGCACCTATCTGGCGATCTACTGGACGCTGACGGGACTGCACGGTTTGCACATCGTCGGCGGGATCATCGTGAACTCGTATTTCTGGGGTCCCGGGAGCGCGATGTGGCGCACCAAGCGGGAGCAGTTCATCAACCGGGTCGAGGCGGCCGGTCTGTACTGGCACTTCGTCGATCTGGTCTGGATCTTCCTGTTCCCGGTGTTGTACCTGCTCTGATGGAGAACATGATCAAGAGGTCAGTCCGCCTTCGCCACGGCTTCGGCGAGACCTCGCCAGAGTTCGCGAGGAGCAGTGGACCGCGAACCAAGCTCGGGAGACGTCATGAGCGGTAGCATAGAAGAAACCAAGAAGCACATCGCGGACTACATGAAGGTCGCAGCGACGCTCGGGGTCATGACCGTCGTCACGGTGCTGGCATCCTACCTGGACGTCGCGGTGCCGTTGGCGATCGTGATCGCGCTGGTCATCGCCACGTTCAAGGGATCGCTGGTGGCAAGCGTCTTCATGCACCTGGTCGGCGAGCGCAAGGCGATCTACTGGGCGCTGGCGCTGACGGTGGTCTTCTGGGTGTTCCTGATGTCCCTGCCGCTGCTCGGGCAGTGGGACGCCATCGGTGTGCCGAAGACGCTGTCGAACGCCAACGCGCCGGCGATGCACGCCGACGAGGAACACTGATGTCGCTACGCGCCTTCCACCTGCTGTTCATCATTTCATCGATCGTGTTGTCGTTGATGATGGCGGTCTGGGGCGGGGCGACCTACGGCACCGACCGCGGCACAGCCTGGCACCTGGTGACCGTCGTCGGCGCGCTGATGACCGCCGGACTGCTCACGGTCTACATCGTGAAGTTCATTCGCAAAACCCGCGAGCTTGGATGGAGCTGATGACACCGACAACGCATGGACGCCTGCGGGCGATCCTCACGGTCCTGCCTGTCATGGCAGTCGCGCTTGCGACGCCGCGGATGTCCTGGGCGTGCCCGGTCTGTTTCGGAGACCCGAGCTCCCAGATGGCGATCGGCGCGAGCTGGGGCATCCTGTTGTTGCTCGGGGTGACCGCCGGTGTGCTCAGCGCGTTTGCCGGATTTTTTCTGTATCTGATGAAGCGGTCACGCATGGCGCTTGCCGGGGAGGTGGAGCTGCCCCGGTCGCCACAGGTCCGCTAGCGCACGAGGAGAGAGGTCTAGATGCTCGAGTTACTCGGACTGCCACCGCAGGCCTCGGCCCACGCCGCCCAGATCGACGACATGATCGTGATGCTGCACTGGTTGATGCTGGTGCTGTTCGTGGGGTGGATCATCTTCTTCGCATACACCCTGATCCGCTTCCGCGCATCGGCGAACCCAAAGGCGGATTACGAGGGCGTGAAGAGCCACTCATCGAGCTATCTCGACGTGGTGGTGGTCGTCGTCGAGGCTGTCATCCTCCTTGTGTTCGCCATCCCGGCCTGGGCCGTGCGGGTCAACGCGCTGCCGCCGGAGGAGGGCGCGACGGTCGTCCATGTCATTGCGAAGCAGTTCGCGTGGCACACCGTGTATCCAGGCCCCGACGGTCGATTCGGCCGGCGTGACGCCAGCCTGATCACCACGACAAACGAGATTGGACTCGATCGGAACGACCCGAACGGCGCTGATGACATTTACACCATCAACAACCTCAACCTGCCAGTCGACACCCCGGTCATCGTGTATCTGACGACCATGGACGTCATTCACAGCTTCGGCATCACCTCAATGCGTGTGAAGCAGGACGCCATCCCCGGGATGGAGATTCCGGTCTGGTGGGAACCGACGGTGGTGGGCGCCTACGAGATCAACTGCTCGCAACTCTGCGGCCTGGGTCACTACCGTATGCGCGGGGCTGTGAGCATCATGACTCAGCCGGACTACGAGGCGTTCCTCGCGGAAGAGGGCGCGCGATTGGCCGCCGATTAGGGAGGCTCGCGCTCGCTAGTCGCACCTTTCTCAGAGCCGCTCTACGCGGGGACCACGGCTACGCCTAGGCTAGCGCCCGTGGTGACGCCGATTTACTGCTGCGCGCGCTCCAGTTCCTCACGGATGATCTCGTCGAACGTTTCGAACGGCGCGGCCCCCATCACCGCACGGCCGTTGATGAACACGGTCGGGGTCGAGGACACACCATACTGCTGACCCTCCAGCAGGTCGGCGCTGACCTGCTCGGCAAAGCGACCGCTGTCGAGGCACACGTCGAAGGCCGCCTGGTCCAGACCCAGATCACCCGCGTGCCGCTTCAGGTCTTCTACTTCCAGCTCGCTCTGCCGCGAGAACATCGTGTCGTGCAGCTCCCAGAACTTCCCCTGCTCGTTGGCGCAATTGCCGGCCTCCGCCGCCTTGAACGCTTGCGCATGGTTCGGCAGCGGATAGTCCTTGAACACCAGACGGATGTCGCTGCCATGTTCCGCTTTCAGCTGCTCGAGCGTGGCGGTCAACCGCTGACAGAAGGGACACTGGAAATCCGAGAACTCGATGATCTCGACTGACGCGCTGGCGGGACCGAACACCGGGTCGTCGGCCTCGACCGCGATGACGGTGCGCGGCGGGTCGAGACCGATCTGCACGTCGCTGGCAGCCGCCCGCAACTCGTTCATGTAGGCGTGGAGCGCCTGTGTCGGCCGCTGCTGGTCGAGAAACGCCCGGATCTCTGGCTTCATGTCCTCCAACGTGCGCCCACCGAACGCGTTCTGGTTCTGCCCGTACAGCAGCGCGATGTCCTCATCGGTCACCGGGAGCGTTCTCGACGGCAGCTCCTGCTCCAGCAGCTCCTCGCGCGAGACGCCGTTGGCCATCGCCTCACGCTCGATGAGCATGTCGCCGATCACGATGTCGAGCGTTCGGCGTCGCGTATCGTAGAGCTCCTGCAGCATCCGGACACGGGCCGCCGCGTCGTTCTTCCGCCACGCGTCATCGAGGTCCGCCATGGTGACCGACCGAGCGCCGACCCGCCCCACGACCTCGCTGTCGGATTGGGCGCACGCCATCGCCGCGGCGAAGACCATCGAGAGCGCCAGGGCACCGCAGACGGTGGTGGTGGCACTGATACGTTGAAACATGGAGGACACCTTTCCCTTCACCTAGTCAACTCACTCTACCATTCGAAACCGAGGCGACTCCAGAAATTGACCTCGGCTTTGGGCTTGGGGCTTCGGGCTTGGGAGAAGACCCCCAAAGAGCCGCGCCTTGGTTTCGGAGGCGCGTCCCATTTCGTGCGTCAGCGAGCGCCCAAAGCCTATAGCCTATAGCCCATAGCCGCAGGGCGCCGTCGGGGCTCATGGCGACGGCTTGCATTGCGTCCCTCCATGCCAACTCATCGGGTCCGCGCCAGGCCGCCGCACGCAGGCACCCATCCGCCGGCCGGGCTAGTGACGACGCCCGACCGGGTGGCGGAGTTCCTGGAGGACGCAGCGCACTATCCGGGCGGTCACGCGACGGCGGTCGTCTTCCCACGGAACGAGGCGCAACTTGCATCGGTGCTCCAGGACGCTGTCGCTGTCCTCCCGGTCGGCGCACAATCGTCGCTGACCGGCGGGGCCACGCCCCGGGGCGAGGTGGTCATCAGCCTCTCGAAGCTGACCCGCATCAGTGACCACGACGCGACCCACGTTACCCTCCAGCCGGGTGTCACGCTGACGCGCCTCCGCGCGACCTTGACGGACGCCGGACACGCGTATCCGCCCGTCCCCACCTTCGAAGGCGCGACGGTCGGCGGGGTCGTGTCGACGAACGCCGCCGGCGCGACCACCTTCAAGTACGGGACGACGCGAGACTGGGTCCGGGGACTGACCGTGATGCTGGCCTGTGGTGAGCTGCTGGACCTGGAGCGCGGTCAGGTCCGTGCCGCCGACGGCCGCTTCGAGATTGAGACGTCATGCGGCACGATCACCATACCTGTCCCGACCTATCGGATGCCCGATGTGCCGAAGCGTTCGGCCGGGTACTACGCAGCCCCAGCGATGGATCTGGTCGACCTGTTTGTCGGGTCGGAGGGGACCCTGGGCGTCGTGACGTCGGTCACACTGGACATCCTGCCGCACCGGCCGGAAACCTGTTTCGTCCTGGTCACGCTCGACGACGAGCCCCGAGCGGTCAGGGTCGCCGCCAGGTTGCGCGAGGCGTCGGTCGAAACGAGACGGACCAGAGACAACGGGCTGGACGTCGTCGCCATCGAGCACATGGATCGGCGGTGTCTCGAACTCCTGCGGGAAGCGGGGGCCGACCAGCGCACCCGAGTGACCGTCTCGCCCTCAGCGGGCGCTGTGCTGCTAGCCCAGCTCGAGCTGCCCCCCGGCACGACCGCGGCCCAGGTCCACCAGGAGGTCGGGCTCGCTGCCACCGCCGATGCCCCCGACACGCCGATCGTACATCTCTGTCGGCTGCTCGATTCCGAAGGACTCCTCGACGCGACCCAGCTGGCCGCACCCGGCGACCACACACGCGCCGCGGAACTGCTCGCGTTCCGTGAAGCGGTGCCGGAAGCGGTGAACCGCCGAGTCGGTCTGGCCAAACGCACGGTCGACGACACAATCGAGAAGACCGCCGCCGACATGATCGTGCCGTACCCACGCTTCGCCGACAGCCTCCGCCTGTTCCGCGACGCCTTCGAGTCGCGCGGCCTCGACTACGCGATTTGGGGCCACATCTCCGATGCGAATCTGCACCCGAACCTGCTGCCGCGGACGGCGGATGACGTGCGTCTCGGCCAGGACGCGATCCTCGCCTGCGGCCGCGAGATCATCCGACTGGGCGGCTGTCCGCTAGCCGAGCACGGGGTCGGTCGGAACCGCACCAAGCAGGCCCTCTTGCGGCAGCTCTATGGCAACGCCGGTGTCGAGCAGATGCGGGCGGTGAAGCGTGCGCTCGACCCGGCGGGGAAACTCTCGCCAGGGGTCCTGTTTCCGGTGACACCGGAGCCGGGCTAGGACAGGCCGGAGCCTCCTGTCTCCTGTCTCCTTTGGACCCCTCCCATCACAGCTCCACGTTTCGCAGACGCAGCGCGTTCGAGATGACCGACAGGGAACTGAGCGTCATCGCCACACTGGCCAACATCGGGCTAATGAGCAGCCCCATGACGGGATAGAGCACACCGGCTGCTACCGGCACTCCGATGCCGTTGTAGATGAACGCCAGGAACAGGTTCTGTCGGATGTTGCGCATGGTGGCGCGACTCAGCCGTCGGGCCTGCACAATCGACCGAAGGTCGCCGCGGACCAGCGTGATCCCGGCGCTCTCGATCGCGACGTCGGTACCGGTCCCCATCGCGATCCCGACGGCGGCCTCCGCGAGCGCCGGCGCGTCGTTGATGCCGTCGCCCGCCATCGCCACCACTGCGCCGGCCCGCTGCCGCTCGGCAACGATGCGTCGCTTGTCCGCCGGCAGCACCTCGGCGACCACATCGTCGATCCCCAGTGTCGACGCCACCGCCTCGGCCGTCACCCGGTTGTCGCCAGTCACCATGACCACCCGCAGACCCTCGGCCCGGAGCTGCGCGATCGCCTCCGGCGTCGTGCGTTTCACCGGATCCGACACGCCGAGCAGTCCCGCCACCGCGTCGCCAATGGCCACATACACGACGGTCTGCCCGTCCCGCCGCAGCTCGTCGGCGCGGGCGGCCAGCGGCCCGGTCTCGAGTCCGCGCTGCTCGAGCAACGTCTCAGTGCCCAGAAGAACCGCCTGCCGCTCGACGGTGCCGGTGACGCCCCGACCGACCTCGGCCAGGAAGTCGATCGCTTCCGGGACCGAGATGCCCCGGTCCAGGGCCGCCTGCGTGATGGCCGCGGCCAACGGGTGCTCGCTGCCCCGCTCCAGTGCCGCCGCAACACGCACGAGCTCCTGTTCTGTGACCCCCTCGACCGGCACGACCGCCGTGACCGCCGGCCGTCCCTCGGTCAGTGTTCCGGTCTTGTCGACGATCAACGTGTCGACTCGTTCGAGTGTCTCGAGCGCCTCGGCGTTCTTGATCAGCACCCCGGCACTGGCGCCGCGACCGGTGCCGACCATCACGGCCATCGGCGTCGCGAGACCGAGCGCACACGGGCACGCGATGATCAGCACGGCCACCGCGCTGAGCACCGCACGCGCCAGCCGCGGCTCCGGTCCCCAGACCGCCCACCCGATGAACGCCAGTATCGCAACGGTCACCACGGCCGGGACGAAGAATGCCGCCAGCCGGTCGGCGAGCCGCTGGATCGGTGCACGGCTCCGTTGCGCCTGGCCGACCATCGTGACGATCTGGGCCAGGAGAGTCTCCGCGCCGACCCGCTCAGCCCGCATTAGCAGCGTGCCGGTACCGTTCATGGTCGCTCCGACGAGCGTCTCACCCGCGACCTTCTCGACCGGCAGCGGTTCCCCGGTCAACATCGACTCGTCGACAACGCTGTGTCCCTCGACGACGACACCGTCCACCGGCACCTTTTCGCCCGGCCGCACGCGGAGCAGGTCGCCCGAGCGCACCACGCCCAGCGGCACGTCCACCTCCACGCCAGCGGTCACTCGCCGAGCGGTGGACGGCGCCAGCTCGAGCAACGCACGAATGGCTGCTCCGGTGCGCCCACGAGCCCGCAGCTCCAACACCTGACCCAGCAGCACCAGCACGATGATGACGACCGCGGTATCGAAGTAGGGCTCGACGCCGCCGGCCTCACTGAATCCCTCCGGAAACAGACCTGGCGCGACGGTGGCGACCATGCTGTAGAGATAGGCGGACCCCACACCGAGCCCGATCAGGGTGAACATATTCGGGCTGCGGTTGACGAGCGACGCCCAGGCCCGCTCAAAGAACGGTCGGCCCGCCCAGAGCACGACCGGTGTCGCAAAGACCAGCTGCACCCAGTTCGACAGGTTCCGACCGACCATGTGGCTCACACGGTCGCCCATCGCCATCTCGGCCATCGCCAGTGCGAACACCGGGGATCCGATGAGGGCACCGATCCAGAAGCGCCGGGTCATATCATCGAGCTCGGGATTCGACAGGTCGGTCGGAGCGACCGTCCTGGCCTCGAGGGCCATGCCGCACATCGGGCAGGCGCCCGGTTCATCCCGCACCACCTCCGGATGCATCGGGCATGTGTATTCGACACTCGGGAGCAGGGTGTCGGCGGACAGCTCTGCTTCCAGCGCCATACCGCACATCGGGCACGCGCCGGGCCCCGGCTCGCGCACCTCCGGGTCCATCGGACAGATGAACCAGGTACCGGGGGGCGGCGGCCTGTCCGCCGACGCCTCGGCGACGGCGGAGGCTACAGCCTCGGGCGCCGAGGACGATCGGTTCAGGAACCGGTCGGGATCGGTCTGGAACTTCGTACGACAGCCGTCACCGCAGAAATAGTAGGTCTGCCCGTCGTATTGGTGGCTGATCGAGCCAGTGCCCGGGTCGACCGTCATCCCACAGACAGGGTCGACTGTCTCGGTGGAGACTGGCACGTCCGCGGAAGCTGTGGCGCAGGCGGACGCCAGGTACTGCTCGGGGTCGGTCTTGAAGGCGGTCCGACACCCACCGCAGCAGAAGAAATATGTCTCGCCACCATACTCGTGGCTGAACCGGCTGTTCGCCGGGTCCACCCGCATACCGCAGACCGGGTCCTGTGTCTCGTGTGTCATACGCCTCCAACCATCCGATGAATCATGATAGCGTCTCGGCTCGGCCACACCGCGGCAACACACAACCCACAGTGCATCTACGAATCCCCACACTCGCGTTCATGGCGGTGACGCTGGCCGGCGGCAGCGCGATGGCGCAGCCGCCGGAGGACCCGGACGAGGGGCCATGGTCCGGCAGCGCAGAAGTGTCGCTGGTCGCCACGTCCGGCAACTCCGACACGCGCACCGTTGGCCTCGGCGGCGAGATCAGCTACGACCCAGGCACCTGGAAATGGTTGGGCCGTGTGGCGTATGTGGAGTCCGAGGCGGACGACGAGTTGCGGGCGCGCTCCCAGAGCGCGCTGGTCGAGGTGGCACGACCATTCTCGGAGCGACTCGGGCTGTATGGCCGCGGCGGTTATCTGCGAGATCGGTTCGCCGGCATCGAACGCCGGCTCACGACTGAGGGCGGCCTCGCATACGAGGTGATCGCCACCGAGCCTCAGTCGCTGCAGCTGCGGGCCGGCGTCGGGTTCACCCACGAGCAACGCGCGGTCGGCGACGACCTCTCCCTGGGCACGGCCAACGTGGCCGGTCGCTACGAATGGGCACTCTCAGAGACGAGCGCGTTGACCGAGGAGGCGGCGTTCGCAGCCGACCTGAACGGCGGCGACGATTGGCGATTCACCAACGAGGTCGCGGCCACCGCCGCGCTCAGCACCCGCCTGTCACTCAAGGTGTCGCACAAGCTGAGCTACCTGGCCAAGCCTGTGCCCGGGTTCCGGAAGACCGACACGATCGTGTCGGCGGCGCTCGTGGCGAGTTTCTAAAGAGAGCACCCTCGAGGCGGCAGGAGGCAGGAGAAACCTAGGGTGCCACCTGTGACCGGAGCCACTCGTCACGGAACTGTTGCTGGGCCGGTGTCGGCCCACGACCGACCAGCTCACCCGGTACCAGCTCCATCGTGGGATCGGCCGTGACCGTCACTCGAACCGTGAGCCGCTCGCCGCGCCGCGAGTAGACCAGTGGCACCCGCTGTCCGGCATCGAGCTCCCCGAGCACTGCACGGAGCCGGCGCGCCGACGACAGACTCCGACCCTCGAGTGAGATCAGGACATCGTCACGCTCCACCCCAGCGTCGTACAAGGGCGACCCGAAGCGTGCCGGCTCCACGACGCGCGCACCGCTGCCGCTGAAGCTCAGCGAGGCTGCCCCCAGCCACGTCTGACCCGGCGCCCTCGGCCGCAGCACGAGTCCGGCCCGCACGAAGAGGGGCGCGTAGTCGATCACCTCGTGCCCTTCGACATAGCGGTCGAAGAAATCGTCGGCAAATCCTTGGTCGCCGGTCAGCTCGGCGAGCGCCGCTCGCGCGTCGGCCTGGGTGTAGGGCCGGTCCACCACCCCAGGCACCGCGCCGCCACGGCGTCCGAACCGCTGCCACAGCAGCCGCATGTAGTCGTCCAAGGTCACCGCGCGGACGCTATTGTCACCGTCGCCACCGACGCGGGCGGCCCCACGCACCCGCAACAGCAGGTCCAGACCCAACCCCAGGGCCTCGCCCCACGTGTAGTACGAGATGAAGAGATTGTCCCAATTCGTCCGATCGATCGCGGTCGCCGCATCGGTGAACGGCGCCAATCGGCTCATGTCGACCGCCGAGCGGAACTGCCGTCCCGGACCAAGACGCACGGTGTCGATGGCGGCGCTGAACCGGTCCAGCGTATTCCGTAGGTCCGCCAGACCCGCACGTTGCAGGGTCAACGCTCCGTAGTAGTTGGTGAACCCCTCGGCCAGCCACAACTCGTCGGACGGGTTGACGTCCTCGAAGTCGAACGGCTCGAGCGAGCGCGGTCGGATCCGTTCGACGTTCCAGACGTGAAAGAACTCGTGCGAGACCGATCCGAGCAACCGCCGATGCTGTGTGCGAAGCGCCCCGGGTGAGCTGAGGATGGTGCTGTTGCGATGCTCCATCGCGTCACCGCTCGCCGCCGGGAGATAGTCGGCGATGAACGTGTAGCGACCGGTTTCGAACACCGGGAATTCGCCGAATATCGTGACCATCTCGGCCACGATCCGTTCGACATCTTCGGCGAAGCAGTCGACTTCGTCAGAAGTGCCCTCGTGGTGCAGCGCGACCCGAAACAGAGGGACATGGTCAGGGTCGGCCGGGTCCGCGACGCTGAAACTCCGCTCGACGAACGTGCCGAACTCCGCCGGGCTGTCGAGCAGATACTGTAGGTTCGGCGCCGTGAACAGCAGCGGGTCGTCCGACGGGTAAAGTTGGGTCGCGACATGCCAATCGCGTCCGGCCGGTGGCTCGAACCGGACCCGGGCCGGCCGCTGCTCGAGCCCGGCGCCCCACATCAACGAGGCCGGCATATTGAGATGCGCGTGGGTCGCATCGATACCGAGATAGGTGCCATCGACCAAATCGCCGTAGACCCGGTAGGTGAACCGGACGGTCCCATCGTGTCCCGCCACGTCCCACCTGGCCATGCCGGACCGCACCGGGTCGAGGGCATCCCCGTCTCCGTCGAACGCCCGCACGTCGAACACATTCTTCGCAAACGCGTGGCGGGCATAGCGCCCAGGCGATGCCGTGCTCATGCGCATGCTGAGCGGTTCGGCCGGCAGGTCGCCGACGGTGACTGTGACCTGCATCCACCGATGCTCAGGTGCTGGGAAGCTCAGCTCATACAGCACCATGGCGCCGTCGGCTGGGCTTGTCGCGGTCTGCGCCCCGGGAAGACGGGGTCCGAGGAATGACACGCCGACCGCGATCACTGTCGCCACGACCGCACCGCGCAACCCGAGCGTCAGAGCTCGCGGCCGCCGTCTCGACGTCGTGGGGTCAGTCGCCAACCGCGAGCACCTGAGTGACGAAAGAGGCTTCGGGGACGGCGCCCAGGATCTCGATGTGGTCATTGACTACCGTCTTCGGAACACCGGTGACCCGGTACTGCTGCACCAGATCCGGGTATTCGACGGCGGCGACCACCGAGGCGGTGATGTGCGGGCTACTGAGCGCCATGCGATGGGCCAGGCTGACCGCCTTGGCACAGTGCGGTCAGGTCGGCGTGACAAAGACCTGAATGTCGATCGGCTGCTCGACTGCCGCGATCGCGGCCCGGCTGTCGTCGCTCAGCCCGGAGTCACCCGAGGCCACCAGTAGAATCGACTCGACCAACGAGACCAGCTCGTGTCCCTCGGGGACGCCGTAGAAACGGATGCCGGTATCGGCGTCCCCCACAACCGCGATGGCCGGCGCCCGCTGGATGCCATATGTGTCGACCTGGTCGTTGTCGAGCACCAGGTTGAACTCTTCGACACGAATCTGGTCGGACAGCGACGCCACCCGATCGACGACCTGCCGCGCCCGGACGCAGGTCTCACACCCGAACGTCTGGGTGAAAAAGACGAGCGTGACTGGCGTCGCGATGGTCGCGAGCGCTGCCTCCAAATCGACCGGTCCGCCTGCCTCTGCGTGCATCTATTGATCGCTACTTGCAGCCAAGCGACAACGAACGGACTGGGCCCCTCACGGCGCTTCTCAGGTGCTATGACTCGTTTATAAGCAACCGCTCATTTACAGTCAAGCCGAAATGAGCATGTGTCCATTATCTTCTCTGTAGGCCGTCTGCGCACTACTCGCCGGTGCGGTCGTAGTTGAACCGCCGCATGCGTATTCGGACAAAAGGGTCCCACGACGTTGACCCTGGCTGATGTCGCTGGAGGCTACGTTTCTTCGGATC
>Ga0310122_10000206_pt1 | contig 37489 bp, 34 predicted proteins | sample CB6_Bottom_1051__FD_203503 | JGI IMG/M metagenome (GOLD analysis project Ga0310122, IMG submission 203503) | Marine microbial communities from Western Arctic Ocean, Canada - CB6_Bottom_1051 | ecosystem: Environmental > Aquatic > Marine > Oceanic | place: Canada: Western Arctic Ocean | collected...
CCGTCCAATTTTAAATTATCAATAGAAAAGTCGTTTGCGGTTTGTGCTGCACCAGAGCCTGAATAACCTCCCACCGCATTTTTTATTGCTGCGGTAGATGAGTCTATTTGTAGTCCTGTTAGAACACTATCATAATTTGCCATATCTATTCCTCATTGTATTTAATTATTAACCTGTGATATCTTTAATCCGCCGAAATTGTCATTACCACCCCAATAATATTTCATTCCATCACTACTCCATCGAAAGAAATTAGGGTTACCTTTACTGTAATTATAATTTGTGGTTGCTGCGTCAAAGGGGATATGTTCTTCCAAAGTAAGTGTAGATAGATCATACGGTGTGGACATTGAATATCTTTGTATTCCATAATAAAATCCACTTGCTCCTGCACCGCTAATAATCAATTCATCACCCTGCCAAACACCATCCTTGCGGTAGGTATGTACAGAATAAGCAACAAGTCCAATACCTACGGGTATGCCTGGTATGGGGGATACGGAATCAATCATTGTTGTAGTCGGAAAATCATTAGCAGCAAGACTTGTTTGAACCATATCCGCACCGTTGTACCCAATATGCATAAAGTTTGTATCGTTAATTGCAAACGCTCTACCTTCATTGTTCCATCCACCAAAACTTTGACTCCTGTCTGCTGCCGTCTTTGTACCTTCTCCGCTAATAAAAAACGGGGTGTTCAAATCATATCCGTGATACAGATACGCTAAACCTGTGCCTCGAAACAAGAGTATAAGGTCACCATTTCCATCGAATTCTATTCCCCAAATAACAGGATATGCTCCATATGCTGCATTCGTAACTATAAATTCTACCGTAGGACCTGTGTAACCACCTGCCATATCCCACGCAGTATTAAGAGTCCAATCTAAAATTCCGAATTCGAGATTGTTTGTGTGTTTCGCAACTGTATATAGATGCTTACCATCATCACTAAACAAATAGCCTGGATGCCTATTGTACCAGGTTTGATAACTTAAAGCAGCAATCAACAAGCCCTGTGTGTTGCCTGTTGAAAACTGCATAGTTGTATAAATAGTCTGCGCTACTTCGTGGTCCCCTAAAGTGTACTTATAGATCGAAGGTGGTGCGGTAGGTTGAACCCTAAAATTCTTTAAAGCGGATGTGCGGAAATCTTTAGCGGCAGAAGTTCTGAAGTCTTCAACCACCGATGGAACCGCAGAAGGGACAATGCCCCTACTTACACCTAATCCGAGTCCGAGATTAGACATCTATTATCCTATATAACAGATACAGGTTTCACCATCAACATTGACACTCGCTGAAGTCCAACTACCGTATATGGTAACTCCTGCAGGTACCGTGTCAGTCACATATGTGTCACCTCCAGATCCTGCACCTCCTGTGCCGAAAAATTTTGTATTGTCATCAGCCACCAAAGCAGAAAAAGCGCAGTCTGTGAGCATTGTTATTGCAACGATCTTTTTAGGCGCAGCAGGTGTAAATGTGGTTGCAGCAGTATCCAGGTAGGCTGATCCTTCCTGGCCAAGTGCGATTGTATCGTATCTATCGAATGCCATTTTTATCTCCTTTTAATTCTTCAATTGGTTGGCAAAATTTCCTTGTTCCTTTTTTAATTCTTTCTTGTCGTCATCTGAAAGCATAATAACAGTTTCCTGGAACTGCTCCTTTTTGACTTTTAAACTATGACCAAGAAGATCCGACGCCTTGTTTAATGCCTGTAGACGAACAGAGTGCGGCGCACCCTTATCTTCAATGAATCCTTTTAATTTGTCTGCGACATAATCATCGTCCAAGCCCTTCTCGATTAACTTGTCTTTCATAGCCATACTCATATACTCCTTTGCTGAATCCTTCTTAAGGATCCATAAGGCCCTTCTTAAAGAATTCGTAGGGTTGTTATCCTGGTAAACGGCCATATAGGCCTGGATTAGATCTGATGCGATCCACATTCCCCTCTTATCGGGCTGACAGGTTTCCACCAGGTACTCTAAAAACGCTTGTTGAAGGACCGTAGTTTTGACGGCCCGTGATAATTTCCCTTTTAAAAAAACATCCCATTGATAGTCGGGACACTTGGCTGCATATATGTTATGCTTATAGGTAGGAGTCTTGCCGAATCCCGTCCTGATAGCAAATATAGGCTTCTTCGTCTTTGCATTTAATTTGGTCCTGCCTAATACCTGTAGGACCTTACCATCTGCAGTTAGTATCCAATCATCTTTGGCTGCTTGACGCCAATTAGGTACAATTTCTATACCTTTACTCTCGGCTGCAGCCTTTTCATAGATGTCGAACTTTCGGTTTCTACATCTTATCCGCATATGCAAAGGTAATATGCAAACTTCAGTTTCTGCAAATTGAAAAAAAATTCTCCTCTTAAAATAACTATAACTATAACCATAACAATAACCATATCTATATAGTGTACCATTAACATAACCGTTTAATAAACGGTTTCCTATACTCTTCCCACCCTATTCCTTTACTATACCTTAACGGTTACGGCTCTGACGACAAAAGTAGACCTTTTACTATACTTTACTATACTACGAGAATAAGGACGAAAAAAGCATACGCTTATTCTCCTATGCTCAAAAACTGTTTAAAAAATGGGTGGATAGGCCATTGTATAGCAGCCACCCCCATCCTCGCCCGATCCTTATTTTGTTTTTGCGTTGAGTGCGGCGGCGTTTCGGGGTTGACCTGGCGCCAGGACGGGGAACGGGGCCGCCTGGCCACACCTGGGCGGATCCGTGGGCGCTGCCGCCTGGGGCCACCCGTACGCAGGGGCGCCCGTGATCCTTATTTATGCGAACACCTGGCCGCCTGGGATCCTTGCCGCCTGGCTGCTGCAGGGCCTGGCGCCTGGATCCTGGCACCTGGCCACAGATTACACCAGGTGAAACGGTAGGCGGAACGGTTGGCGAAAGGGTAGCGGTAACGGTTGCGCCGTGTGTGGGGGTGTGGGTATATTCTGGCAATGAATAGCGCCGCCCCTTTATCTATGCAAACAGACCAGGCAGCACCTGGCCACCGTGTGGCCACCGTATCCCTGGGCCTGGAAGTGAGGCGCCTTAATACACTAACAATAAAAGAGGTGATAGAATGCATTACTATTTAATGATAACTAACCCCCCAAGTATTCGGGGCCTGGCCCTGGCTCCAAGGTTCGAACGCCTGGCGGATCTGCGCCACGGCCTGGCGGCCCTGGATCTATGCAGCGCCCAGGAACTGAAGAGCGCAGGGCTTGAAGTGATCACGGTTAAACCAGGCCAACCCAGGCCGCAACCTGTGGCCCTGGCGTGAGTAGGCCAAGCGTGGCCACCTGGTCCACAATGACGGGCAAATTAAAGGGGATCCCTGCCTTGAACACTTCGCCCCTGGTCAATAAGTTCTGCCAGGCAATGCACAAGGCGAAACGGGCAGCCTGTGGCGTGTGCTATTCTTTCGCAATGCTGCAGGGGTTCCGCAAGAATTGCGGCCCCAGGTTTGAAGAGAACGGGCGGTATTTATCGGAACGGATACACCCCAGGCGCTACCTGCCCAGGCCACCGAATGCGCTCTATATTAGATTCAGCGCTCACGGTGAATTAATCAACCTGGCCCACGCCGTCAACCTGTTGAGAATTTGCGACCTGGCCCCAGGCTCCACCTTTAGCCTATGGACAAAAAGGCCTGGCCTGGTGGCCCAGGCGATCAAGCGGCACGGCGGCAAACCTTCAAACCTTATTTTAATTTTCTCAAATGATAAGGAATTTAATAAGGCCGCAGCGCTGCCCCCTGGCTTTGATAAGACCTTTAACAACCAGACAGAAAAGGACAAGGGCAGCCCGTCGAATTGCTTCGGGGCCTGTCTTGATTGCTTGAAGTGTTACACCCTGGAAGATAAAACACGCCATATTTTTGAGGTCTTGAAATAGTGCCGCAGCCCTTTCTATTTCTTGCCCTTTTAATCCTGTTAAGCCTGGCACCTGGAGAACGCCAGGCGCTGCAGTCTGCCACCGTGCGCCCAGGTGATCAGAGGCCGCCCTTGGCAGCAGCGCAGCAGGTACAACCTGGCCAGGCCTGGAATAGCACCCAGGCCCAGGGCCTGGCCCTGGCTTATTATTTTTTTTGTCTATTTTGCAGCACGGCCACACGGCCACACGAAGAGCAGCGGCGCCCCCTGGCCCTGGGCGCTGCGCTCTTCTTTTTTGTCCCTGGCCATTCCTGGCCATTATTTGGATCCTGGTTTATTTTATGGGCCAGAATTATATCGTTGGCCTTTTCAGATTTGAAAGTTAGTAAAGTTAGTAAGTTTTCATTAACCAAAAAGAGGAGTTAGCATATGACAATGAACGACGAAAGAGCCGCCTGGATTCAACAGGGCGGCGAAGTGGATCTCCCCAGAGATCCTAACAATTGGCACAACCTGGCCTACAGATCCATAGTGTGGAATGCTGCAGGTAAGGTGTGGCAGTACATCACCAGGGCCGTAGAAGTGCCTGAAATGATAGTACACGGATCCTTCAGGTACCTGGCGGATCTAATTAAAGTAACTAACCGCATCCATCAAATTGATGATGAATGCACAACCGAAGAATAGGAGTCAATATTATGAATCTTGACAGACTAAACACAATAGCGTCCAGGGTGCAAACTGCCCTGGACGGCAACCTGTTTGAACAGTTCAAATGGTTGTTTGAGAAATATGTAGAGAGGCCCTTTGATATGCCGATCAATGACCTGGACCTGGTGCTGATCTACACAGACTATGTCAACCTGTTTAATGCAGACGGAATGAAGGCCCTGATCGGGTATGTTCAATGGTCTGAAAAGGAACTGACAGGCCCAGAGGCTGACGCCTTTGTGACCATCAAAGGAACCATTGCTCACGACCTGGGCGAACGGAACGAACCCTGTATGCTGCCACGGTCAAGCGGATACCTGAAATATTATCAGGATCCTGCCACGGCCAGGGCTGCCATACGAAAGTTCCCCTGGGTGAAACGGCTGCGCCAGGCGCACCTGTACACATCAGGAAACCACTCAACCGACTGCGGCAAACCAATGCTTGGTAACAACTATGCAACGGCATACAAACAGTCTACCTGGGATCTATGCCCAGGCTGCCATCCCAGATCTGTGAAAACGGAAGATCTCATCAATTGGAAACCCCTGGAGATCCTGGCAGAGAAGATGCCAGGTGTGGTGGACCTGGATGATTATATGCATATGGGGCCGTGGAAGATTAAGACGGATTATGGCAGCACGGACACAGTAGAGATCCAAATGTATAAACACAGAGATACAAGGCACTACATCAATATTGATGATGATGGGGCCTATTGGAAATATACTGCAGACGATGGTGAGTATATTGAGATTAGCGAAGTTGAGGCCGTGAGTGGCCTGGGTATTACAAATGATTAGGGGCATCATTAAACGGTACCTGGATAACAATATGATGCTGACGATCTTCGGCCTGGTGTATCTCGAATCTGTAAGATCTGAATTATATTGCCAGGGCGTTAAAAGGATCCCAAACCAGGAACGATTGAAAAGGATCATTCGGGATCTGTACGATGATAAGATCACAAACGGTGTATCATTTGGAAAATAAAAAGGATCTGCTGCTGCACCTGGTGGCCGCTGCGATATTCATTGCAGCGCAGTACCTGGCAGCGTATTTTCTGTCGCTGATCTTCTGATCAGTACCACAACTACACCCAACAAAGCGGTAGCCCTCCCCAGGCTGCCGCTTTTTTTTATACCCAAATAACCCCCATACTTACTACCGCCGTGCCTTGAGATCTGGCCTTTAAGGGGCAACCTGGGAGGCCGAATTCCTGGGATATGCACATTTGTAGGCGGATCCGTCTATCCTTGTGTAAATTGAATATAATCAATCGGAGTACATATTATGAATCAGAACAGTATCACAACCAGGATCACGGCCCAGGCCAATGACTACCTGACGGCCAACTATAAGAATCGTTTCCAGGGCGCCAGGATTGCCCTGGAGTCATTTCCAACATTGAGAGAAGAATCCCGAGCCGCTATTAAGGGGATCTTTGCCCAGGAAGAGTTAGCAATGATCGTAGTTAGCCACCAGGGAGAAGTAATGGATGGGAAAGAGTTAGCGTCCAGGCGGATGTTTGAAGGGTTCCTGGCAGACTATTGGGAGCAGCACAAGGATCTTCACCCCACATTAGACTTTCCAATACTCATTAAGAAGATCCGAAAGTTAGGCTGCTTTGAAAGGTTTATCTTGAGAGAGTTAGCCTACGGATTGTGGACCAACCCAGGCGTTACTGAATCAGACCTGGAAGATCTGACTGAATAACGATTTCAGTTCTTGGTATAGGTGAGTAATACTTGCCTGGATCCATAAGGTATACCTGGCGGTCATCTATCCAATACGGCGCCAGGGCATCCAGGGTAAATTTGATCAGGTTGTCCAGGTCAGGTGTTTTGATATGGGGCAGGAGTTCGGTTTCCGCTGCTTTCTTGCGGTATTTCGGCCAGGATGTGGGTATAGGCATATAATACCTTACCTTAATGAATATCGGGCCTTCTATGGGCTGCTTGGGTATATGTTTATGGGCCAACAGTAAGAAGGTTGCTTTTGCGCCTTTGGAAGGATCATACATCCACCCCTTTCCGCTACGGTGCCGTTGTTGGGCTTTAGGATCACCCCTCACCGTAAATTTTATATTATATTGGTGACTCATCCTTCTTGTAAGGCTCGTCAATTCTTACCTGCAGCACATCATCGCCACTCTTTGTTTTGCTCTTCCATATGGCGACTTCAAACTCATCACCATCAGGTGTGGTAACCTTGCCCTTTGCTACGGGCCTGTTGGATCCTTCTACCTGGTCCTGATACCACAATGTACCGTAGCCAGGGTTATGTTTAAATGGTTTATCACCCATTATTATCTCCTTGTTTATATTTTTTCTTTAATGATTTTAATCTGTCTTCGTAATCTAATTTCATCTTATCTATCTCTTTCTGCATAGTGTTAAGATTCAGATTAACCTTCCAATTCAAATTGATAATTTTCTGTTCCAGGGCCTCTAAATTATCGATCAGTTTCAAAATATCGTGCTTGATATCAACAAGAGTTAGTTTACTTGCGCTCATCAATCCCTCCATTCACCATCTTTAATAAAATGATAGAACCTGTGCTTTAATATCTCCCACATTAAACCAAGAAAACTGTTGGCCTTATATTGACCTGAATCAGAATAATATCTAAACATTCCGTCTGGCTTTTTATGCTTTGGTTTCATCGGATACGGCATCTTTTTCTTTCTGCTGCTCTTTAACATATGCATCAAACTTCTTCTTACGGCGTTTGCTAAACAGGAATTCGATCAGCCATTTCATCATATGTTCCACGCTGCTGATCCATCTCTTGGTATAAGCAACTTGCTGCATTAGGATCTCATCCCTTTTTTCAATGTGCGCCAGGAGTTCCCTATATGTCATTTTCTTTTTATTGTGCTTTTTCATTTAATCATCCTTATAGGGGAACCAACTCTCCTTGCCTTTAACTTCTTCTGGTTCAAACAGGCCGTCACTCTCTATCCTGTCCCATTCAACTAATTCTTTTTTAACCTGCGCCTGGTGGCGCTGCCTGGCCTCATAGTTCTTACCACGCAGATCTTTCCTGATTTCTTCCACCTTGCTGCGGCATCGGCTTATGGATCTGTAGTTAGACAACTCGCCCCTGGACACCATAGCCAACAATTGAAATGCCGTCATCTTATGTGTTTTTTTGGGACCACCCAATTCTTCGTCCCATATCAGGGCCACAAGCAGGGTATCACTATCCCTGGCAGCAGGATAGCGTTCCAATATGTTAATTACTTTATCTTCGTGGGATTTTATCATTCGTAAACATCCAATGTGCTAACCTGATGGCAGGATCATCAAGATCCACACCTTCGTGCCAGGTGAACCTTAAACCGCATATATGAAACACTCTGTTGGTCTTATACAACCACTTGTGCAAATACTCTTTTTTACCAAAGATGACTCCTTCATAATATAACCACCAGAAGATCGGGAAATGTCGCATCGTGACAGGGCAATCATCCACATAATTGCCTATGGTATTTATCTTGATCTTGCAAAGAGTTAGCCTCACCGTTTATTGTAATACTCTTCAATACTGAAATCTACGCCGCGCTCATCCAGGTCCCGTTGAAATTCTGGTCCCAGGTGATTATTAACTATAAAATCAAGACAATATTTCAATGGTAGCGTTTCTTCCAGGTTCTCAAATAATATAGGCGGTGAGGTATGAATAGCGCCAGGAGAAGAGGCATCAGGACCTTGATCCGATGATTTCTCGGTGGGACTCTCACCGCCATTTTTAATTTCTTTAAATTCCATTGGTTCTCTCCATTCTCCTTTAGATCGGACTCTTTTTGACATCGGGGTTTTTCCTTTTCCATTTTGCCAAGGCAATTTCTAAATCTCTGATAGCATCAATATCCATTTTTATTTCTTTCGCTATGTTAAGCATATATTCCTGTCGTACGCCTTCACTCCATCTGCCATCTCTAACCTGGCCCATACCATATGTTATAGAGGATATCCAATCGTGTAGACCTGCATTGGCCTCTGTACGCTCTATTGGGGCCTTTTGGGAAGTATGTCTTTCCTGGATATGGTTCATCTTAATACGGTCCATAATTTTAGTACAATCTGTGATGGATGGCATCAGACCAGGCCTTATCTGATACACGAATTCATTCCATCCTTCACGCAACACATCATAGTCAAATTTAGATAACGCTATGGTCCAATTTTTAACCTGGTTGTCATTCATATTAACATTCAAGAAGGAATCCAACTGTTCAACATATTCCTTCTGGACCTTGTCGAGTTTAGATTGGAGAATTTGTGACATCGCTATAGTCTATTTTCCTTTCCTTTTTAGATCCTTTGGAAAGGACCGTTGCGTACTGCATTACAATGTTCTCCCACTTGGTGTTGCCGTTTGAAGATTTACGCCTAATGGACTTCAATGACTGAAGATTAGACAACCAATTAAAATTAGAAGTTTCGTCATATGAACTAATAATCCATTTAAGAATCTCTGAAATTGACTCTGGCGATATTCCGTCCAACCTATGCAATTTTTCCAACTCTGCTGCCCCTGATTTAACCAATTCTTCTGGAACTGAACCGTTCTTGAATATGGACAGTTTTGGAAACACCTCTCTTACTGAAGAAGAATAGTCCTGTGCCAGGTCAATGAACGGTTTCAGATCCCTGGCGATACTCTTGACCACCTTCTTCACTTCAACACGATGGAGTTTGTCCTGGCGCTCACACACCCATTCATTGATGAGTTCAGTATATGTATTATTATCTACCGACACATCAACCAATGTTTGGATGTAACTGTTCTTTAGATCACAATCAGGAATGGCATCAAGCATACCCAACCAGGACTTTAGTACATTGGGATTAGCAGGTGGCCTGTTGTACTTGGACCAATTCGGAAGGTAGATCACATTGAACACCCAATCGGCTACGGCCATCTTCTTATCGGCTAACTCACTAAATGCCTTTTTAAAGGCCTCTGCGCTCCAACCCAGGTCATCTGTGCAAGATCCTATTCCTGCCCTGTATATGCCTGGTAGGGGCCTTCTAATGGGACCTGTGAGTAAATATAGCCACAATAGTTTCCCGTGCGGCGTAAGGGTTGTGAAGTCCCTGGATATCCAGGTCGTAATTGACACTTCATTATATCTGATCATATGTTAATCCACCATTCGATTTTGTTAGAAGAGATGTTACTTTGACTACCATAATATTTAGGCAGCACAACTTCAAAACGGCAGATCGTCATCTTCGACACTAACTGCATTTTCTTCGGGTTTTGGTTTTTCTGTTTTTTGTCCTTCATTTATCATTCCTTCTAACTTGTTAAGACAGTCCTGTACTGCCTCGTAGGTGGGTTTCTTCTCTAACCAGGGTTCAACTTTATTCCTGGTTTCATCAGAAACATATTTAGAACCTAAACATTCAAGGATCTGATCAATCATATTCATCAACCGCCCCTTGCCGTCATCTGCAAAATCACCTTTTTCTTGGTCAAAATCGCTATAGGGGATATCATTATCTTTACTTGCCGACATACTTAATAATTTCTCGCCGTCTGCCTTTATCTGTTTCTTTAGATTAACTACATTGGTTTTCGTTTTAGTTTCAATGCTCTGCACATCCGCCTGGCTCATTTCATCATCGGTGTAGATCCCTGACAGATCATTAGGAAACGCCTTACGCAGCGCCAGGGCCTCTGCACATTTACCAAGCATCAGATATGGCATCTTATTCCACATATAATCTTGTTTACCTTTCGGACAATACTCAAGCCAGGATGCGGATGCTTTAAACTCACATACCACACCACTAACTATCTTCTTGACACAGGCCGTTGCAACCTTTGGTTGCCTGTCACCTTTCGCCAGGAGTTCATATTCAGTCTGCCCACCATTATATAGGTATTCGTCATTCCCTGCATATTTACCTGTTCTTTCAGCAATGGCACGGTAACCGTCAATGCCCGTCTGGATGGTGGCCTTATTGCCCCTTTTGATCATATGGATCTGCCTGGAAAAAGGATCCAAGCCTGATCTCTCACATTGATACAGGAACAGAGCCAACTCATCATCCGTGCAACCATCTGCAACTGTCCGTTTGATCAGATCTTTCTGATCCTCTGTTAAAACCAATGCGGTTTCTTTTAGTGTTAGTTTGTTTGAACTCATCGGTACTCCTTATTTTGCTATTTTCTTAAACGGCCTTGATACCGAAACTGTCGCATACTTTTCGTATACACCTGGCTCTTCTGATTTAAGACGCCTTGTGTTTATTCGTTTCGATTCAATTGGTTTATAGTGTAAACGATACCCCGTACAATCAACCACGGGCCTATCTCCAATCTTTTCTTTAATTATAGTTTTCTTTTCATCAACACGAACACCAATCTCTGCTGCAGCCGTTTCCAATTCGACTAACTCCTGGACCATAGGTGTGAGCGTATCATCAAATTCAATATCACCACCATTGTATGCCACCTGGCCCAATAACGCTGCGCCCTGGCACGATGTTCTGTAGGGACACCTGGCACACCGTTTATCCTTCGGATCCAGGCGATCAGGTGCAGGACCGTTCTCTACTCTGGCCCAAAATGATGTGGCCGCTGAAACAATGGCATCTATTATGGTTTCGTCCCTCGCTATGTCAAATGTGACAAACTCCCATTGCTCCGCCCATAATACCGCTATACTTGCCCAGGAACGGCGAGTCACAAACATTCCGTATTGCATCTGCAGGATCCAACCGTTTGGAATTCCTTCCTGTTTGATCTTCATAAACATCTGGCGGCCAACACTTTTACATTCCAATACACCTGGACCTTGATACCGCATACGGTTACTGTGATCTCCTATTATCTCACCATCTAAATGTACCCTGGCCCAATCATAGAAAGGGGAACTGTGGGTTAGCGTTCTATGAACCTTCCTAACCTTATTCCCTGTAACTTCACGATATTCATCAATTATGATGTTCTCTAATTTATTGCCACGCTTAATAGCACCTTCAGTTAGGATCGGATAGTCAGGCTCATCACCCCTTTTGTCCATCCATAAATATCGTTGGCAGCCATATGGTTCTATATTTAATAAGTGTTGGATGTCGGATCCGCCTATACCCTGGCGGCGCTCTATTCTTTGTTTTTCAGTTATCATTTTTGACCTTATGGTTGCCTACCCATTCTTCTAAATCCTGTGCTTTAATACGGTAACCACCAGGTACAATAATGGCCCTCATCTCATCGTCCTTGATAAGATCTAATACCTTGCGGTATGAGATTTTCAATATCTCTGATACCTCTTTTGGTGTATATAATAATATCTCTGGCATAGTTATTCCTATGTTATATGGTTACTTTGAGTGTCTGGAAGTTACTTTTAGGTATGTTTAGGACGCAAGGGATTTAATCTTTTCAGACAATTCCTTTGCTCTATTCGGAGTCTGGCGACTCCACCGACTATCAAGCATTTCTACTGCAGCCGTTATATAATCGTTATTTTCTAACGCTTTAAGAAATTTCTTAAACTTTGATACACCCGACACTCCCATCTGATAGCACATATTTATGACCACTATTTTTGCAACATTTGGTAGGTCCTTCAAAAATGGGAAACTGCTATTAACCCTGGGCAGCAGTTTTGTTATTTTCTTTTCCAGGATCATAGCACAGATCTCTTCATCAAGTTCCAGATCCTTAATGGCGAAACCTATCCCTATTGTTGGGATCCCCCTGGTATCATCATATACACGGCTACGAAATCCTTCGTGCCGCTTAAGATCTTCAATTAGTTCTCCGAGGTCAACCTGGAACATTATTTTTTTTTAGACTCTAAAGCCGAAACTCTTTTTTCCAGATCTTCCGTTTTCCTGTCCAATTCATTTTCCCCGAAAACATAGTCTGATATCATATCCAGGTCTAATTTTTCAAGGATAATCTTGACGATCTTTTCAATCAGAAACTTCGGAATCATCTACGAGAATCTCATCTAATACTTCTTCTATTAATGACCATACACCATCCAACAATTCCCTTTCATCTGCCTCATTAAGCAAGGGAAGATCCATCTTTTTATTTATGCCGTCAAGTATTTGATCCTTTTTTGACCTTATCTGACCGATGGCGAACTTCATCCCCATCTTTTTTAGCATTGCCAGAAACTTTTTCATTTTGGGCCTCTATTAGTGCTTGTTTATAACCGATTAATTGATTCTTTTCGCTGATTGCATTATTGATGAGAGAATCCAACTCAATCAATCTTTTGCTGATATTTTCTTGGTTAAGCATATGAAAATATACTACCTCTTTAGTATTTGTTCCTTTATATCTTGTGTATGGAATTTCATAGGCATATCATACATCCATTTCTTTAGGACCTCATCAATTACAAGCAGGGACCTATTCAATTCAAAATCGGATCCACTTTCTATCGCCTCATTCAACTGCCTGGTGATATCCGTGATGACAATATTATTACGGAATATGATATCCTGGCCAGAGATTAATTTTTCATTACCCCTATAGTCTGCCTGGTCTTCTTTGCTCATATTCTTCCACAACCTTTGAAAGTCTATAGACATTGGTTCATCAGTTAAATATCCCTTTTCTTTCATTGCCATAAGATTGACATCACCTATCAACTTCACCAGGTCGTGGAACTTTCTGATCTGCTTGGAATTGGATGTCATTTTTGGCATACCAGAATCATCTAATGATGTTGTTTCAAATTCAGTATGCAGCCATTGATACTTTCTCAAGTTATCACCCTTCGATAGGAATTTATGCACCTGTTGGGATACCTCTTTATTCTTAAGCAATTCCATTCTTGCCGTTGGTCCACCTGCATTCAATTGTTCCGTGGAAATCCATTTGTTAACCGTGTTGTCTACCCTGTTTAACTCATCCAGGCTCTCCCACATTTTTTGGTATGACAATCCCTGTTTACCAAGATAGGGATTTTGACTTACAAACGCTCTCATAAATGGGAAATCTGATAACTTTGTCCAGGTTGCGTATCTGGCGTCCGAGATGCCTGTGGCCACCGCCAGGTCGTCCAACACATCCATAGTGAAATCACCTGAACCTGCAAAGACAGAAGAAACAAGATGCTGCAGCCTCTTTGGGGATACCCCTATTTTCTCACCTATCCATCTCAAGGGAACAGGCGTTGATTCGTCATATTGTGCTTCTGCTGCTAAATGTTCCATTGCTCTTGGTATGATATTTCTTCCTGTAAAAAAATCGTAACCGATGATATTCTCTGCAATTACTTGCGCTCCATAAGGGAGTATATCTGATGCAAAACCTTTACCGCCACCGCCTACAGGAAATATCTGTTCCCATCCAGATAATAATGATTGCATTATTTCCTTGCTACCAAAATTAGGATCATTCAGGTAGTTCATCATTGTTTCTGGTCCCTTTCCAAATACATAACCGAAACCACCTGTTGGTAGGCTGAATGTGAATTGGCTGCCTGGTATGGGGACATTGAAAAATCCGTACTTACGCCAATATGGTAATTCCGCATATCTATCCGCCAACTCTTCTGATGAATGCCAATACATCCAATTGGCCATTGTAGGCGCACTATAGTATATAGCGCCCTTTGTGATCGTCTTGGCTATATTTTCTGGTTGGAATGCGATACCGAATTGTTTCGTATGCTGAATCCTGGCATTCAGGAACGGCCACAATGCCCCTGCGTTACGCATACTCGCTCCCCTCAAACCATAATCAGCAGCAATGGATCTACCTTCCGCCATAGCCAACCAAACATCACCTGTTTTATTTAAAGCATTTACGAATCCACCAACCCTGTTAGCCGTTTCCGTGAATGAATTGAACTTCTTAAAATACCTAAAAGGATTCAGGTAATTAGGGTTCCACCCTTTCTGGCTCCGATAAGATGGATGAGCGTAAATACTGTTTTTGCCAATCTCCAGGTGCCTGTCCATACCGACCAAATAACTCTGTGCGGCACCACTTGCCAGGAACTTTTGAAAAGTAATGTCAGTACCTAAATAACTTTTGGCTCCCGAAATAAAATGGAATGGGTTATATCCGTGCTTTGTATAGAAGATGGAAGAACCTATATCCCTGGGTACATTTCTTAAACCAAATAACGGATTATATTCAACGGCGCCCTTCCTTAATATTGTCGCAGGTAGGGCCATCACTTTAAGATACTTGCTTGTGGTTGAGTTTAAATGCGAAAAGGCCTTGAATACATCTGGAGTTACCTCATAATAACCGATATCACCATTAACTCTCATTGTTATCATACCAGGGCCTTCAATGGGGACTTTCCTATATTGATATATCCTGTTTATCACTTCCTTTGTAATTGGATCTTTCTGTACTGTAACAATGAGTTTAGAATTGGGGATCTTCTGGACTCCTGATCCTTTCCCCGTCAGCATCAAGTTATTGACCAATGTTACCTTTGTGGCGTTCATATCTGCAGCGCCGATCAATTGAAATGTGTTGCTTATAATTTGTTCTAATGGTGGCAGCACATCTTCTTTTGCTCCCTTGATACCCATAACTTTTTGATAAGACTTGTCGGCCAAAAACTGACTCATACTATACTTACCGCCTGGGTTATCCATATCATACATCTCTCTGCCGTGCAACCATCGGTTAAATGGAATATAAAATTGATTGACTTCTCGAATGTTTTCAACATCTGTATTACTCAACATACCCGAATCTTTATAATAATCAAGTAATGCGTCCTGGTATCTGTATATGTCCTGGGCCGTTTCTTTTATCTCTGGAAATTCTTGCTCCCACAGATCTCTCACCTGCTCTGACTTCTTTAACCCCAATGTGGCCGCCTGGCCCTTATATCTACCGTGTAGTTCTATATTTCTCAATGCGACCAAGTAGCCTTCCAACGCTTTAAGCCTTGTACCGCCTTTTCCTATCCACGGCTGCAGCGTCTTCATTAGACCAGGAATATCTTCCCTTATGGTTATCTCACCCGTCCTTCTGTTAACGCTGAATGGATGGTTGTCCAGGAACTGCTGCGCCTTTCCTTCGCTCCCCAGGTTGGACAGAAATTGATTTATGACCATTTCGTGGCCTTTAGCATCAGGATTGTCTTTCAAATATTCGGCAGTTACCCTGCGTAAAGGTTGAGTAAAGTCTACCAGGTTAAAATATGATCCATATACTTCATTCACTATGCCCTCTAACCAACTATCTTCACCTGTACGGTGAATGGTAGATTCCATTTGAACCCTTACATCCTGGGCCTCCCAACCCTCCATCTGTTTCCTGGCATCTAATAATGCTCCCTTAATAGGTGTATGCTCAATTATTCCCTCAAACATTTCAAAAAACTTTGGGGCCTCTTTTGATGCATTTTTGGGATTAGTTACATAGTCAGATACAAATTCTGCGATTCCCTCTTCGACTGTAAGTTCAGGGTAATGTCTTTTCTTCAGAAACTCTATCAATTCATCCTGGACCTCTAACCGTTCCTTCCAACGATTTACTGCATCCTGGCCATACTTGTTCACCAATGTGGTCATCTTGGTGTTCTTTGATGGACCATCCTTCATATTTCTCCACTTCTTTACCTGGATGGATAACTGATCGTATCCCTTAACTCTCATCGTTTCGGTAATACCGAAAAGTGACAGATCTAAATAGTGTCCTATTTCGTGTGACAAATCATCCACATCCTTCAAGGAATTCACCCGTATGATGTCTGATTTAGGGAAAAACATTGCTACTGCACCCTTCCTACGCCACCACTTTATTTTCTTAAATCGGATATTGTCACCTAACCCCAGGGATAGTTGTTTCACCAGGTTTAAACCTATATCTTCTCTTTTCACAGGATCGTGCAGGTCCGCCATCTCAAAGTCGTCGTTAGGACTCCCCACCTTATCTTCTCTTTCAAACTTTTTGGATCCTAAACCACCCTTACCACTACCACCTTTGGCCAGGAACGGATTGTTATAAGCAGCCTTCCCCTGTTCAACACTTAAATATCCTTTTATATTAGGTGGTGCCTCTGATATCTCCGCCCTGACAGGCATCACAAAACCTACTTCTTTTCCTTGACCATTAAAAACGGTAAGTGCGGATACATTAGGTTTGGTTTTGCTCATATTAAAGGTTATATCTGGACCAAAAAACTTTTTAAACATATCAATGTATTTACTATTAACGGCTGCTACATTGCCCTGCCCATCAGTTAACCAGGTCAACCAATCACCCTTTGCCCCCGTATCCTTTCCACTCGACTTATTATACCCTACTATGACGCCTTCGTTACCTACTTCATTGTTCTTGCTTGGTTGTATATTGGAAAGGGCCTTCTTATCTTTAAATGGTCCTATATCATTTTTGCCTTCACCTAATTTATCCAGGGCATCTTTTAATGGTTTGTTTCCTTTGCTGCTTAATATAACATAGTGGCCCTGGCTTATGTTCGTATAATCTCCACCCTTACCCTTCACCCTAAACAGATCTGTTTCCTTCATTGATGCATCTTCTGCACCGAATATGGGTAACTGTGATCCCCTATGTGTTTTCGGTATACCAGGTTTAACCTGTGTATCATATTCGGTTGGCGTTATTCCTGCTGCGTGGACTGCTTTGTTTACCTGTCCCTGGTCGTATAGCGCCTCACCCTTCTTTGTTAGTTCATAACCATCTTTAACTTTCCTTAAAATACCCCTATCTAAAGATTTCTGTACCCATTCTCTTTGTACTTTATTATATGGCTCCCCCTTACCGCCAAAAGTCAGATCCAAATCACCCTTCTTGTTTTCTTTTATCTGTATCGTTTGGTGGGTTGCTTCAAAGATGTTATTGTCAGTCTTGGTTAACTTCTCACCTGCTATATCATCTAATGTCTGTACTCTGCCTTTACGCAATAATTCATATTTCTGATCAGGCGGCAGCGTTGTGTCTTTTCTGTAATCCTCAACCACACCAGGCTGAATGACAGGTTCCGCCTCAACTTCTGCCAGGGGTTCCTTTATACTTGCACCTGTATCTTTTATACGGAAAGAGTCTAATACTTCCTGTCTTACATCTTCTCCCCGTCCTAACGCATCCAGGACTGCTTGTCTATGTTCTTTGTCAAGTTCAGATAATTTTGGAACATTTTTTGTCAAAGATTCTTCGCCTAATTGTGTCTTGCCTCTTTCTTCTATCGTTAATTCCCACAGTTCTCTTTTTCCTGCATCAAACTCTTTTATAATCTTCTCTGAAGTGGTGGGTGGCTCACCTGGCGGTGGTGGTTTATCTACCTTTTTTATGCCTTCCTTTGTAAACTCCGATATCTCTTCTGCCCTGGCCTCTCCTTCTTTTTGCGCCGTTGCAACTACAGGTTTTTCTATTCTAACATCATACCATTCACCCAGGATATCCCTTTTCATTTCATCAGGTAGTTTAGACGCTTTGATCCTTTCTATGATCTGTGGTTTTCCTGCCGTCATTGCCTCAAATTTTTCTTTTATATGTTGGGTAAGAAGGTTGGACATTTCCGCATCTGCTACTAACTCATACTTTACATCCCCCATTGCATCTTCTTTGCCCTTCTGTGTCAAATTTTCCAACAACTTAATAGCATTATCACCCAGGCCCTTACCCTCTGTGATCTGCTGACTTGTAACTTTCTTCGGCGGCTCTACTACTTCTAATATCTGATCAAGATCTTCTTTTAGCGCCTCTTCCTGGACAATGACTTTTTCACCCTTCTTGCCTTCCTTCTCCCACGCCTTCAATTGCGTAACTGTACTATTTACATCCCCCTCCATAGCATTAAGTTTTGACATCTTTTCGTAAAGATCAGATTCATATTTTTCAATGGTCCTATCACCTAATAAATTTTTATTAACCCTGCCACTCTTCTGGAACTGTTCTAACTCCATCTGAACTTTTTGTTTTTCTTTACCTATCCATTGCAAATGGGATGTGGCCTCATTCAGCGTTTTAATAACGGGCCGTGGATATTTCATCTCTACCTTATATAATATCCCCTTGTGTCTGAAATAATCGTGCTGCCGTTCTTTGGCCCAATCCCACACATTATTCCATTCCATTGCGTCCAACTCTGGTTGTAAATAATTTCTATCGGCTAACCTCTGTTCGTTCAAGGCCTCACGCTTTGCATCGTGCTTGATACGATTCCCATTCTGTATCTCATATTCCCCCTTATTTCCCCTGGACTCTACCCATAAATTATATTTCTCCTGGTAGTCTACCATTTCAGGGACTGTCGTAGGCTTTTTCTTTATGTCAAACGGTGCAGTATCCCACATCATTCCTATGGCATTATGCAACTTGTTCAACTCTTCTGCTTTCAACTTGCCGCCCTTCATAAATCTTGGACCTGCACCCAGACCGTGCAGTACGGCCATTGTCATAAAGGACTGAAATAATTTTTCTCCGTCTATTACATCGTTTCCCACCGCCTTGAATGCCTCTGCAAATGTTTTATTAGGATTCTCATCCATATATGAATGCAGACCATCAGCGAATCCTACTGCAGTCATTCCACCTGTTAATACACCCGTCTGTACCATATAATTAGCGACTGCCCTATATGTATTCGGTGTCTTTAATACCTCTCCACCAAGCCTACCCATAAATGGAAATGCGGCGCCTAATGCAGTATCCAATGCCGTTCCAACCATCCACTTTTCAAGTGTAAGATGTTCTCTTTCGTCAGGATCAAACACTCTCCTGCCACCACCTACGCTGCCGAACACCATTGCGGATCTCATAATCGCCGCATACCCAACAGGTACTTTTTTCAGTTTCAACAATCCAAATGCTTTTGTTGGTCCTAAATATGCTGCAACCTCTGCACCTGTATGTCCTACCGCAAACAATGATCGTTGTATTTTGGGCCAACCCTGGCCTTCCTTACTATACGGCAACACCTGCTTGTGTTTCGCCACTACATCTTGATTAGCGGTAGGATCCCACAGGTTTTCTGTAATTCCTAATGTTATAGATGATAACGAAGAATTGATTGCAGCAACCGTGGCCTGGCCTAAATTCAGACTGTGTGCTTCTGCGTAGGCATCGACATCATCTTGACTGAAATACACTTCTGGTAAATCATAGTGCTTTGATAGAGCATCGATGCCCGATGCATAATAAAACTGTTTATAATCATCTGCGTTGTTCAATTTATACTGTTTACCTGCCAAATCAGGCGGCAGCAAATTTATGGGTATTGTTATGTCCTGGAATGGGATATACATATCTTTATCCGCATTATCATAATAATCAATCGATTTCAAATGTTCTTCGTGCGACATATTGCTTGTTCTTCGGTCCCACCCATCAGGCATACTCCTGGTGATCTCTGGATTAACCCATTCCTTACTTTTCTCATCATAGTATCCCATATCTAATGATGGAGCCTGAAAATCGTCATAACCAATGTGCGGATCTACCACCCATTTATTTTCTTTTGAATCATATGCCAATATTTTCTCTGCGAACGCAGACTTGTATTTCCGTGGTTTTCCCATAGTCGGAGATACATATCCTACCTCTTTTGTTTCTGGCACCGACTCCCAATCGCCGCTACCTTTAGATTCTGCAAAGGCCATCGCCTCATTATCAGATCTAAATTCCAATACTTCGCCTCTCATCTCTGCCTCTTTATATGCAGCCTCGCCCGATAATTCCATCCAGGCTGAAGGATCTGATGATGGCGAATTGGGATTGATGGGAAACAATGTAGGATAGACCAGGTTGTCACTTTGCTCCAATAGGACAGATGATTCTTCTCCAAGTTCAGGATTATAATCTTCCATTAGAGTGTTATCTCTATTCACGGTACGCCAACTGCGGACTTTAGCAGCATATTCACTCGTCTTATATCCGACAGGCGCTTTATACTCTGGATCATATCCTTTAGGATCTACACCATTGGCCTGTAACCACTTATACAAAACAGTATTCCTTTGCGTTTCTTCCATCCTGCCCCCTGTTTCCAGATGGATGTCATACAATAATTTTTTTATTTTTGTCGGTGTTTTCTGCTCACCCATTAACTCTTTTTTATATTCATTTAAATAAGTGTCAGCGCCTATAAATCTATTTGGGTGCGAATCGTTTTTGTATTTAGATGGCCAATGCCAATAATGTTTACCGTTTTTATGTTTTTGCAGCATCGGTTCAACATCATCCTTGTATGCCGCCTTGTAATCATACGCCTGGATCAGATTATCAGGTTCAGAAGGATACGGCGCCATCTTAAAGTCTGGACCACCCATCTGGAATAAGGATCCGTCTTCGGTCCTAATATCTCTCTGCTTGTAATGTTCATTGATCTGATTCTGCCAACCCTGGTACCACACATTAAATTCTTCCTCATCCGTCAACAGATTAGTTTCTTCTTCCAATAACTGTTCTGCAGGTTTAGTTACCAGGTCATTAGACCTGTCATCTTTTTTATCTTCAATTTCGGTAATGGGTATAGTCTGGTCTGGAGTTTCGGTAATTTTTTTCCTATCAAATACCTGGTCTAATATTTCTTGAGTGGTTTGTGTCCGTTCTAACTCGACTTCACTTGCACCCTGTCCTGGCGGTGGTTCAGGTGGCTGATCACCGTTACCACTTACAATGACGCTATCAATTTCTTGCTCACTAACGCCAAAAGGATTAAACAAAAGTCTTTGCTGACGCTCTTCTTCCTTTATACCAGGAGCAAGTACACTATCGATATCTGATTCGGGTACGCCAAACGGGTTGTATTGTTGTTCTGCCATTATTTATCCAAGTATCTATATTTACCCATTTCCGTTAAAAACCATTTCCCCAACTGATTAGGGTATAGGGTTGTCCCCTGGGGTGTGACATTGATTTTAAACTTATTCATCTTTGGATTTACCTTTCTCCATACACCGCCGTATTCTGCATCATATCGAAACAACACATCACCTGCATATGCCCACCTATTTCCTGCGCCGTCTTTCACCTCGGTCACACCTTTTGTTTGTGTTTTGGCAGCGTTGGTGCTTGTCATTACACCCTTTGCTAATCTATATCCACCATTCACACTTGAATAATCTGTGTGCTTTGCAATAGAAACATCCCCTACCAATCGTGCGCCTTCATCGGATGTAATAAAGCCCATATTTGTGCCAGATTGTTTCTGGATTGCGAAAATCCTCGCCAGGGTGCCAGATGCCCTGTCGGGTGACCACGCCTTTCCTGATTTAGAAGACACGGTGAATTCAAAATCCTGGCCTGGCATTGAGAACCTTTGGACATTTCCACCTTGACCTGGGCCAAACTTATCGTGGATACTCTGGTTAGCGCTTTTGGACAAAGTGGCTACTTGACCTTTTCTGGTTTCTTCTCTTCGGGTTGAAGTGTTTTTTTGTATATCGTCTGCAATGGCCTTTGCCTGGGTAAGATCATCCTCTGAAAAATCAGGATCATCTGTTACGGTCCCATATAATTGGCTTAACTTTCCTTTTGAAATGTTGTATGTGGCTGCCAATTTATTTATATATTCATTGGCTGCTGCTTTTCTCGTTTCTGATGTTTCTGCTCCTGCAGCAGGTTCAAATGAGCCACTTGAGATTACATTACCGTCGGCCTTGTTGATAAGTTTATAAGAACCCTGATGGGAGATGATTTGTGTATTCGCTGCATCCATACCTGCTGACCATCCAGGAATATCTACGACCTCAAGATCTTCTGGTTTATCTTCAGGATAATAGTAAAACTTGCCTGTTTTCCAATTAAAGTGATAAGCATTGCCTGGTCCTTCTTTCACTACATCCGTCAACACAGGTGCTTGGGTTGAAATATCATACCATACACCATCCTGTTGAATCATATTCGCTTTAGCACTTGCAGCCGACGGCCTTGAATATTTCCCCATAAGGAAGTATGGTTGGCCACTCGCAGTTGCCGCCTCTTTATTGCCAGAGTTATAAACGCCTTTTTCATCATCCCAGGCGTACATTACTTCCCCTGCAGCATTCTTATCCTGGGGCGTACCTGTCGGCAACTTAACATATGTGGCATCGGGATAATCTTTCATCATTTTACCCATATCTGCGTAGTTTCCCTGGCCTATTTTTTCTATCCCATCTTTCATATATGTGATTTGATATAATTGCGGATCTGCGGTCACCCCTCCTGGTCCATCACCTGCATCAAATGTTCCCATCTTATGATAGCCACCCCAAGCCCAATCAGGATCTGCCGTTGCGGTGGTTTCTGCTTCCTCACCCTCTTCATAGGATCCTGAAAGGATTACTCCTTCTTTATTCTTCCATTGATATAATTCTCTTTTACCTTCTGCATCTGTCGTATCATCAATGTCCAGGACGGGATCTCCCGTATCAGCATAATAATTTTTACCACCTTCTTTTATGATCCTTCTTTCACTATCCGCATCTGTTTCACCATACTTCATCACCATTTCTCTTTCCTTCTGATGGTAGTCAAGGTATGTACCAAGCAGATCTGATACCATTTGATAGTTTGCCAATCTGTTAATTAATTTATCGTTTGCCATAATAATCCCTTACGATTGTAATTCCGTATCTATTTGATAGATCATATCTTCTAAAGATGCTAATTGATCAAACCTGGCCTTATTGCGTTCTATGGATCCTTTTGCATAATCAAGTTTGTCTTTCTGCGTTTCCGCCGCGAATGTATCCATACGAATATCCTCTTGCATCTCAACATCAAATTCAGTTTCAAAATTAGTTAATCCCTTACCGCCTTTAATTGCTGCATCACTTTTCTTATCCAACATATATGATTGAGATAGGAAGTCATCTATCCTGGACTGTGTATTGATCCCCCGTTCTTCCTGGCCCATACGATTCAATTCCTGGAAATAATCTGTAACATCGCCCTTGCGGCTTTCCACATCTCTTTTTTGAGCGTTGAGAGTGTTTTTTTGTGCGCCTGTTAAACCACCGTCATCACCACCACCGAAACACAATGCCATTGGACCATCATATTCGTATGATTCAGACTCAACCTCTGTATATTTACCCTGGTCCTGGTCCCATTGAAATATTACTGATGTATAAATTTTCATAGATCTCTCTCCATTGTAAATTTTTCTAATTTAAATCCAAACTGTCCTGCCCACTTTGTCATACCATAGCGCTTTGTTTGAAACTTCATTTTATTACATTTCTCTTCTTTTGCTAATTCCATAAACTTCTTCCAAAACCATTTCCCGTTTTTTGCTCCACTATAAATTCCTGATTTAGTGTCGTTGAATATACTCAATATCCAAAATATTCGATCATCACCTATTTCCTTAATTTCATATCCTATCCAACCTGTTTCCCAGGCGAAGACCTTTCCCCTGGACAATGAATCTTCCAGATTATTTAGTTCGTCTAAATGAACCCTGTGGGCAAACTCTTTTATCATTGCCAAAGATGCATTGTTTTTAGGACATCCGTTTTTATATGTGACAACATTAGACATAACTATATCCGCTACCTCCTCTGTATCCCGTTGCCGCCCTGGCTCTTCTCTTTGGTTTTTGAGCCTTACCGCCAAATAAGGACGCCAATGTACCGCCTACCATCAATGCACCTGCTACCCAACCTGCAGGATTCCAGAAATTTGTCATTGCTATGGCACCTGCAGCAGACATCAAGGCTCCTGTTTTTTGCATATCTGTTGAATTCTTATCAGCAAGTGTGTTTGCCGACATCGCCACAGATACCCAGGGCGCTGCCTTACCAAGCGTCTGGCCAAGCGCTGCACCGCCTTTAGATCCCATTGCCGCTGCACCCTTTGCACCTAATTTTGCAACATCGAAACCTGCTTTTACATCTCCTATCTCTATATCGGAAGGATCTGCGTTGTATAGCGTACTCAATGCCCCTACGCCACCTGCGATATCACCTGCCTTACTTCCTAACTCCCCTAATGTTGCTCCTTCTCCAGGGATTTCACCTACTGTTGGTGGTAGATCACCTGGGACATCAGTTCCTACATCAACAGGAGCATCTTTTAGTACATCAACAGGAGTATCTAAAAGTTTTTTAGCATCCATCTCTTTTAGTGTTCGTTCATATGCCGCCTCCGTATCTTCGATCCCACCAATGCCTTTCTCCATTTTTTCACCCTTTGCAATCTTCCCTGATCCGCTTAAAGTTATATTTTTCTCTTTAACCCCAGGTAGGCTCCTTAAATCGCCCGTTATCATAGTTCCAGATTCGGCACCAATATCCTCAATCATTTCTTGTTCGGTCCTGCCACGATATCCCGAGGATCCACCTTCAATCTTTCTTTGCAACAGGCCCTTTAACCCTTCTGTTTTTTTAGGATCAAGCGTTCCAATCGGGTTCCCTTCAGCATCTGTCATTTTCATTGGTTGTGCCAGGACTTTCTGCAATTTCTTTGGATCCAGAGTTTCAACTTCTGCTTTTTTTAGTGCTGCGGTATTTAATTCTTGTTCATAGGTCGATTGCATCGTTTTTCCTTGTGCAACCAAGTCTGCATCTTGTTTCTCTTCTAATGCTCTTGCTTGAGCATCGGCGCCATACTCGGTTTGCAGAAGTTCTTCCTCTCTTGATTTCTGTATACCTGCACCAAATTCTTCTGCAGGTCTATACGCCTTTACAGGATTTTCTTTTGCCAATACTTCACGACTGATTCTCTGTGCCTCATCGTCCAACCAATCATCGTAAGTGCCTTCATAATCCACGGGTGGTCCACCCTGGACATTTGCCATTACATCTGGATCTTGGGCCAGGGCATCGGCCTTATTAATGTCGTCTTGTTCACCCAATTTTCTCGACCTTTCTAATAATTCTTCATTAGTGCCTTCCCATTCACCAAGACTCTCTCCTTCGGCAGTAAATGCCTTCAGCGGCATTGCGTCCAATTCTTCCCGTGACACACCCATCACATCCGCTAATTGATCTTCAACAACGACATCTTCCTTTCCTTCTGTAACACCATATTCATTATACCCCGAAGGTCCACCTGGGATCAGGCGGTCAATAAAACCTCTGAATCCTTCTGTCTTTGTAGGTTCCAATGTAAAAGATTCATCTCCTGAAGGAACTTGCCTGGCGTCACTTAATTTAGATAATGGACCAGACATTGCTGCTCCTGTTTCGCCTTCAACAAATTCGCTCTTATAAAATGGCTCTCCACTACTCGGATCAATCTCTGACTTTAAATCCATTTGATCAGGATCAGCAGACGGGATCTCACCTCCACCTTTTGCTAACATATCCAATCTTTCTTGTTCTCTTACTTTATCAATACCCCTGACCATAGATGTACTACCCTGTCCCAGGAATCTTTGCCTTGTTCCAAATGGATGTACTAATTCGTCGCCTGATCCGAATGTAGATGGAACATCCGTAGGATCTTCCCTAAACGCACCCTCATATAGTGCCGAAAGATCTTCTGGTGCATCTTGGTGAGCCTTTAATGCAGGGCCTGGCTTCTTATCTAATTCTGCCTTGAGATCCACATCACCCTTGCCACTAAACAGGTCCCTATACCGTTTCATAGACATCATCTTCGGCATCTCTGCCTCATTATTCATAATCATATTTGCGGCCTTTTTCTGGTATACACCTGCCGCCGTTGGATTCATCATAAATTCACCATAGGTCAGATCTGGCTTTGCAACTCTCGCCATCTGCCAGGCACGAAGACTTGAATCAAATTTAAAAAGACCTTTACCGACATCAGTTTTTGTTTTCCTTACTGCTGCTGCTTCTTCCCTTGCATCTGCCCGTTGTTGCCTAATCCTATCAATTACGGATGCAATACTTGCCCCTGGTGTAGTTGTTGGTCCTGTATAACCGTATGCCATTACTTGCTCCTTTTAAGTGAGATCTGCAATTGGTTGCTCACCTTTTGCTAATTTTATCATACCCGTTTCGCCGAACGGCTGCCACATAACATCTATATTGGTGTCATATAAAGGTTCGTTCTCCAATGTAGTACCCTCTGATGTATCTACTAAAGTTCGATAGGCCTTAACGGGAACCCTGATAACAACCTTCGCAGCGCCAAATACTATTTGTGACACATTATACACCTTACCATAGTATGGACTTCTGTATGGATCATAACCCGATCCTTTAGGATCATCAAATCTTCCATTAGAAAACATTGCAACATAATCAGGATTATCTACCAAATCGCCATTCTTGTCTGGCTCTTTTTCGTTATATATATCTTTAATATGTGAAATACCGAAAGATCTCTTCCCGTATATTTCTGGTGTACCCGACACAGGATTATGCCAGGTTTCCATTTTATGATGTGTGGCCATCCTTCCTTCGTATTCGTGCTGCTGCGAAAACATTTCATCCCTTCTTCCAACGGTGAACATACCTGAATAATCATCGTCATAAGAGTCATACATATGATTCAAATTTGATACCCTTCCAGAGTTTCCATCTCTCCCGACATACGGTACTGCGTGAACATCTATTCCCGTAGGCGGCGGATCATCAACGGGCGTTGAAGGTACACTATAATCGTATAATTTTGCATTTGAACTGTCTTGCCACCGCCTTGTCAAATTCTCTATCGTTGTGAGTGGACTTGTGTTGATATTGGCTTGTGCAGTATGGGTAAAGGCTGCATTTATCACACTCGGAAGGCCAAGATACCTACACGATCCCGAACCATTTGGCGAAGGCGTCGTGTATGTATGATCAATAGTAAATGTGGTAGCGTCTACAACAGATGTAACTGTATACTCGCCATCGTAAGATGAGTCTGCCATACTGAATAATTCTATTGCTTGATCTACTTCAAAATCGTGATCCGATACACATTCAATTTGTGTATATCCCACACCGCCTGAAGTTATGCCCGTAGCACCGATACCAATCGTACTTCCATCAATACCATCCACTTCTATAACAAGACTCGCCGCCGATGTGTTATTGAACCCTGTTCCAGGATTTGTTATCCTAATAGACGCCACGCCAGGATTTGTCTGGTCCTGCATATGGACATATCCCCTCATATCTACGGCAGGTGTCGCAGTAAACACCAAAGGATAATGCTTATCCCGTGAGCCTGTTGCATATTGACCAACGACTGAAATTGTTATGTCTTCCTCAAATAACTGCCCTAACAATTCTGTTGCAATTAATGTATGCGGATCATCTTTATTACCATTCTCTTTTATTCTAAAAGGACACAACTGAAATTGCATATTAGGGAATTCATCTCCCGTAGAAGGGAACGCCGCAGAGTATCCGATATAGTATTCTGAATTATGGTCCCAATCCCATCTTAACTGAAATACTCCGTTATTGTCACTATCATCAGCGCCCGATATTCTAATCATATCACCAGGTTTAAAATTTTTCCATTGTCTGTAATGGTAATTATCTACGACATCTGTTCCGTGTGGATAATAAAGACCAGGGAATGATCCGTTATATCCGAGATCTATCGTCCCTGCCTCTTCTGCTGCATCGGTTGTTGCATTAAATTGTACACGATGAGATCTTATTAAGAATTCATCATTGTTTTGTTCGCTATTGTTATGTACGGATAATAGATGGGATCTAATCCAAAAAAAGGACAATCCATCGTCAGGTTTTGATGTGTACCAAACATTACTCAAAGGGCAATTAAAATTAAAATTTAGAATATCCGAATAATGAGGGACAGAATCCAATTGTAGACTGACCATATTGATTTCCATCTGCCCTGCTACCCACACCATATTTCCTATGCCACCTACCGTACCAGACAACGGATTTACCAAAAGCCAGACATATAGTGTAGTGACGCCAGGTGGACAGGTAAAGACTTTGGTTCCTTGTGTGGTTATCCCTACCCCACCCGTTCCGCTACCTGATGCAATGTAGATAGTGCTTCCTAAACCAAATGTGGCATTATCCGTAATTACCAAGCCCATCAATCCCGATCCTGCAATAAACGCACCATCTGTATTATGATCTATGTCCCAGGTTATTTTGTAATCGGTCCCTGCAACTACTGTTTGTGATGTGGCCCTAACACCGTAGGATCCAAAATCATTTAAATTATCACCTATTTGTGGGCCTGTATAGGTAACAGTAAGACACCCTGTTCCTTCAGGATTTGAATTCCCATCATCAGGTTCTGCCTGGTGTATATATCCAATAGCATTATTCACCTCCACCTGTGTCCAATTACTCGCATCAGCAGGAACATCAAAATCCCCAAACCATACAGGTGGATGCCCATTGTCATTGAGAAGATCTAATGTAGTGCCATTTGTAATTCTTGTTCCCCACAGTCTTGGGTTGTCTTGTATCCTGGTCCCTGCAGTCATATGATATAAATATGTACAATGGTCGCCCATACTTGCATTATAATACCCTTCAGAACTGTCGTAGGATGCGAGGCCTGACGAGTATGAAGTCGTGTTTGTTTTGTGCCTACTGTTTACGGTATGTGTATCATCATTGGATCCTGTATTGAACCTACCGTCATCATATAATTCACCTCTCCAGGGCGGTGCCTCACTTGAGTTAAAAGGAGATCTTCTGGAATATGTTTCAACTGTTACAACATCATCTGATGTATTGTTAAATAGGGCCTGTTTAAAGTCTGTTTCCTTTGAAACACCTACTTCGTGCCTATATGTTCCCTGGCCACCTGTTTGTGCAAGACTAAAATCACCAAGTATGTTATCTGTCGAGTCTGGAGTGACTTCTGGCGTACCGAAATACCTTAAAAATGCTATATGATCATTCTTTTCATCGCCACTCGTACAATCACCTAACTTTATTCTAAAGTCACTATTTGCATTAGAACTACCAAATTCAGTTTGAAACTCTGTTGCTATTCTATCAGCAGCATTTGCCTGATTATAATATGCGGATATGTCAACTTCTATTACTTCATCTGCACCTCCCAAACCAGGCGGAGAATTATTGCCACGGGGATTAAACCAAAAAATGCTATAATCCGTTGCGTTTCTCCATATAGTGATGTAATAGCCAGGAGAACCAGATCCCGAACTATATACACTCCCAATGCTATCTACAAATGTCAATGCTATGGCCTTCCTGTTGTCTTTCCATCGTTGTGGCGTATGTACCGCATTGATATGCAACAACCCTGACACCAACCGATCCCTTTTAAGTATGCCGCCCTCTTCATAGTCTACCCAATATCCTCCTGCGTTGCTTGATGGTTTAGGTCCGCCCATTAGTGTAAACCTCCATCATACCAATTAGAATAAGCACCTGCATTCCACGGTCCTGGCACACTTGTAGCAACAATAAGTTTTGACGCCGACTGTTTAAGATGTGTTACATATCCCAAGCCCGTATAATTGTAGAGCATATCAGAATCATTTAGGGTGGCCTGGTCCGCCTCATTCGGATCATTTTGCCAGGAAATTTCACTTCCTGCCCGACTACAACTGTACTCTGCTCTGTAAGTTAGACTATATGCCATCGGTGCCGATCCACTCATTATATCTGCTTCTTCACCGTCACTCCTAAACTCCACCATATCTTCTGCAATAATCGCCTTCGTTTGCGTTGCGAATGTTTCTGCAAAATCCGCATCATATGTAACAACACCATCGTCATCTTCTATGGTCCCATAATTAAGAAGATCTAAATCCGTAGATCCCGTAACAAAGAATTTTTCACAAGCCTTGAATTTATTACCTGCCGACACATACCCTGTATCCAAAAGATTAGTGAGTGTAATAATATGGGCAGATTCCCTAATTTGGTTAGAAAGCCCTCCCGAATATCCCACCGTTATTGTTGCGTCAGTTGATGTTGCCAAGCCAGGATCTGATTTTCCTTTTATTGAAATAAGGCCACTATAATTATCATCGAATAAATTGATATCCGTTGATGTGCCGTAGATGTAATTACCTGTATCGTGGAATATTATTTTCTGTCCATCCTGAACAAGTGTCATATGATCAGTATTAGGCGCCACAGTAATAGCATATTGTGTGTTCTTACCATCATAGAGAATAAACTCTCCTTCCTCAAAACCCATAATCCATTGAGGGCTTGTATGCAACCCACCTGCACCAAAAACCACCAGGGCCTCATCTGTATTTTCCTGGGCCTGGAGCAAGAATATGGATGAATCTTTTGCCGTAACGGTATTACCAAGAATTGCGACATTACTCCAAAGGAAATCTGTAATGAGTGACGATCCATTCCATTGATCCAATTTCAAGTCCGATTGTCCTGACACAGAAGCATTTCGATATAATTTCATTCTGTCATCCGCCTCATCAATCCAATAAATACCCGTATCACCATCAATAAGATCAAACGCTAAACTTTTTTCATATAATTCCAATCCGTAATAAGGATCGTTTGTACCAATGCCAACCCTCTGTTGGAATGTATCGAAGGACATTAGATCCTGTCCTATCGTAAATGCTTTGGTGGTCGCAGGAATAATATCAATGTCTGTGTATTGGGTAGTACAATCTATTTCGGGGCTATCTATGTCTATATCTGTAGACGCCACCAGATCTATCGTTGGATATGTAATTACTGCATCCGTTCCATCCATTGTGAGTGATGTAGCATCAACATTTAAAAGAGCGCTATCAATTTTAACCTCTGTGGTAGAGCCGAGAATCAGAATTGTAGAATAAGTCATTTTTCCAGATACTCCATCCATTTCCAGAGTTGTAGCATCCACATCTAATAATGCGGTGGCCATCTCAATCTCTGTGGTGGAATCTAAATTTAGTATTGTAGTATAACTGATAGTTCCCGTGGTTCCATCCATTTCCAGGGTTGTAGCATCAACATCCAATAACGCCGTTGCCATCTCAATTTCCGTGGTAGAATCCAAATTTAATATTGTAGTATAACTAATAGTTCCTGTGGTCCCGTCCATTTCTAATGTTGTGGCATCTATGTCTAATAAGGCGGTGGCCATCTCAATTTCCGTGGTAGAGTCTATATCAAGTTTTGTACTGTAACTAATGGTCCCCGTAGTCCCGTCCGCCTTCAATGATGTTGCGTTAATATCCAACAAAGCAGTATTCATCTCCGTTTCAGTAGTGGAGTCCAATGTCAATTTAGTGGTGTAGAATATGGTACCTGTTGTACCATCCATAGTTAGAGTCGTAGCATCAACATCCATTGTGGTAGATGTTATCTCCAGAGTGGTAGCGTTAATGTCTAATAACGCAGTATTCATTTCCGTTTCTGTGGTGGAGTCAAGAGTTAACTTTGTAGTATAGTCTATCGTACCTGTGGTACCATCCATAGTGAGAGTGGTGGCATCAACATCCATTGTAGTTGATGTAATTTCTAATGTGGTTGCGTTCACATCCAATAGGGCCGTATTCATCTCCGTTTCTGTCGTAGAGTCTAACTGTAACAATGTAGTGTATGTTATGGTGCCTGTTGTCCCATCCATTGTTAATGTGGTAGCATTAACATCCAACAAAGCAGTATTCATCTCTGTTTCTGTGGTAGAATCCAATGTCAATTTAGTTGTGTAATCAATGGTCCCCGTAGTACCGTCCATTGTTAGGGTTGTTGCGTCCACATCTAATGTTGCGGTAGTCATCTCTATTTCTGTGTCTGCATCTATGTCCAATTGTCCATCTGCAGAAGAGTATATTAACAAGTCAGAATCAAAGAATTGTATCCCATAGGTCGATGTTAAGAAAATACCCTGGTTATACTTCCAGGCGTCATCTGCATTTGACCATAGAATGGTTTTATCGGTTGTGCCTTTTAGTACGATGCCACCGTCAGATGCCGTAGTATCCGTTGGGGTACCAACCACGCCAATTGATATAGCCGTATCTGCAATGTTTAGTATCAATGTATCAATAGTAGTGGTTCCACCACTTACAGTAAGATCTCCTGCCACAGTAAGGTCCGCCACTATCGTTACATCATCTATGGATCCGCTTGTATCAGTATCAGACAATGTTATAACGCTTGTGCCGTCACTACTTAATACATCATCCCCACTTAATTTAAGAGTACCATCTATTTCCGTATTACCAGATCCGTCAAATGTTATACCAGAAGATGCACCACCGTCTTTTATATTATTCCCTGTTATCGTAAGATCGCCATCTATGGCAGTATTACCAGATCCGTCGAATGTTATACCAGAAGATGCACCACCGTCTTTTATATTATTCCCCGTTACTGTGAGATCTCCATCTATAGCAGTATTTCCTGAACCATCAAATGTTATACCAGAAGTTGCACCGCTATCTATTATATTATTTCCTGTTACTGTGAGATCCCCGTCTATTTGTAGATTTCCAGACGAATCTATCTCTGCTTTAGATGTGGATCCGTCCTGGAATATGATAGCATCAGGTGTAGAATCGGAAAACTTTATACTCATATTCGTTACTGAACCATCGTTTCTGCCTATGGCCAGGTCACCTGAATCAAAAAACACATTTCCTGCACATCTGAATGGTGTAGTAATCACATCAAGATTTACCGTAGAACCCCCCGTCATCGGATTATCACCTGATATAGTTATCGTATTATTACTCGATGTAATCAATTCTGACATTGAGAATGCGGTTCCACCACCACCGCCACCTGTAGGATAATATTGAGCATTACTTGTTGTTATTGCATTAATTTGACCATCTGTGGTCGCACCTGCACTTTGCGCCATATTGTTCCATCCGTCATTGTCCCTCACAAACATCACTATGCCGTTACCTAATCGTCTATATTGCACATCTCCATTTCTACCTTCTGTGGGGTTGGGGTAACCATCGGATATCTTCTGATTTCTTTCTTTAGAGTGTGTAAAAACTCTTCGGGTTCTTTCTGCTTGGTCAATAGGATTTGGCATTATAGACTCTGCACTTTAAGTTTTCTGTAAACAATATTTATTTCATATAATTCAAATGTACTACCAGGCAATACGGCAGTACCCTGATTAAATCCCAACATTATTTGATATGCGGATGTAGGTAAATTTGTTGACAATTCTCCCCAGGCTGCGGTTGTATGAGTGACCAATGTGCCTATAGCCGTTTCCGTTTCTCCACCATCGATAGACATAACTACGGGCATAGCATTGCCACCCTTATATCTTATTGCTATCTTATATATTCTCTTTTCACGATATGGATCTCCTAAATCAAAACTCTTTGTCCAAAATGAGATCTCATCCTGGTCCGTTGCCGTAGGATTCCATTTGTGTATCTGGACATTCGTATTTGCGGTTCCTTCGTGCCAATACACCATATCCTTGTTCATATCGACAAAAAAATCACTACTATCGTTTAGATTATTATCTGCTACATCAGCCAAATGAAACGACCAGGATCCACTTGCTATGTCATATATGTACATATCCGCATTCGTCTGTGGATAATCTGTTGCTGCGCCATTACCGATTGCCCGTTTTATAAACAATTTTCTATGAAGTGGTGAATAACCAACTGCAGTCTGGAGATTAACAAATGTATCCCAAGACTCACCCACTACCTGTGCAGGAAGGGTATCTGTTGAAAGAGCAATTATCTTACGACCATCCTTTTCTATTAGGTTTTGTACATTACCGCCACCCGTATATAGATAACATCCCTGCTGATTTACCCAGGCAATACCAAAGTCAGTTTCACACACGGCCTGGGGACTCTCTGCGCCTTTATACCTGAATGTAGCCTCCAGGAATTCTGAATCACCCTGGATGTTTATCACATATAATGTGTTTTGTTTGAATTCCAATAATCTATCAGCATATATGGCCAATGCGACGATATCCTCACCATCTCCTGCTGCAACATCAATCCTTCTATAGGGCCGAAATGTATCTAAACTGTCTACATCAGATTTAAATACCGAATCTGCGAATCTTTCTGACTTTTCCACATTCTCTGCACCCTCTGATGTAAGATATACATTTCCAATATATCTGGTTTTATTTACAAACGCCTGGCACTTCCATCGTACCCTTGTATACGGCTTTGTTTTACTGCTTGAATATCCATTTTGAAATGGCGGATCAGGATAGAAAAACCCCTGGTGTGGTTCTTTTGGTAGTCTGTAACTATAATTCGCCATTATTTGATTTCCTTGTGATGATAGGGGATTCTATCCAGGCCCCTTGTTCTCCATTTATCACCAATCAACGGTATTATGTTGTGCCATAGATTCCCATCAATGTTGTCAACTTCGCCCAAGTTTTCTAACAGAAAATACTTTGGGAATTTTTTATCATAATAAAAATAGCAATCTACCTCATCATCTCTGTGCTTGTAGACTTCTTCACCGCTATAATCTTTCGCATCATAAAATTGTGGACATATGCTTGGATTTGCATACCTTTTGTCTTCTTCCTGTACATAGTAAAGAGTTTTTAATACATCTTTCCACATTGCAGTATCCACTTTCAATCGTCGGTAACGACTGCTTTGCTGCGGCACTATATTGATATCGTAAAAATGAGTAACTCTCTCATTCCTGGCGTTGCTGCCTATCAGATAATATTTGAACTGACCAGGATATTTCTTTTTCAGATCTCTTATGGCCTGTGTAATCCTATAATGTCCCGTAGGTTTGTCGAAATACTCTTTCCCCTGGGCGCACATATAAATCCATATTGGTTTAATAATTGATTGCAGCCATTTTCTGCCCCTGATCATATTGGACCAGGTAATTCCATATTTCAAATATAGCCTAACAAACCAATTGTTGTTGGTGATTACATAGAATCTTGCCTGGCGTGTTTTAACATCATTTTGTCCCCATATTTCTGCTGCAACCCAACAATACCCGTAACATCCATAACCTGCGTGTGTTGGTGGCGCCCCTTGAGATCCTGCAATGAATGTAAGAGAATTAGGAGCAGATATTCCAACAAACTGATAATTTTCATCTATCAGTTCAGCAAAAGTCTGATAGGTCCCTGCAACGGGATTTGTAACAGGGATATCCTTTGCAGAACCACTTGCGGCTGATATAACAGGAATTGAAACATATACAGGATCATAATGAAATCCGTGTACTCTTATAAATCCAGATCTATTGGCCCAACCGCTTGTTGATGTTAGGGTATATGTCACAGTACAGTTTGCCGTAGTGACGGCATATTCTTCATCCGCACTATTGGTTGCCTGATCAAGGGCTAACGCAAAAGAAGTCATTGCAGCCATTCCAAAGGTTGTTTCCGTATTTGGTTCAATTGTTTGCCATTTTGTACCAACATCGCCGTGTACAAAATCAACATCCTTTAGTATATACCAATCTTCTGTCGAGATTGACTTGAAATATATACGAATTCCCGTAACCCTTTTATTGTTTGTGGTACCAACGCCTGGCCACTTGTTAATAATTGACAGAAACCCTGTGGGTTGAGTTGTCCCTGCCGCCACGCTTACAGAGATGTTTAATGTGTGTTCTGCGAAATCAATACTACCCAACTCATCAATCTCACCATATTGCTTTTCGTCGTATATAGGACAGACTGCGAATTGGTATGTGCCAGACCAACCGCCCACATAGGCGTTCAATCCTGATTCATCCTTTTCTTTCCAATAAGACACAACGATTATATGTCCTGCGGTACCACCAACGGTGGCAGAATTCACATTAGCACTTGATGAATCGTGTAAAACTATGCTACAACCAATATCACTAAAACTTAACAGATCCGCATCTGCATTTATCCATCTACTTTCAGATGTTCTTCCAACCGCCGTTGTATCATACTGAAACATATCCCGTCTGATATACCCATACCATTGAGATTTATTTGTCAGGGCGTATTCTGATTCAAATGTGATATCCGATATTCTCAATACCTGGTCCTGGACACCTGCGCTGCCGCTTATAGAAGTCCCTGATCCAAGATCAAAAACATCTGAAAAATATCTGTCTGAATTATAATTATACAAAGACACATCGCCATCTGTTGCAAGATGGGCCAACCATTGATTTGATTCGGGTACACCTGGTCCAGGCTCTACGGCCCCTACGCAACCTGCTGCTCCGTATTGTGTCATATTTGTACCTATGGCATCATCTGCATAAAAGATATCGTCTGTTGCGGCCCAGGCACTCGCTATTTGTGCGATAGTGGTATATTCGTTTGTAACATATAGCCAATCCATAGGACTCGCATTATAATTAATGTTTTCTTTAATAAGTACAACCCTGCCCATACCCAATGCAGCGTTTGGATTAACATTAGTAAATGCCCATTTTCCTACAAAATCAAGAATGTTACCTTCACCAGGATCAATAATAACAAGATCTGTTTGCCTTGAGTGATCCGATGCCCAACCTGCTATGCTCCCGTTTTGGCCAATACCTGCGGATAGCGTTGTCGCTGCTTTGACTTGACCTGTGGCCCTGCCTGGCATCTTTATTGTCCCCTTCTCGCTTAATTCTAAATTTTGAGCCTCATACAGTTCATCGTTTTCAAGGGACGCAGGATCTGAATTATTGTTTAGACCTCTACCGAAATCATCTATTTTTAATACTTCTTTAGGCAATTGGTCCTCCAGGGAAATTCTTTTCAATTAACTCCGATCTGTCATCTCCGCCATAACCGTTCATTAGCATTTCCACTTCCTTTTTATTTGGCGGCTCTATCTTTGTATAATATTTAGCGTCTTCATAATACTTATAATCCATTGTCAATTCTTCGTTCTTCTTAATGTTCTTGTTTGCTATAAATATTATTATCTGATCTTCTTCATCTGCAGAAATACACACACTTGGTGTTTTGCCATTGGATGAATTATATAAACTGCCGTAGCCGATTGGCAACGCCATAGATCTCATAGGATCATCTGGATCCCAACCCCACAGGTATCTATCTAATGTTTCAACTTTATAATTTAAAGGAATAAATATTAAACGACATTCTTCTAATATTTCACCTTCTCCTATGTCGTCTTTAGCAAATACGCCGTATCCGTT
>Ga0310122_10000207_pt1 | contig 37428 bp, 40 predicted proteins | sample CB6_Bottom_1051__FD_203503 | JGI IMG/M metagenome (GOLD analysis project Ga0310122, IMG submission 203503) | Marine microbial communities from Western Arctic Ocean, Canada - CB6_Bottom_1051 | ecosystem: Environmental > Aquatic > Marine > Oceanic | place: Canada: Western Arctic Ocean | collected...
TTTTGGGCGTTTAATTCCTGTAGTAGGGTCTTTTCCTAATATAGAAGAGTATGCAAATTTTATTGCTGCCAAGAATAAAATAGTAGAACTAGAAGACTTATCATCCATTTCATCAGCTAGAAAATTCTTAATATCTTGTTGTTCTATTTGATCTGGTTGTTTGTTTGCATGTTCAATCAGTTTTTTATTGGAGTCCATATAATTCCTAAGAGTATATGGAGATAATTTTGAGATTTTTATTTCTGTTTCTAAACTCTTTAAAAAATCGTCAGTTTTCATAAGAGAGATTGTGCGAACTTCTTTATAAGAGTTTTGGAAACTTATAAAAATTTTAAATTAAAGTCCGCTATAGAGCTCTTTCCGTTCAGCAAAAGCCTTTGTATCAACAATTCTAGGAGTAAGGGAGAAATTTTTTATTTTTTTAATACTTCCTTTGATGTATCTATCATTGCTTGAATTTAAGGTTATGATTTCTGCCCTATATGCTTCAGTCTCTCTTAATATTCTCAAAATCTCCCTATTACTTACAATATCATCTAAAGAGTCCCCTATTCTTTCCTCTAAGTCCCAAGGAGTCAGCATATTTTTAGTTGATTCTTGTACTAATAGCATATCAATATTTTGGCTATTTGTTTGTCCTAAAATTACCATAATAGGACTCGCATCTAAATAATCTGTCCTTATCTGAATTTCCCTGTCCAAATTTAAAGAAGATAAATCTCCCCCACCCTCCTCAAAAGTTGAAGGAGCAAGATAACCAGGAGGATGTGTATGTAAATCTATTAAAGGATAACTAGATCCATGACTCAACTCAAAATTAACTGACTTACATAAATCTTCAGCTCCATCCAATTCGATAGTATTAGACATTTCATCCCCATCACCAATAGTTATATCAGATATTCTATATTCAGCATCATATAGTGCTTGTTCAACTTTAAATGCTGTTTCAAAATCTTTAAAATCATTTACCATTTTTACTTGGGCTATAAATTCTGGATCTCTAAATACATTTACTAAATATTCTCCTGTTATTGGCAATATATTCTCTAAAACCATATAAAAACACTTTAATAATGCTTTTTAAACCTTTTCCTTAAGTTTTGTTCCTATTTCTTAGAGTAAACAAATAATTAAAAAGCCAAATGATTTTGTTTATATAATTTCTAAAGAGGTGATGAAAATAATGAATATTGAAATGTATTTTAAGGAAAATATAAGAAGAAATCCTCAAGATCCTATGAATTATTATTATCTTGGAAAAGAATTAATGAATAAAAAACTGAGAGATATTGAATCTTTAGAGACTATTGAGAAATTATTTAAGCAGTCTGTTAAATTAGGGCCTCACTTATGGGCTCCTAAAATTATGTTGGGAGAGTTATTGTATAAAATGGGAAGGTTTAAGGAAGCTGAGCCTTATTTTAAGGAAACCTTGCATAGAGAGGTGCCTGGTTTTTCTGTTAAAGAATATTTAACTAAGTGCATTTCAAAGAGTTCAAATCCTGGAGGAAATTTCCACGAAGTTTCAAAGAGAGATTCTTTATATTTATTTGAAAATAATGTTAGGGAGTTTATTAGAATCCTTTTAGAGATTAATTATGGGCATGAATGGTGGAGAAAAGGAGTTCCTAAAAGGGTTAGGGCTAAATGCGCTTCAAGAAGAGAAGAAAGTTTAGATGAAGAAAAAGAAGTTGATTTATTGTTGTTTGCTGATTTTTATGATTATAAGATTGTAATAGAATCTAATAAGCCAATTTTTGCAAATTATATTGATACAAGGGAATGGTGTGTTAGATTGCAGGAGATGGAACCTATTAGAAATGCAATTGCCCATAATAGGCCTTTAACAAGAGCTCCGGTTAGGTTAAGAGATTACCATTTAAGTTTTCAAAAGATAATTGATAAAGTTAAAGGCAAGGTTAATTAGATTAAAATGAATAGTCAAAAGATTTTACTAACAATCTTAATTATTTTGATTTTTGGTAATTTTATTTTTCTTGTAAATTATTTTAAGCCAAATTTTACTGGAAAAGTTATTGAGAATTCTGATGATTTTGGAGAAATTGTTTTTATAACTAAAGTTATTGATGGAGATACTGTTGTTGCAAATGGGGAAAGTATTAGACTATTGGGAATGGATTCTGACGAAAGAGGATATCCTTGTTATAAGGAAGCTAAAAAAAGACTTGAAGAATTGATTTTAGATAAAGAAGTTAGATTAGAAACAGGTAATGAAGATAGAGATTATTATAATAGACTTCTTAGGTATATATTTTTTGATGATAAGAATATTAATATTCAATTAGTTGAAGAAGGTTTGGCTGTTGCAAGATTTTATAAAGATAAAAAGTATAAAAAAGAAATCTTAAATGCTGAAAAGAATTCTAGATTAAATAAAATTGGGTGTAAATGGGAAAACTAGTCTAATTGATTAATCAGAGTTGAAACTAAAAAACCTACCAATATTCCTATTGCAACTCCATAAAAATCCTTATTTGATACTGCAGTCATAACTGCTGATATGATTAAAATTATAACAACTAATCCTATCCAAAAATTTCTATTTTTAAATATATTATTAGACTTCCCCTTTTTCATGGTTTTAATAATGATAAATAGATTATAAATCTATCGACGGCCCTCTATAAAAACATTTATTAAGTAGTTATGCCTTTTAAAAGAGGCTTTAATGAATAGTTCTAAGAAAATATAAGGAAAATGGTCTTTAAGTATGAAAAAAGTAGATCTACGGAAAGCAGTGTAAATTTTTCGTGTCCTAAATGTAGTAGTCATGATATTGTTCTTGAAGAAGTAGAAAGCCAGTTTAAGTTCCATAAGTGCTATAAATGTGATTATACTGCTGGAGAGAGTTGATTTGAATCAATTTAGGCACTACAGATTATTATTTTGATTCTTTTAGTTACTACATTACCTATGCAGTAAGTTTTAAGCGTTGATAGGAGGTTTTGGTGTAGGGGGAAAGATTTATAAAAAATAGATTCCCTTAGTTTTGATGGACTATGATTTAAGAAAGAGGCATAGCGAGCATACCAGGGGTATGTGGGAAGACGGTGGATTGGAATCAGAATTTACCGGCCCTCCAGTTGAAGTTGTTGAAATAGATTTTGATGCCGAAACAGTCTCTATTACAAAAATTAGTCCCCCTTATCAAAGTGATGAACAAAATACCTCATTAGACTATAATTCTTAAGAGTTCTTATAATGTACCTTGTGCGAAGTTCTTACGTGTAAAATGGTGTTTTGTGTGTAATTAGTTATTTTCACTGTTTTCAGGCGTTTCTGGTAATGTTTCCTCTCCTAATAAGGAATCTAGGTCTTGGACCTCCACATCCCTAAAAATTCTTCTTTTTAGGGCGACACGGGTTTCGCCTGGTAGAGTTCGAAAGAACTCATAAACTCTTTCTGCGTCCTCTTTAGGATCGTAATACTGTCCTGGACCATAAAAAGGTTCGAGAAATACTCTTTCCTCTGTTTTTTGGATATATATTTGATATTTTTTCATATATATTATTAATTTTTTAAATATTTAAGATTTTATGTAGGAAAATATATGTAAAATAATAAAAATTAACTTATTTCTTGCAGCAGGAAGGACACAATCTTTTTAGTATCAATAAGGCAGCTATTATCATAATAAGCCATCTTGCCCATGTTGTAGCATACCAGGTAGGGATTGCAGCCACCATTAGGATAATTAAAGGCATAAGCCAAACACACCAACTACATGCACCACAATTTTTGCAGATTCCTATTGCTGATTTTTTTGTTTTTTTTACCATTTTACCTCCTTTTTGTTGAGTTTTTTGTTGTTTGTCAAAGTTCTAACTAATATAATATTGGTCTTTGTTAGAATCTTTCATATTTTTTATGACCATTTTCGTGTAATTCTTATAAATTTCTCTTTTTTGTTGTTTTAGTATAGTTCCTTGATTTTTAAATGTTTTTGTTTTAAAAATTAATAAAAAATGTGTTAATTTGTGTTCTTAAGCCGTTTTTGCTTAATTATTAGTTAATTTTTGATTAAGCATGTGTAAAATTCTTAAGCGTTTTTTGCTTAATTTTATAGAAAAACTTATATATAAGTTATGCTTTTTTAAGATATGTTTGGACTTTTTAGTAAAAAAGCTGAGAGAAAAGAGGTTGAACAGATTAAAGAGGCTGTTCAAACAGGCTTCAACAGTGTTAAACACGATATTGGCAATTTAACTAAGTGGATCAAACACCTTGATTCTGAAGATAATGATATTAAGAATGAAATTTTAGACTTACAAGAAGGTATATCGACTATAAAAGACGAGCTAGAAAATTTGAAAAATATGCTAGATATTGTGGGAAATAGAGGGTTGTTTAAACAGACACCAACAGTGTTTAATAAACAAACAGCTGTTGGTAGTGTTTTAAACACTGTTCAAACAGGTGTCCAAACAGCATTTTTGGACAATTTAACTACAAATGAAAGGGCAATAGTCTTTGTTTTATTAAATTCAGATATGAAATTAAGTTATGAAGATCTTGCTGCAATGCTTGGAAAAAGAAAATCAACAATAAGGGGGCAAGTTAATAGTATAAGGCAGAAAAGTGAAGGTTTAATTCATGAGGTTATTGGTGAGAATAATAAGAAAAGAATATTCATACCAGAAGGAGCCAAGGAAATGCTAATGAAGACAAGAAAAGTGAGAAATGGGCGTGAAAAGGGGTAAAAAGGTGGAAAGGAAGGGTTAAAAGGGCTAAATACTAGTTTATGTGTAAATTTAAGTGTTAAAAGGTGGAAAAGTGAGAGTTAGAGGGTAAGTAATTATGTGGAAATAAGGGAAAAAGGAGATATTAATGATGCTTTTATTTTTATCGATGGAAAAGTGAGATAAAATAAGGAATTAAGATATAAAAAGAGAGATCTATATTCTTGATCTCTAATGCTCTTAAATGGTTAAATTTAGGTGTTTTAAGGCTTGAAAACTGAAATTACCCTTATTTTAGTTAATTTAAACCCGTTATACCGAATAACTTTATTACTATGTGGGATGTATTGTTTTATTACCTTAATTTATCCTGAAATGTCTAAATTTAGGTGTTTAAAGCTCTCTAAGCTGTATTATTGTATTGAGAGATGCTATTCTTTTTAGTTCAGAAGATATGGAAAGGAAGATAGTTTTATTGTTTATCTTCTCTTTTTTAATAGGGATTCCTTTGTCTATCATTCTTTGAATATAATCTCTTATGGAGCTCTCTGATAGCCTAAGATTCTTTGATAGAAGTTTGTATGTTATCCTATCTATATTTTGTTCTTCTAATTGATATATTGCTGAAAAAACAAGCATTTCTTGAGAGGTTAGATGTTTAAATTTCAACCTTATTTCCTTTTTAATAGAGTCTAATGAGTCTAATATTTCACTTGCTTCCCTTAAATTAGATTCTATGCTAAAATCTTCATTTTTTGTGTTTTTTAGGCTGTTTTCAGGTAAATTATGTGTCGAAGTGTCTGTCTGTCTGTCTGTCTGTCTGTCTGTCGAAGCCCCTTGATTTCCAGTGGAAATACCTAAATTTAGGGGTTTTAACCCCTCTACTTCCAATGGATGTGTCGAAGAATGTGTCGAAGCCATAGGATGTGTCGTATTTATCTGTCGAAGTGTCGAAATGTCCTCAACTAGCTTATCTAGTGTTATTTTTATGTTTAACAACTCATTATTTAAGAAATTAATGTCATTTTTAACATTATTAAATGCCTCTTTTATATTTTCTTTATCCATTGTATTGAATCCTATTTAAAGATTTATTTAAAGATTATTGGTTTTGTCTTGTATGATATATATCATAAACTTTATTGCTTAATTTCCATCTCATTCTTCTTGAAAATGATTGTCCTTTTTTATTTCTTTTAATTGCTATAACTAAATTTTTTTCTCTTAATTCTAATAAAATTCTTTTTATGAATTCCTCATCTCTTGCTATTTCCCTTGCAATTTCTGCTGTAAAAGGATTTTTCGGAAAAATCTGGTATAAATATGCTAGGATTTGTTCTATTATTTTGTCTTTTTTTTCTTGGCTGATTCTCATTTTAAATTAAGTTGGGATATTATAGAGTAGTTAGATAATTTTATAAAGTTTGAGTATGCAAATTATATGTTTGAGGTGTTCTAAAATAATTAAAATGGTTAATAAAACATATCCTAGAGCTGAAATGAGGAAGTCGTCGGAGATAATTGGAATTCTAGATCCATTAGTTAAAGAATGGTTTTTTGATAAATTTGAAAAGTTTTCAGACAGTCAGTTATATGGTGTTATGAGTGTCCATGAAAGGAAAAATATTTTAATTTCGGCTAGTACTGGCAGTGGGAAAACATTAACTAGTTTTTTAAGTATCTTAAATTATTTAGTTAGTCTATCTAGAAAGAATGAATTAGAGGATAAGATTTATTGTGTTTATTCTAGTCCCTTAAAGGCCCTTAATAATGATATTTATGTTAATTTGGTTAGGCCATTAGAAGAAATTAATGAATTGGCTGAGAAGAAAGGCATTGAATTGCAAAAGATAAGGGTTGGATTGAGGACGGGAGATACAACGGCTGCTGAAAAAGCAAAAATGTTGAAAAATCCTCCACATATTTTTATTACAACTCCTGAAAGTTTGGCTATATGTTTGACAACAAAAAAATTTATTGAATCATTTTATGGTGTTGAGCATATTATCATTGATGAAATACATTCTTTAGGAAATAAGAGGGGAGTTTATTTGAATATTAGTTTGGAAAGATTGGAGGAGATAAGTAATATGGTTCCTGTTAGGATAGGTTTATCGGCGACAATTGCTCCATTGGATGTTGTTGCTAATTTTTTAGTTGGCAATGGTAGGGATTGTTTAATTGCAGAGGTGCAAGGCAGTAAGAAGATTGATATTGATATTTTAACGGGTGTTAAAGATTTAATTGATACTGATGTCCATGAAATACATTCTTCTATGTATGGTATAATGGATAAATTGATTCAGGAACACAAGACTACTGTTGTTTTTACCAATACTAGGGCTGCTACCGAACGAGTTATTAATCATTTGAAGGATATGTTTCCTAAGAAATATATAGAAAATATAGGTGCACATCATTCTTCCTTAAGTAAAGAACATAGGTTTGAAATTGAAGAGAAATTGAGGCAAGGGGAGTTAAAAGTTGTTGTAACTAGTACTAGTTTGGAGTTGGGTATTGATATAGGTTATATTGATTTAGTTATATTGTTAGGGAGCCCTAAAAGCAGTGCAAGAGCCTTACAAAGGATAGGTAGGGCAGGACATAAATTGCATGATACTGCAAAAGGAAGGTTTCTAGTTTTGGATAGAGATGATTTAGTTGAATGTTGTATTTTAAATAAAGAATGTAATGAAAAGAAAATTGATAAGATTCATATTCCTAGAAATTGTTTAGATGTTTTAAGCCAACAAATTTATGGAATGTGTATTCAAAAAATTTGGGATATTGATGAAATGTTTAAATTGATAAGAAATAGTTATTGTTATGAAGATTTAAGTAGGGAAGATTTTATGTCTGTTATTAGTTATCTGACTGGAGATTACAATTTAGAACATAGAAATGTTTATGCAAAAATATGGTATGATAAGGAAACAAAACAAGTTGGAAAAAGAGGAAAGTTAGCCAGAGTTATTTATATGACCAATATTGGTACGATTCCTGAAGAGAGTTTTGTTACAATTGTTATAGGTAGTGGAGAGAATAAGGGTAATAGGGTTGGAATGATTGATGAACCTTTTTTGGAAAAAATGAAACCTGGAGATGTTTTTGTTTTAGGGGGAAAGAAATATCAGTTTATGTATACAAAGGGTATGAAAGCTTATGTTAAAGCAGGTATAAAAAGAAATCCTACGATTCCTAGTTGGTTTTCAGAACAATTACCATTAAGTTTTGATTCTGCTTTAGAAATTGGAAAGTTTAGGAGGATGTTGAATGATAGGTTTGAGGATAAGAAGAGTAAAAAAGAGATTGTGGAATTTATTAAAAAGCATTGTTATGTCAGAGAAGAGGTTGCTGGAAATATTTATAATTATTTTTATGAGCAATACAAATATGCAAAAATACCCCATGAGAGGAGAATTTTAATGGAATTTTATAGTGGTGAGAAGAATTATATTATATTTCATAGTTTATATGGGAGGAGGATTAATGATGTTTTGTCTAGAGCTTTGGGTTATTTGATGGGGCAGAAAGTAGGGAGAGATATTGAAATAGGAATAAATGATAATGGGTTTTATTTTTCTGGAGAGAATTTGCCTATCGATGAGGCTTTGAAGGTGTTAAATCCTGAGAACTTGAGAGAGGCCTTGAATGAATCTATATCTAAGACAGAGGTTTTAAAGAGGAGGTTTAGACATTGTGCGGCGAGAAGTTTAATGATATTAAGGAATTATAAGGGGAGGACAAAGAGTGTTGGAAGGCAGCAAATGAGCAGTTTTTTCTTATTAAGTGCCCTGAATAAAATAAGCAAGGATTTTCCGATTTTAAAAGAGGCTAGGAGAGAAGTTTTAGAAGATTTAATGGACATAGATAATGCTAAATTAGTTTTAAAATCGATTAAAGAGGGTAAGATTAGGATTGATAAGATTCATACTAAACTTCCAAGTCCCTTTGCTTTGAACTTAGTTTTGCAAGGTTATAGTGATTTGCTTAAAATGGAAGATAAAATTGAGTTTATGAAGAGGATGCATAAGGAAATAATTAAAGAGATTGAGTTAAAGGTTAAATGAATATTATGGAATTAAAATGAAAGATAATAATATTAGATTTTTACATGATTGTTTGTTGATAGATGATAAAATTTTAGTGATTGGGGACTTGCATTTTGGTTATGGTGAGCAATTTCATGGAAAAGCTGTTTTTCCGGGCCAGCAATTGAAGGATGTTATTGAAAAACTTTCTGGAGTTTTTGATTTTTTGAAGAAAGAAAAAATTAAGATTAAGAAAATTGTTCTTTTAGGAGATGTTAAACATGATTTTAGAAAGATAACTGACATTGAATGGAGGGAAACCCTGGAATTTCTTGATTTTTTAAAGGAAAATACCGACGATAAATGTAAGGTAATTGTTATTAAGGGAAATCATGATACAAAACTTGCTCCTATCTTGAGAAAACGTGGAATTTTGTTGAAAGATTTCTATAAAGTTAGTGTTGGTGGTAAAAAAATATGTTTTTTTCATGGAGATAAGCTGTTTAAACAGTGTTTGGACAGCCAAACAGGCATCTTAATCTTTGGACATTTACATCCTGCAATAACTTTAGAAGATAAATATAAAAGAGAGAAGTATAAATGTTTTTTGAGAGGAAAATGGAAGAGAAAAGAAGTTTATATTTTGCCTAGTTTTAGTTCTGTTAGTTATGGTTATGATTTTAGAAACAATTATTTCGTGGGAAATAAATTTTTTATTGAAGATTTTAGAAATTTTGATGTTATTATTTACAATAATAAAGAAAAAAAAGGGTATAATTTTGGTAAATTGAAGAAGTTGATTTGATTTTTTAATTATTTATAACTATTAAAGGGACATATAATTCTTGGTCTGATAGCCCTCCATGGTCAGATTTGTGGAAATGATATTCTTTTTGATTGGGTAATTTTTCATATAAAGCATAATTCTCTTTCATTATTAATATGTAATCTCCAATTCTGTCCTTGAATTTGGGATGAATTTTCTTAAGTGGGCCAAAAAAACCTTGTTTTATAAAATCTTCTGGTTTATGTAAGGTGCAGTATTTTTTCATTTTGGTTTTAATATAATTTTTGAATTGTTTTTCTTTTTCTGGTTTTATATAACAATAAGGAAATCTTGTCTCTCCACATAAAGGCATTCTTAATGTTTCCTTTAATTTTGGGTGGTTTTCTAGTAAAATATGTTTGGTATCTATATGTCCATGGTCTGCTGTTATTATTAAAGTTGTATCTGTTCCTTTTAATGATTTTACAAGGGAAGTAATTTTTTTGTCAAGTTTTTTGAAATGATTTAAAACTTCTTTATTTTTAATTCCTTTATCATGAGCCATTGAATCATGATCTGGATAATATGCAAAAATAAACTTTTTTTGATTGTTTGATTTGATTATTTTTTTGATTAATTTAAGGCATCCACCTATATTATTGAAAGCAAATCTTTTTGCATTTCCAGATTGTGCAATTGTGGCATCAGAATTTGTGATTTTTTTTAGTTGAATTAAATAAGATTTTGTTTTAACTTTATTAAAAATAGATTTAAAATTGAAAAGTTTATTCATATTTGTTATTTCGCTAAAGGGCATTGGTTTTTTTCCACTTATTTTTAATTGATAAGGTAAGGAGATTATCTGAACACCATATTCATTTAAGTACATATGCCAACCAGTCATGCCATGTTCTATTGGAGGAACAGCTGTCATTAAAGTAGACATTGCTGCAGAGGTGCTACTTGGAAAAGTGCTTGTCATTTTTCCTTTTAAATTTTCATTAAAAATGGTATTTTTTCCATTTTTCATTAAAAAATCATATCCTAATCCATCAATTAATAATAAAACTATATTTTTAGAATTTTTAATTTTTGAAGATGGTAATAATTTTAAGTTTTTGTAATTAGTTTTTCCTCCTCGAGCACTAACTATGGAACTAGTTAAATTAAGAATACCATTTCCATCATAACTTGGTTTGTTCATAAGTAATAAAGAATAAAGTAGTTTATTAAATTACTGATTAAATTACTGGTTAAATTTTTGAGAATTTGAAATAAAATTTGAAATTATTTATTATTTTTTAGTTGTATCTTGTTGGGTTGAGGTGGTGGGTTGTGGAGAAAGCCTTGGCATTGGAACATGTAATGGTATAGCGAGTTCATCTTCTAAATATAATGCTTTAACATTGCATTTATTCATTATAAAATTAAATAAGGTTGTTCTTGTTTCTTCAGGAAGATCCTTATTTTTCCATGAATCTAGAAATTTTTTAAGTTCATCTTTTTCTGGTAAAATCATTACATTTCCTTCAAATTCTAGTTTAGCAAAATCTTCAGAATAATTAATAAATAAATTGAATGTTATTCTTAATATTTTATCTTTTGATATAGGGATTGTTTCTTCAGAAACATCTTTTATATCGATATTTTGGTCTATATTAACTTTCCCTTTGGGTGCTTCTTTTCTTTCAACCAAAATTCTTGTTAAATTAAATCCTATTATCCTCATTTTAATATATGATTATATTTATGTGATTAATGGGAGGATTGAGTTTTTAAAGATTATTGTAATCTTTTTCTTTTTACATTAAGTCTTCTTCCGAAACAACCACAAAATCGCCAATTGCAATTATAGAATTATAAGGAATAAGGATTTCTCCTTGTTGAGATTTTTCTAAATTTAACTGATTTGAATAATCTGAAATATCCTTGAGAACTATATGGATTAATTCACCTGTTCTTGTTTCAAATGTAATATCTTTAACAGAGCCTAGTTTTTTGCCTTCTTTTGTTACAACTTGTTTAGTAAGAATTTCTTTATGTGGTCTTTTTTCAATAGCCATATTAATAGATGATTAATATATATAGAAGATCTTTCTTTATAAACTTTTTTGTGATTTTAAGGATGTTTTGAACTGATAATGCTTAATTAGGTTGGTACCCTGTCCCCCTTGTTTCATATGGAAAGATTTATAAAAGAATTTTAGGTTTCTTATTTTTTACTTTTTATTTTTATTTATAAACTTTATTATATTATATTATATATATTATAGTATTATTATATTATATTATATATATTGTAGTATTATTATATTAGAAAGTATATATTGAGATGAGATTATGAGATTGAGATGAGATTATGAGATTGAGTGTGGTGATTATTTCTATTAATTATTGTTTCCAATAGAAATAAGGGTGTAGGGTTAATATGGTTATTTAGTTATTCTTACGTATTAATTTCTATATGATTTTTATATAATTTTAGTAAATTATTTTGATTTTATCGACGGTAAACTAATTAATTTTCTCCATAGGAAGCAAAGGTGTTATTTTGTAGTGAATAATTATATTTATAAAGTATTGTTATTATATTTTTGATATTATTTAAAATGAGGGAATTTAAAGAAGAGAATGTCCGAACTAGATAAAATTTTTGATTCTGTAGGAGATAGAAGTTTATTTAAGAATAAGCATACATTGCAATCAAATCATACTCCAGATACTATCCCTCATAGAAATGAGCAGATTGAAAGTATTGCGAGTATTTTAGCCCCAAGTTTATTGGGAGAGAAAACTAGTAATTTATTTGTTTATGGAGCTACTGGGACTGGTAAAACTCTTTCTGTCCAACATGTTGCTAATGAGTTGACAAAAAGAGCAAGTGAGAATAAAGTATTAAGAATAGAATATTTGAATTGTAAGCTGAAGAAAGTTGCAGATACAGAGTATAGAATTTTAGCAGAATTAATTAGAAAAATGGGAGGCAGTGTTCCTGCGACAGGTTTACCAACAGACCAAGTTTATTTGAAGTTTTTAGATATTTTAGAAAATGGAAAAGAAAAGTTATTGATATTAATATTAGATGAAATTGATCAAGCTGTTAAGAAAATTAATGATGAGTTTTTGTATAATTTAACTAGATTAAATTCAGAGTTAAGTAAAAAACAGATAATAATTGTTGGTATTAGTAATGATCTTAGGTTTTTAGATAGCATTGATCCGAGAGTTAGAAGTAGTTTATCTGAAGAAGAAATTGTTTTCCCTCCTTATAATGCTGTTCAGTTGCAAGATATTTTAAGAAAAAGATCTGAAGATGCTTTTAAAAATAAAGTTGTTAATGAAGGAGTTATTGCTAAATGTGCTGCTTATGCTGCTAGAGAACATGGAGATGCCAGGAGAGCATTGGATTTATTAAGGGTTGCAGGAGAAATTGCAGAAAGAAACTCACATAAAAAAATTAAAATAGAGCATATAGATCAGGCAAATGATAAAATTGAAAGGGATAAAATCTTAGATGTTGTTGAAAGAGGCACGAAACAGTTTCAATTGATTTTATATTCTATTATAGAGTTAGTTGAGAGCAGTAAGAGAAAAAATAAAGGAAAAGGAGATAGTATTTTTACTGGAGACATTTTTGATTATTATGATGGTTTATGCAGAAAAGTTAAAGTTGATGTTTTAACTCAAAGAAGAGTTAGTGATATTATTGCAGAATTAGATATGTTGGGTTTGATAAATTCTAGAGTTATCTCGAAAGGTAGGCATGGAAGGATGCGTGAGATAAAGTTAGCTATTTCTGGAGGAATTAAGGAGAAGTCGAGGGAGATTTTGAGAGATAGTTTGGGGTTGTAATTAAAATAGTAAAAATAGCAAGATCCATATTCTTAATTATAGTTTAATTTAAAAACTTTGAAGATTTTAAAGTTATAATTAGTTTTTTAAGGAGGTTAGGATGAACGAAAATATATTAAAATTGTTTATTGAAAAAGGATTTTTATTAGATAAAGAAACTTTAGATTTTCTTAATGAGTTAGATGATGGCCAGATTGCAAGTGAAATCTTAGATAAGATTGCAATTATTTCTCAGAAAAAAATTATAACAAAGAATTTAGTTAATGAGAATGTTGAAAAAATTAAGCCCTTATTGATTGAGTTAGATGGTGAGAAAAAGAAGTTGGTTGATAAATATTTTGTTAATGTTAGTATTTCTGTTGAAGTTAAGAAAGAGAGGAGTATTGAGGATAAAGACAAATTAAGTTCAGAGACAGCAAGTTTATTAGAAAATGAAACAGAGAATGTAGTAAAAAATACTGGATCTATTAAAATAATTTCTTCGCCAATAATAAATTCTCAGAAATTAGAGGTAAAAAATTTTGTTAAACATTTTAGAAGCAGATATAATATTATCAAAAAAATACTACAAGAACGACCTGAATTAAGCAATTTAATTTCAATTGATAAAATAACAAGTAATAAGGGGTTTTCTATAATAGGCATTGTCACAGATAAACATATAACAAAAAATAAAAATATAATTTTAAAAGTTGAGGATTTAACTGGAAGTATTAAATTATTAATAAGTCAGAATAAAGAAGACATTTATGAAAAATCAAAGGAAATATTGTTGGACGATGTTATAGGATTTAAATGTTCTGGAACTAGAGACTTTTTATTTGTGAATGATTTTTTTTATCCAGATTGTTTTTTGAAAGAAAAAAAGAAAATGGATGAAGAAGTTTATACATTATTTATAAGTGATATGCATGTTGGTAGTAAGAATTTTTTGGAAAAAAACTTTAATAAATTTTTAGATTGGCTAAATGGTAAGAATTGCAATGAAGAACAGAAAAAAGTTTTAAGAAAAATTAAGTATATGTTTGTGGTTGGAGATTCTATTGATGGTATAGGAGTTTATCCTGGTCAAGAAAAAGATTTAGCCATTAAGGAAATTAAAAAACAATATGAAAAATTAGCAGAGTTTTATAGGAGAATCCCTAAACATATTAGTATTATCCAATGTGCTGGTCAGCATGATGCTGTTAGAGTTGCAGAACCTCAACCTCCTATTGGAGAAGATTTTGCAGAGCCGTTATGTAGTATTGAAAATTTATATTTGGTAAGTAATCCAAGTTTGATTGAGATTGAAGGTAATGATGTTGGTAAGGAAGGAATTAAGATTTTGATGTATCATGGAGCTAGTATGCATGGAATTATAAATGAAATTGAGGAATTGAGATTAGGCAATGCACATTCTACGCCTGCCAGAGTTGTTAAGCATATGCTGTTAAGAAGGCATTTAGCTCCAACCCATGGATTAACAACATATATCCCTGGAATTGAAGATAGTATGTTAATAAAAGATGTTCCTGACATAATAACAACAGGAGATTTGCATAGAACTGATATTGATAGTTATAATAATGTTTTGATAATAAGTAATTCTTGCTGGCAGTCTATGACTGCTTTTGAGGAGAAAGTAGGTAATGTTCCTGATCCATGCAAAGTTCCAATTTTAAATTTAAAGACAAGGGAAATCAGAATTTTAGATTTTAGTGATGATGTTTCTGAAGAAAAAATAGAAAAAGGAGTTGGAGAAAATGGATAAAAATATTTTAGTAATTAGTGATTCTATTTATGGAACAGAGGCAGTTAAGGAACAGGTTTTAATTAATTTGATTTATTCAAAACCCATTCAAAGACTGAAAAAAATTTCTCAGTATGGTGTGCCTGATGAATATTATCATAAAAAAGGTTTTTCACGTTACGAGCATTCAATTGGTGTTTTTCTTTTACTCAGAAAATTAGGTGCTGGTTTAGATGAACAAATATCTGGATTATTACATGATGTTTCTCACACTAGTTTTTCCCATGTAATAGATTGGGCTATTGGAGATCCAACTAAGGAAGATTATCAAGATAATAATCATTTAAATATTATTAAAAATTCTGAGATTAAAGATATCTTAGATGATTATAGGTATGATTATAAGAAGATAGCAGATATGGAAAGTTTTTCTTTATTGGAAAAGGAAATTCCAAGTTTATGTGCAGATAGGGTTGATTATTGCTTGAGGGAGTTAAATAATGAAAGTATTAATGTAGATTTTTTTACATCTAGTTTAACAAATGTAAATGGCCAGATAGTTTTTAAGCATCCCAAGGTTGCTGAGAAGTTTGCAACTGAGTTCTTAAGATTGCAAGTTGATCATTGGACAAGTAAACAGGCTAGGATTAGATATTTTATTTTAGCTGGAATTTTGAAGAAAGCTTTAGATAATAATTTTATTTCAATGGATGATTTGTATCTTACTGATTATAAAGTAATAGATAAGTTGAAGAATAGTAATGATAATTATATAATTAGTAATCTGAATTTGTTGAAAGAAGGAATATTGGTAGAATATGTTAAGGATGGAGGAATTTTATTAAAGAAAAAATTTAGATATGTTGATCCAGAAGTTTTAGTAAATGGTGAGATAAAGATAGTGTCAGAGTTATCTGAAGATTATAGGAGGATTTTGGAAAAAGAAAAAGAAAATTCTAAGATTGAAAGGAGGGTCGTTTTTAAAAAGGTGTGATGGAAAGTGGATTAAATAAAGAATCTGAAAGATATTTCAAAGATTTGGGAAAGGAAATTGAGAAAAATTATGATTTGGCTAGGAAAGCTAGAGCAAAAGGATTAGACCCTATCGAAGAAGTCGAAGTTCCATTAGCATTAACTATGGCTTCAAAAGTTGTTAAGTTAATTGCAACTATGTATCCTCAATTAGATAATGAAAATATAATAAATAGAATTTTGAAACTAGAGGAAAAATATGGAGCCTTAGATAGTACTGTTGCGTTCAAGATTGCGGAGGAAATTGCTAAAGAAAAATATTGCAAGTTTGAAACTCAATTAGAAGCAATGGATGCAGGGATTAGGGTAGGTTGGGGGTATATTACATTAGGAGTTGTTTCAAGTCCTATGGAAGGTTATACTGGAATAAAGACAGGAAAAACTCAAATAGGAGAAACTTATTTGAAAGCTTTTTTTTCTGGGCCAATTAGAAGTGCTGGAACTACTGCAGCTTGTGTCGGTGCTATCCTTATAGATTATATAAGGCAATTATTTGGTTATGCAAAATATGACCCTACAAATATTGAATGTAAGAGGACGGTTACAGAATTATATGATTATCATGAAAGAGTTACTAATTTGCAATATTTGCCAACAGAAGAAGAAGCTTATTTTATTGCTAAAAATTTGCCTATTCAACTTGCTGGAGATCCTACAGAGAAGAGAGAGGTTTCAAATTATAAGAATTTAGGAAGAGTGGAAACTGATTTTATTCGGGGAGGTTTTTGCTTAATTATTGGGGAGGGTTTAGCGCAGAAAGCTGCTAAAGGTTTAAGGATTTTAAGGCAATTACAGAAAAATGGGTTGGAGATTAATGATTGGGAATGGTTGGAAGAGTATATTAAATTGCATGAAAAAATGGAGAAAGATAAATCTGGTTCAGGTCCTGTTTATATTAAAGATTTGGTTGCTGGGAGGCCTGTTTTTGGACATCCTGGAAAAGGATTTAGATTTAGATATGGAAGAAGCAGAGTAGCAGGTTTTAGTGCAGTTAGTGTTCATCCTGCTACTATGGCTGTAACAAATGATTTTATTGCAACAGGAACTCAATTGAAAATTGAAAAACCATCAAAAGGTTGTATTGTAACTCCTTGTGATCAGATTGATGGACCAATAGTCAAATTAAAAGATGGAAGTGTTAAAAAATTGGAGGACCATAAGGAAGCTAAAGTACTTTATGATGAGATAGAAGAAGTAATTTATTTAGGAGATTTATTGTTCCCTTTAGGAGATGTGATTAATAGAAATGCAAATTTGGTTAAATCTGGTTATGTGGAGGAATGGTGGTGGCTAGAGTTAAAGGAAAAAGCTAAGACGAATAAACTTGGTGTTAAGGATTTTTGGAATGTTGAGATAGAAGATGCAATTAGTTTAAGCAAGAAGTTTGAAGTTCCTTTATATCCTAATTATATTTTTTATTGGACACAAATAAATTATAAGCAGTTTTTAGGATTTATTGATTGGATACAACATTCCAGAGTTAATAATGGAAAACTATTATTTCCATATAATAGTTCGGAAAAAGAAAGGTTTAAAGTTGGTAAGAGGGCCTTGGAATTATTAGGTGTTCAACATTCTGTAGGTGTAGAGAATATTATTTTAGAAAAAAAAGAAACAAAGGCCTTGTTAGTAAATTTGGGATTTGATATTGATTATAAAGGAGAGATCAATTTTGAATATAAATTTGAGAATTATGAAGGTAAAAATGAAGGTAAGAAAGTTTTAGAAGTTATTAATGAACTTTCTAATTTTAAAATAAAAGATAAGGTTGGAGAGTTTATTGGTGCGAGAATGGCGAGGCCTGAAAAGGCAAAAATGAGGAAAATGACTGGAAGTCCAAATGTTCTTTTTCCAGTTGGAGGGGAAGGAGGAAGATTAAGAAGTGTTAGTGAAGCAGCTGAGGTAGGAAGTGTCAGAGGAGATTTTCCATTTAATTATTGTAAGAAATGCGATAGAGAGAGCATTTATAGAAGGTGTGAAATTTGTCATGAAAAAACAGAGAAGAAATATTTTTGCAAGATATGTTCGACAGAAGTAAATGAGAAATGCAAAGTTCATGAGATTGGTAATAATTTTAAAAATACAAGGATTGATATGAAACATTATCTTGAAAAAGCAAGAAAAGAACTTGGAATGTTAAGAGTTGAAATGCCCGAATTAATAAAAGGTGTTAGAGGAACTAGTTCTGAAAATCATGATGTAGAAAATTTAGTAAAAGGAATTTTAAGAGCTAAGTATAAACTTCGTGTTAATAAAGATGGTACTATTAGATATGATATGACTGAAATGCCTTTAACCCATTTTAAACCAAAAGAAATTGAAGTTAGTATAAATAAGCTAAAGGAATTAGGTTATAATAAAGATTGTTTAGGAAATGAATTAAAGAATGAAGATCAAGTTTTGGAATTAAAACCTCATGATATTCTTCTTCCTTGCAATGAAGAATCTGGTGATGAAAAAGGAGATGATTTGTTCATAAATATAAGTAAATATATTGATGAATTGCTGGTTAAGTTTTATAAATTACCTAGTTTTTTTAATGTTGAGAAGAGAGAGGATTTAGTTGGAAAGTTAGGAGTTTGCATGGCACCTCATAATTGTGCAGGAGTTATATGCAGGATAATTGGATTTTCTAAAGTTCAGGGTTTAATGGCTAGCCCTTATTTGCATGCTGCAATGAGGAGAGATTGTGATGGAGATGAAGCTGCAATAATGTTGTTGATGGATGTTTTAATAAATTTTTCAAGAACTTTTTTATCTTCTCATAGGGGAGCAACCCAAGATGCACCTTTGGTTTTGAATGGTAGGATTTCTGCAAGAGAAGTAGATGATCAAATTTTGGATTTTGAATTAACAGAAAATTATCCTTTAGAATTATATGAAAAAGCAGAAAAAGGTTTGCACTCTAGTACTGTTGAAATTGAAATGGTTAAACAAAGGATTGCAAAAGGAGAGGACCCCTATGTAAATGTGGGATTTACCCATAGTACGAGTAATTTTAATGAAGGTAGTAATTGCAGTTCTTATAAGACTTTGCCAACAATGAGAGAAAAAGTTGAGGAGCAGATGAGACTATGCCAGAAGTTAAGAAGTGTTGATCACGGAGATGTTGCTAGATTGATAATTGATAGGCATTTTATGAGGGATCTAAAAGGTAATCTAAGAAAATTTAGCCAACAGAATTTTAGGTGCGGGAAGTGTAATGAAATTTATAGGAGAGTTCCTTTAAATGGCAAGTGCAGTAAGTGCAATAATCCTAAATTAATTTATACAATAAGTTATGGAAGTATTGTTAAATATTTGGAACCTGCTTTAGATCTTGCCAGAAATTTCGATGTTCCAAAGTATATTATACAAGATTTAGAATTAACTAAGAAATATATTGAGAGTATTTTTGGAAGAGATACAGAGAAACAAGAGTCAATTGATAAGTGGTTTTAGAAAGTTATGATAAGAAAAGTTAAATTAAGATGGATTAAGTTATTTTTATAAACTTGTTATTTCTGTATTATACATGGATAAAAAAACTGAGAAGAAAATTGAGACTGAGATTAAGAAAGAAGTTGAAAAAGAGTTAGAAAAGGAAATTAAGAAAGAAGTGAAGAAAAGATTGCATGAAAGAGTTTATGAAAGGACTGTTAGTTCTACAGTTAAATTTCGAAAGGAGTTTAGAGAAGAATTAGTTATTGCAATTACTGCAGCTTTTGGTTTTTTAGTTGCTTTATCCTGGAGAAGCCCTATTAAGAAGTCTATTGATGGTTTGATTGAAAAGTTGGGTTTGGTTGGAAAAGCTGTTTATATAGAATATTTATCTGCTTTAGTGATTACTTTGCTGGCTGTTTTAGTATTAATGATGGTAAGTAGATGGAAGAGTGAGAAGGACGAAGAGAAGTAATTAGATTTATATAATAATAAATTCTATTAGATTTATGAAAAAAAGTGTGTTTATTTTGTTGATTGGTATTTTTGTTTTAGTTAGTGTTGTTGGTTTAGTGGATGCCCGGGGAGCTTTTGGAAATTTGGAAGATTTTTTTGATATTTTTATTAATAATATTATTGATATTATTTTTCCTGATATATTTGAGGACATAGCAGATATCCTTGAGGATATATTTCCTGCTCCTGGGCCAGAATGTTCTTCGAGAGCAGATTGTTTAGCGGCAGGGAATACAGATCCTCCTCCTTATTGTGAGGGAGATGAAAGAGTGTGGCCAAAAGTTTGGTGTTTTAATCCAGGGAGAAGTAATGCTTGGTGCGGAATCCATAATTGGGGAATAAGTAGAAGGGCATGCGCTAGTACTCATTTTTGTAGAGAAATTGATAGTAATGGAGATGGTGTAACTGATAGTCTTGCATGTGCTCAGGGAGTTGCTCCTGGCCCTCAACCAGATCCCCCTTTTCCTCCCGGACCTCCAGCCCCTCCTATTCCTCAACCTCCTGTACCTGTTCCTCAACCTGTTGCCTGCCAAAGTTCTGCTGATTGTAGCATGCCTCCTGGAGAATATGAAGCTAATTGTGAGGATAGAGATAGGGATGGTGTAAATGATGAATTAGTAAGAAAAAAAGCTTGTTGTTTAAGTAATACTTGCAATGTTTGTGATACAGTCAATGATTGTAAGTATGGTTGCGGATGGAGGGCAGATTTAAATCCTCCTAAAACGTTTTGTTGTACTAGCAATAGTCCTTGTAATGGACCTAGTTGTAATAATGATGGGACTTGTGATCCTGGAGAAATTCCTGGAGTTTGCGCTGATTGTCCTATTTGTGAGGTTCCAGATGGTGTTTGCGATAGGGAAGGAGGAGAAAATTTTAATAACTGTCCGGCAGATTGTGCTAATGCACTTTGTTGTAGTGATGCAGAATGCGGACCTAGAATATATGAATGTATAGGGAATGAAGTTAAGTGGACAATTCCTATGTGTAAGAATATATGTACAAATGATGCTTTTTGTTCAGAAGGTTATGCTAAAACAGATTGTAGTAAGTTGGGTAAGATTTGTACAGTATTAGATAATGGAAAAACAGCTTGTAGATAAAATTTTATTAATTATTTAGAAGTTTTTAATTTATTTAAAAATTGTTTGTTCTTTTTCGGGCCCAATGGAAATAATTGAAACTCTTCCCTTAGTGAATTCTTCAAAATCTGAAATAGCACTTTTAAGATGGAAAGGAAAGTCCTCGTAGTCTTTGACATCACTTATTTTTCCATATCCATTATATTCTTTATATTTTGGAGATATAGATCTTAGAAATTTTTCATCTTTTTTGAAGTCTCCTGTTGATGTTGATCCATTGTCTGGAATGTTATATCCATGACATATTTTGAAATTGTTTATTCCTTCAAGACAATCTAGTTTTGTTAGTATAATATTTGGGCCATTAATTTTAACTGCATATTTAGCTGCAACCGCATCAGTCCATCCTATTCTTCTAGGTCTTGATGTTGTTGCTCCATATTCTAAGGCTGCAAGTCTTATTCCTATCCCTTGAGTAACAGAATCATTTGAGTTACATAATCCAAGAACTTTTTCCCTGTTAGACTTTATGTATTTATATAAATCTTTTTTATGCCTCTTTAATTTTCCTAATTCTCTTCTAGATTGTAGTTTTTTTATTTCCTCTAAGTCAAGAGACATACCTAAGTATTCTTTTACTTCATTAAATATATCATGTTCGAGTTCTTCTGCACAATATACTTCTGATTCTTTTCCTCCTATTTCTGTTGGGAAAGGTCCACCACCAACTCTTGACATAAATGGGAATTTTATTATTCCTAATGGAAGATCTATGTCTTTGGCAGAAAGTCCCACTCCACTTGCAGTTCCATTTAGAGAACAATCAGAAGAAGTTACATAAGGATATGTTCCATATTCTATACTCAATAATAATCCTTGAGCTCCTTCTAGCAATATTTTTTTCCCATTATTTGAGAATTTACGCATTTCTGTTATCGTATCTTTTACATAAGGTTCGATTTCTTCTGAAAAGGGCTGGATTTTTTCTATGATAAAATTTGGATCAATTTCTTGTTCTGGATAAAGTTTTGAAGTAGCTTCAATTTTTCTTAAAAGTCTTGGTTTGTCATATAGATCTTCAATTGTTATCCCTTTTCTTGATATTTTGTCTGTATAGCAAGGACCTATCCCCCTTCCTGTAGTGCCAATGCCTCCTTTTTCTTGATTTGCATCAGGTTTATCTCTATCAATATGGTAGGACATAATAACATGAGCATCTTTACTTATCATTAAATTATCATAAGTCATATTTTCTTTTTTTAATTCATTGAGTTCTTGACAAAGAACTTCTAAATTTATAACCATTCCATTTCCTAGAACTGTTGTTTTTCCATTAGAATCGTAAGTGATGCCAGCAGGTAGTAGATGGAATACTTTTTCTTCTCCATTTATGATTACTGTATGGCCTGCATTATTGCCTCCAGTTCCTCTTGCAATAACATCTGCCCAATGGTCGGCGAAGTAATCTGAGAATTTTCCTTTTCCTGTGTCTCCAAATTGATTGCAAATAATTGCTATTGTATTTGTGTTGCTTACTAATTTATCTAGGCTCATTTTGTTCTTTTCCAGGGTAATTGGGAGCCTCTTTTGTTATAAATATGTCGTGTGGATGAGATTCTTCACGCGCAGCATCAGTTACTCTATCAAAATCTCCTTTTTGTCTTAATTCATCGATTGTTTTTGTTCCTGCATAACCCATTCCTGCCTTAAGTCCTCCCACGAGTTGGCCGACAGTTTCGTTTAGTGGACCCTTGTAAGGTTGGATTCCTTCCACACCTTCAGGAACTAATTTACTTGGATTTTCTTGACCGTATCTTTCTCTGGAACTCTGACTTTCTTGCATTGCTCCTAATGAACCCATACCTCTATAAGATTTCCATTTCCTTCCTTGATAATAAATAATTTCTCCAGGTGTTTCTTCTAATCCTGCAAACATACTCCCTAACATTACTGAATTAGCTCCAGCAGCAATTGCTTTTGTAATATCTCCAGGGTATCTCAATCCCCCATCTGCACAAATTGGTATTTTGTAATCTTCAGCCATTTTTGCACAATCATAAATGGCAGTAACTTGCGCTCTTCCAATACCTGCAACAACTCTTGTTGTGCATATTGACCCTGGTCCTTGTCCTACTTTGATGCCGTCTGCTCCAGCATCTACTAATCTTTTTACAGCTTTACCATTTGAAATGTTTCCTGCAACAACATCTATATTATAATCTTTTTTTATTTGATTTATAGTTTCTAAAACATCAGCCGAGTCTGCATGAGCAGTATCTATTACAACGACATCCACATTTACGGCTGCTAATTTTTCTAAACGGTTATATGCATCATCAAGTACTCCAATTGCTGCACCCACCTTAAGATGCCCTTTATTATCTATATTGCATATTTCATCACCTTCAATTTTTCTTCTAACATCACTAAAAACATACATTCCTTTTACTTCTCTATTTTCATCTACTAGAGGGATAGCTCTCACCACTCCTATTTTCATATCTTGATATATATCCTCAATAGAAGTGCCTTCTTTTGCGGATATCATTAAAGGAATGGTTAATTCTTCTGCAGTTTGAGAAGGATCTCCTATCTTAAAACTATCTTCTCCTAACATTCCTATTAATTTTGATCCTTCATCTAGAACAGGGAAGCTATGAAAACTTAACTCGCCATTTTCTCCTCCATAAGTTTCTATTATTTGAGCGATTGTTTCGGTTGCATAAATGCATACAGGATTTTCAATAAGAACATTTAAGCATCTTTTAACTTCTGCCACTTGACTAGCTTGTTTGTCTGGAGTCATATTTCTATGTATCACACCTAAACCTCCAAGTTTTGCTAGTTCAATAGCTAATGCACTTTCTGTAACAGTATCCATTGCAGCACTTACTAAAGGGATTTTTAATTTAATGTTTCTTGAGAAATAAGTACTCATATCAATTTCATTGAGTTTAAAGTAAGCATAATCTGGAACTACTGTTATGTCATCAAATGATATAGAAGTTTTTGATTTTAAAGATTCTTCAAGTATTTGTTTTAGTTTCATTTTAGGTTTATAATCATAGGTTTTTGTGCCCACTATTGTTTCTCCAATATTAAATGCACTTGTATGTTCCATTTTATATTGTATTTTGTATAATTTTATGTAGATTAGTGGTTTATAATTTTTTCGCTTTTTTGGTATATATTGATTATAAGAGAGAATTTATAGTAAATAAAACAAAATAGTAGGTGCGCTAAATTAAAATTTTGCTCCTACTATTTTTATAACAAATAAAACAGAATTGTAGGTATTAACAAACAACCCATTAAATGCATTCTTTTTATTTTTGATGAAATAGCTAGAATTCCTAATGATGCTGAAGTAATAAAAATTAGTAAAGCTAGTAATTTTCCGTATAAAGTAGGATCTGAGAAAATAATTACTATTATTAATAAAATTAACAAGATTGATAGAGATAATTTGGAGTATTTTATTTTATGAATGTTAGCAGATATAATTTTTGAAATGTATATTGTTAGTAAGAAAGCTATTATTCCTGAAAATATAATTGTTGATATAATAAAAAATAAATTGTTTAATGTTGGTTGAGGTAGTAATTGAGAGATGGCAACTGCAGCTCCTGTTCTTGTTTTTTGGATTGAGTATAAAGCTATAAAAGATAACCCCATTACTATGGTATTTATTGCCCCTAATAGAAAAAGAAATTCTCTTTGATCTTTTATGTTTAAAAATTGTTGACCAATTAATGCAGCTTGGCTTGCACCTAAACCTGGAAGGAAAGCTGTGAAAGGAGAAGCGATAATTGAAGCTATTGAAGTTTTGGCTATAGATTTTTTTGATAATCTTATATTTTTTAAAGGAATAACTTTTTGTTCCGGTATTTTTGTTTTTTGAGTTATACTGATTATTAAATTACTTGCCCCAAATAAACCTGTTAATAAAGGAAGTAAAGGTTCTTTTATATCTAGATTAAGACTAGCAAGTCCTAAAAAGCCCGCTAAAAGGAAGATTATTAATGCCCAGAGTTTTTTATTTGGTTCGGTTGTAATTAAGAATAAAGAGATAAAGATAAGGAGAATCCACATTATTTTCTGGATATAAGGATAGACTAAAGGTAATAAGTAAATGAAAATTGGGGTGAAGATTAAAATAATAAATAAAGCCGTTAGACTTCCATAAAGAGTAAAGACTATTGCAGAATAAGCATTACCTTTTAATAATAATTGATGTCCTGGCAAGATTGAAAGGAATGAATCTTCATCCGGTGCTCCTAGGAAAATACTTGGGATGAAATCAATGAAAGTATGGGTTATTGCCATAGATGTTATGAAAATAACTAGAATTAATGGAGTTGTTAGGTTTAATAAGTAGGCTGAAAAACTTAAGAGGATTATTGCAACTAGGTTAATGTGTATTCCTGGGATTAGGCCTGTAATTGTTCCAAATAATATTCCTAAGAGAATTGCTATGACTAGTTCAAGTAACATTTTGGTTATTGAATATAGTTTCGAAAACTTTTTAAACGCTGTTTTTTTGGTGTTCTTATGGTAGGAGAACATTCATCACATGAAGGAATTGGTCAGGAATCTGTAGTTATAAAAATGCCTGATTCAAATGAGAAAAAAGAGTTATATAAAAAAGCTTTAAGGGAGATAAAAGATAGGGTTAAGGACGTAGATAGTCTTGTTTCAAGAATGGCTACTGTTACATCTGTCTTGAGAACTCACTTGTCATATTATTTTTGGTGTGGGTTTTATTTTGCTGAAGAAGAGGAAATGATTGTTGGGCCTTATCAAGGATCTACTGCTTGCGCAAATATTGGATATGAAGGGGTTTGTGGTAGTGCTGCTAAGAAGAAAGAGACAGTAATTGTTCCTAACGTTCATGAGTTTCCAGGACATATTGTTTGTGATGAAAGATCTAAGTCTGAGATTGTTGTACCTTTGATTGCTGAGAATGATATGGTCATAGCCGTTTTAGATGTTGACTCTACTGAATTAGAAGCTTTTGATGAGGTTGATAAAGAATGTTTAGAGAATCTTATTATGCCTATTTTATTAAAATGTGATTGATTTGAAAAAGTTGTTAAGTCTTTTCCCAAAACATAAGCTTTTTAAATGAGTGATTTTATATTTGTTATAGTTTAGAGGTGATAGAATATTATCTCAGATAATTCTGAGTATTTTAAAAATGGATCCAAGAGTAAGAAAATTAGCACAACAAACAGTAAGATATTCACTTAATGTTAAACCTGGGACAAATGTAATTATAAGTGGAGGAGAAGAGGCAAAAGAGTTTATTTTAGAACTTTATAAGGAAGTTATTTTGAGGAAAGCTTACCCTATTGTTAATATTCGTTTAGATGGAATGAATGATTTTTATTACAAACATGCAACAGATGAACAGATAGCTAAGTTTCCAGATTTGCAGATGGATCAAATTAAAAAATGTCAGTATTATATTGGCATAAATACTTCTGGAAATACTAGGGAATTAAGTAATGTTGATCCTAAGAAGTTGATGGCTAGGAAGAAAATTACTGTGCCTATTGGAGATTATATTGTTAATTCAGCTAAGAAGAAAGAAGGTTGGATGAAGAGGGTTACAATTGGTTTTCCTTGTCAAGCTTTGGCTCAAGATGCTGAAATGAGTTTAAATGAATATGAGAATTATGTTTTTGGTGCTTGTTTGATTGATTGGAAGAAGTTTGGTGAGAGGTTGGATAAATTTAATAAAGTTTTTACTAGTGGAAAGGAAGTTCATTTAATTGGAGATGGTGTAGACCTTAGGTTTTCGATTGAGGGTAAGAATTGTATTGCTGATAAGGGAGAAGAGAACATGCCAGGAGGAGAAGTTTTCATGGCTCCTGTTAGAGAGAGTATGAATGGTTGGATTAATTTTGATTATCCAAGAATTGTCAGTGGTAATTTTATTTCAGGTGTTAAATTGAAGTTTGAAAATGGTCGAGTAGTTGATTTTAGTGCTGAGAAAGGAGAAGAATTTTTTAGAACGCTTTTGGAATCTGATGAAAACGCTAAATATGTTGGCGAGTTCGGGGTTGGTTTAAATCCTGGAATTAACAAATATACAAATGATTTGTTGTTTGATGAGAAAATGGATGGGACAATCCATTTGGCTTTAGGAATGGCTTATAAGGAGAATGGTGGTGGGAATGATTCAGCTATTCATGTAGATATTGTTAAAGATATGTCAAAAGCCAAATTTATTTTAGATGGAAAAGTTATTCAAGATAAGGGGAAATGGAAGATTTAGGTTAATTTAATAAATATTGAAACATTCTATTTTATATGGCATCTAAAAGGGGATATAAAGTTAAGAAGTATAGTGATGTAATAAAAGAGTTAAAAAGGCAGGAGAGGATAAAAGAGATTGAAACTTACGAGCCAAAAAGAAAAGTTGAATTGAAAAGAGAGCACGCTACTCAGGCTGTTCCCTTAATAGTTAGAATTTTTGGAGTTTTTTTGGTTTTAGGAGGCTGGATAAGTTTTTTTACATCTAGTTTTATAATGGCAATAAAGGGTGTTTTTGGTTTTAAGAAGAAAGTTGATGATATGGTTGTTTTTGATAAAAGATATATTGATATTGGAGGGAGAAAGATTAGTTAGTTTTATAAATATGAACTTCTTTCTTAATAAAAATGGTTGATCAGAGACTTGTTGAATATTTTAGAATGAATAAAGGCCATTATAAGCTTGAAGATTTAAAAAAGAAAGTTCTTTTAGAAGGCTATGCTCAGAAAGATGTTGATGATGCAATTGCTCAACTGAATAAAGAAATTAAAGGTAACCCTCCAACTGTCGATACGACTGTTAAAAAAATTAATGGTATGAGCTTTAATTCTGAAAAAAAGGCTGAGCCTGTTGCTTCTGTTTCTGGAAATGCTGGCATGGGTAAGAAAGGAGGAGTTAAGTGGATGAAAATTGCAGGAATTATTGGAATTATTTTTTTGATATCGACTATAGTAATTTTAATTGCAAGTTTTTTTGTTCAATTTACTGAACCATCTCCTATTGATCCTGATGATCCATTTCAACCTCCAGTTTCTGATAAACCAGTAGTTCCTAAACCTGTATCTTTGATAATTTCCATTATAACATTTGTTTTATTACTGCCTTTTTTGTATGGATTTTTTAAAATGGGGAAATATGCAAATTCTAAATTACTTCAATTTTCTTCAATGGCATTTATTACTATATTAATAATAATTGCTGTTTTAATATTAATTTTATTTGCTACTGGGACATTTGATACAATAAAAGAAAAATATACTGGTCCTTCGCAGGGACCTATGGGAGTTGGAGCTGCGGAAGATACTGAAGGGAAAAAAGGATTAGCCAAAGTTCTAGGAATAGTTACCTTATTAGTTTTATTTTTATTTATTATTTTTAGTTTTTTATTTTATTCTGGCTTGGTTGTTGTTAGTAGAGAGGTAAAATTTGCTATAACTGCTGGTATTTTAGGCATATTGGGTTTTTATTTCATTTCTATGATAGTTATGATAAGAATTAATATTATATTTGTATTTATTCTTTTGTTTAAACCAAATTGGAACTTAACGCTTAATGTTATAACTTATTTATTGCCTGTTCCAGCCTTATTATTTGAATCATTGGCTTTATTTTATGCCTCTAGGAAGTTTGAGTAGTTTTTAGTTAGTTTTATAAATATTAATTTATTTAAAGTAGAAAAGATGGCTACTAAAATATTTTTATTGACGTTTATCATAATCGTAGTTATTTTAGTTATTGTAATGGGATCATTAGAATATTTTGTGAAGGAGGAGGCATATATTCCTGATTTTGGATATGAGGTTTCTGTTGTAGATATTGAAGATAATTTTAAAGTTGAATTAGTGACAGAAGCTAGTTTTGCTAGTGATATTGATTTTTTGCCAGATGGGACTATATTATATTCTGAATTGATGAGTGGAAATGTTATGAGTTATAAAAATGGGCAAAAACAGGTATATGCAAATGTTCCTAATGCTCTAACTCCTACTGAGCCAGAAGGAGAGTCAGGTATTTTGAGTTTGGTTACAGATCCTAGGTTTGAAGAAAATGGTTGGGTTTATGTTTATTATACTAGTGAAGGGACTAGTAAGATTGGAAGATTTAAAGATGTTAATGGTAAAGGAGAGGATTTTAAGATCATTTTTGATGGTGTTCCTCAAGGAAAAATACATAATGGGGGAGAGCTTGTTTTTGGTTTAGATGATAAGTTGTATTTATCTACAGGAGATGCTACTCAGATAAAGGGCCCAAATGCTAATAGGAAAAAAGTTCAGGATATTTCTAGTTTTACAGGAAAAATATTAAGGATGAATAGAGATGGTAGTATTCCAGATGATAATCCATTTGAAAGCAGTTATACTTATGTATTAGGCTTTAGGAATATGTTCGGATTTGATTTTCATGAAAATGGCAAGATTTATGGTGCTGATAATGGCGTAGCTTGCTGTGATGAGTTTAATATTATTGAAAAGGGTAGAAATTATGGATGGCCTGAGGAAATTGGCTATCTTGAAGAAGAAAAGTATGATAATCCTGTGTTTATCTGGTCCCCTAAAGGGAGGGTCGCACCTACTAGGACAGAGATTTATACAGGAGATAAATATCCTGAGGAATATAAAGGGGATGTTTATATGACGACTTGGAGAACTCGAGAGGTTATAAGATTTGAATTAGATGATGATGGTGATATAGAAAGGATTGAAGTTATGTCATTTTATCATATTCCAGATACGCCTCCTAAACCTTCAATAACTGGTAAACATATAAATGAAGTGCATGGGTCAAAGCATCCTTATGGAGGGTTAGTTGAGATAGAGCAAGGACCTGATGGTTATTTTTATATTTCTGATTCTCGTAGGATTTTTAGGATTGTGTATAAGGGATAATAATCCTCTCAGCTTGAATTTGCAAGTTATTTTTGTATTGATTAATTTTTCCAATTATAGTTAGGTTTTGACCTTTAGTTAGGTTAAGATGTTTGTTTGGTTTGTTTATTATTACATTAATAGATTTTGTTTTGTCATCTATCGTTATTATTCTGAAAGTTTCATAATTTTTTATATTAATTATTTGTCCTTGGATTTTAGTTTTTTTATTAAGGTCTTTTATTTCTAGAGTGTTGATGGATTGCAGGCTTGGCTCTAGAATGTTTGATAGAATTAATAGAAGAATTATCCCTAAGAGAGATATTGTCATGGAGATTTTTTGCAAAGATATTTTCATAATTTAATAATTAGAAACATTTATTAAAGGTTTGTGATTTTTTTAGGTATGGATATTAAGAAAAGATTAGAGTTGATTAAGAGGAATACTGAAGAGATAATTGGAGAGGAGAATTTGGAAAAGCTTTTGAAAGAAAAGAAAAAGCCTGTTGTATATTGGGGGACTACTCCGACTGGAAAGCCGCATGTGGCATATTTTTTCCCAATTTTAAAGATAGCAGATTTTTTGAAAGCTGGTTTTCAAGTTAAGATTTTATTAGCTGATTTGCACGCCGCTTTGGATAATACTCCTTGGACTGTGTTGGAACGCAGATATGATTATTATGCTGCGGCTATTCCTGAAATGATAAAAGCAATAGGGACTGATACTAAGAATTTGGAGTTTGTTAAGGGAAGTGAAGTGCAGTTAAAACCTGAGTATATGTTTGATATTTTGAAGATGAGTAGTTTGGTTTCTGTTAAAGGTGCTAAAAAAGCTGCAGCAGAAGTTGTTAAGATGGGAGATAATCCCAAATTATCTGGTTTGATTTATCCTTTAATGCAGGCTGTTGATGAAGAGTATTTGAAAGTTGATGCGCAGTTAGGTGGAACGGATCAGAGGAAGATAATGGTTATGGCAAGAGAGAATTTGCCTAAAATCGGTTATGATGCAAGGATAGAAATAATGAATCCTATGATTCCAGGTTTAATTGGCAAGAAGATGTCTGCAAGTGATGAAAGTTCTAAAATAGATTTGTTAGATTCTCCAGAAGTTGTTAATAAAAAAATAAATAAAGCAGATTGTGTTGCAGGAAATCCTGATAATGGTGTAATGGCTTTTTTGAAATATGTTATTATGGTTATAAAACAAGATAGTAAGAAAAAATTTATTATTGAAAGAGATAAGAAATATGGCGGGAATGTTAGTTATGGAGATTATAAGGGAGTTGAAAAGGACTTTGTTAGTAAAAAATTACATCCTCAAGATTTGAAGCTTGCAGTTGCAAAAGAGATTAATGGATTATTGAGTAAAATTGATAAAAAGAAGTTAGAAAAATTAGCTGAAAAGGCTTATGAATAAGTAGATAAAATGGATCATACCTTTATTGAGTTCATCAAACCCCTTTTAGTAGATTATGGATATTTAGTTTCATTTCTTGGTGGTTTGTTTGCTGGAGAGGAAGTTGTGATGACTTTGGCTTTTTTGGCAGCAAATGGCTTCATTTCTATTTGGGTTGTTTTGATTTTTTGTTTTATAGGAATGTTTCTTTGTGATATTTTCTTTTATGGTCTTGGAAAATTAAAATATATACAGGATTTAAGGAGATTTGAAAGAGTACATAAAATTTCAAGAAAAATAGACTCTTTCGTTAGAAAATTAAGTAAAGATAGTCCTTTTCGAGCACTCCTTTATACTAAATTTATTTTTGGAACTAGATTGATTACTTTAATATATTTAGGATTTAGAAAAACCCCCTTTAAATTATTTTTTATAAGTGATTTTTTGGTAGGTCTTTTGTGGATAGCAATTGTTGTTTCATTAGGGTGGTTTGCAGGATCTAGTTTTAAATTTATTTTAGAAACATTTAAAAATGTTCAATTTGCACTTCTATTTATAGTGGCGTTTATATTAGCTGCGTGGGGAATTAAAGTATGGATAGGGAAGATTATAATAAAAAAGCAAAAACAATTGATTTAAAGGCAGATTCTGATAGAGAGTTTTTTTTAATTCATGGATATACTGGAAGTCCTACTGATTTCAGCGAATTACCTAAAATTTTACATGAAAAGTTTAATGCTAATGTTAAGATTATTTTATTGAATGGCCATGGAACAAAAATAGAAGATTTGGACAATTTTGATTATGACGATTTTTTTAAACAAGTTGAAGAAGAACTTGTTAAAGATTTGGAAAAGGGACGAAAGATTGTAATCGGAGGATATAGTTTTGGTTCTCAATTAGCTTTTGAATTAGCATCTAAATATCCTGTTGCAGGGATGATTAATGTTTCTATTCCTTATAGGCTAAGTTTTCCCCTTAATAAAAAATGGTTAAAGTTTTTAGCGAAATCTAGAAAAAATTGGAGAAAAAGAATACATCCTATGGAGCGAGAATTAAGAGAAGGAGGATTTCATTATAGCCATATGCCCACTTATGTGTTAACGTTAGTTAAGGATGCAAATGATAAACTATTAAAAAGTTTACCTAATGTTAATTGCCATTGTTTGAGTATTTTTTCAAGGAATGAGGCAGTAACAAATTATAAATCTATATATGATATTGAAAAAATGATTAATTCGAAAATAAAAGAGCATCATATTTTTGAGAATGGGAGACATAATGTTTTTTATTCTCCAGATAGAGAAGAAGTATTTGGAGTAATCTGCAGTTTTTTTGAAAAAAATAATGTTTTTAATTTAAAATGAAGAAATTGAATATTTGTGTTGTTATAGATAATATATTTCCAAGCCATGGGGGAATAGGTAAGACTACAGAAAGGTTTAGTGAGATACTTAAGAAAAGGGGCCATAATGTAGTTTTCATTTCTAGTCGGGACAAGGATAATAGAAAATCTTTTGAAAGGGTAAATGGATTTAAGGTTTATAGGCTGTTAGGCGTTAAGGTGCCCTTTACTGGAGGAATATATTATCAAGCGTTTCCTTCTATCCCTAAGGTTAATAAAATCCTAGAGAAAGAAAAAATAGATGCAATTTTATTAGTTTCTTATACTCTTTTGGGATTATGCATTCAGAGATGCGGTAAAGGGCTAAGAATTCCTGTTGTTTTGGCCTTGCACTTTCAACCTGAGAATGTTACTAAACATGTGCATTTAGATTATGCTCCCTTTAGGAAGATTTTTTCTTTATGGACTAAATTTATTTGCTATAGGTCTGATTCTGTTATAGTTCCTTCTAAATTTGCTAAAAATATGCTTTTAGATTATGGAGTTAAAGGAGAGATAAATGTTGTTAGTAATGGTATAAATTTAGAAGATTTCAATATAAATAAAGTTGATGAGAAACTTTTTAAAAAAGAGTTTAAGTTAGAAGGTAAGAAAGTTTTTCTTTTTGTTGGTAGATTAATGCCGGAGAAAAATTTGAAGTTATTGATTGAAGCTGCTTCTTTTATTGACTGGAAGAAAAATAAAGATTTGAAAATAGTTATTGTTGGAGATGGAGATGAAAGAAATAAGTTGATTAGAAAAGTAAAAACTCTTGGCCTTGAAAATAATGTTGTTTTTACTGGTAAGATAAGTCATGAAATGTTAAAATCTGCATATAAAGCGTGTGATGTGTTTATTCTTCCTTCTTTAGTAGAATTAGAGGGAATTGTTCTTTTGGAGGCCATGGCTTTTGGAAAACCAATTATGGTTGCTAACTCTGATTCTAGTGCTGCTCCTAATCTAGTATATGAAGATAAAAATGGTCATACATTTTGTCCAGTTTCTCCTGAGGCTTTAGCTAAAAAAATGATTTATTTAGCTGAGAATGAAAGAAAGATTGATGAGATGGGAAGAAATTCTTTTGAAATAATAAAAGGTTATGATATAAATAAAAGTGTTGATAAAATGGAAAGTATTCTTGTAAGTAAATCCTCAGTTTGAAGTTATTCCGTAAAAAATTCTACAACATCTTTATCTTTTACAACATGTTTTAATCCAACTTTTTGGTCTTTGAATTTTGAAGATGGCCCAGTTATTTTAGCATATTTTACTTTTTTACTATATCCATGGAGGATTTTTTCTGCAACATTTTTGACTGTTGAGTTTGGAGCTAAGATTACTGGTATGTTCTCTTTCTCTTGTTTCTGTCTTTTTCCAGGATGTTTTGTATAGATCCTAATAACATTGAAAGAATTTAGAATTTTTTCTTTTAAATCCCCTATACCTTCATCTGTTATGACAGATGTAATTATAAAATTATATTTTTTTGATTTTAAGGTTTCTGAAATTTTTCTACTTGTTTCTTTATCATGAGTGTCTATTTTATTAAAAATTATTATTCTTTTAGCTTTAATGTTAGTTTTAACAGAATCTAAGACTGTTTTAATTTCATGTATTTTTTCAACCACTATTAGTAACGTATCTGCTGAATTGACTAGTCCTTTATCAAAGTTTTCACTTGCAATAGGGGGCAAGTCTATGATTTGTATGCTGCATCCTTGGAAATTTAAAGTGCCTATCTCAGGTTGAGCCGTAGTAAACCCATAACTAGCTATTTTTGGCTGAGCGTTTGTTAAAGCCTTTAGAATTGAAGATTTTCCTGAATTTGTTAATCCAACAATAACTGCCTGCATATCTGCTTTTTTAATCCCTTTCTTGCCTTTTCCAGATTTAGATTTTTTTGCAAAATCTGCCTTTAATTTCTTATATCTTGTACGAAGATTTTTTCTTAATGCCTCTGCTGATTTATGTTTTGGCATATGTTTTAACATTTCTTCAAGTGCAAGGATTCTTTCTTCATCGGTTCCTGCCTCATGAAACTTTTTTTCAGCATTCAAATAATCTGGATGTGCATTGATTGGCATAGGTTTATTAATAATATGCAATTTAAAAAATTATTGTAAAATTAAGATGAATGAAGAATTTTTTAATAGGGAAGCAGATAAGGTTGCTAGGGAGTTACTTGGCAAGATTTTGATTCGGAGAGTAGGAGATAGGGAATTAAGAGCTAAAATAGTTGAAACAGAAGCTTATTTTGACGAAAAAGATCCTGCAAGTAGAGCTTGTCAGAATGGAGATTTACGAGAGACTATGATGATGAAGCCAGGAACAATATTAGTTTATGGAGTCCATAATTCATGGCTGATTAATTTTATTACAGATAATATTGGAAAGGCAAGTGCTGTTTTGATAAGAGCTATAGAACCTTTGAATTTTGAAGGTAGATGTAATGGGCCAGGATTATTGACTGAAAGTTTAGGGATAGATAAGAGCCATCATAAGAAAAGTGTAATTGATAAGGATGAGATTTGGGTTGAAGATATTGATAACTCTGAAAGGGATACAGGAAATAAATTTCCTGTCTCATCCAAAACTGAAACTCAGAAATTAAAAATTTCTGATCCTTCAACTTATAAAAAGTTGAAGTCTTTTGGAGATGAGGGTGGTCAAGTGAGCGAGAGTAGTTCTGAAGGATTTGATGGAGATATCGAAATTGTTGAAAGTTTTAGGATTGGAGTTACAGAGGATTTAGGAAAGCCAATGAGGTTTTATATTAAAGATAATAAATGGGTTAGTGGGAGCTAAGATGGTTAAGAAATTAGGAGTTCTTTTTTCAGGAGGTAAAGATAGCATGTATGCAGCTTATCTTGCTGATAAAGAAGGTTATGAAATTAGTTGTCTAATAACTATAATTAGCCAGAATCCTGATAGTTATATGTTTCATACTCCTAGTGTTGGTAGGGTTAAGGAACAGGCAGAAGTTATGAATATTCCGTTGATAACTTGTAAGACAGAGGGCGAGAAGGAAAAAGAGTTGGAAGATTTGGAGAGAGTGATTAGACAAGCTATAGATGATTTTGAGATTGAAGGGATTGTAAGTGGAGCAGTTGAAAGTGTTTATCAAGCAAGTAGGATTCAGAAAATATGTAACAAACTTGGAATTGAATGTTTTAATCCTTTATGGCAGAAGGGGCAGTTTGAGCTATTGGATGATCTGATTGATAGGGGATTTGAAGTTATTGTTACAGGAGTTTTTGCAGAGGGTTTGGGAAAAGAATGGTTGGGAAGGAAAATTGATAAGAAGTTTATTGAAGAGATTAAAGAGTTAAATGAAAAATATGGGTTGAGTGTTAGTGGTGAAGGAGGGGAATTTGAAAGTTTTGTTTTAAATTGCCCCTTGTTTGGGAAAAAATTAAATATTGTTGATTCTAAAGATTATGGTAAGGGAAATTCTTGGAGAAGGGAGGTTAAGTTAGAATGAAAATAAGGAAAGCAAAACTAGAAGATGCTATAGAGATTTATGAACTTAGGAGTGAGACTATTAAAAAAATTAATAAAGATTATAGTAAGAAACAAGTTGATACCTATGTTAAAAAACATTCTAAAGAGATTATATTAAAAAACATTAAATTAAGAGATACCTTTTGTTTAGTAGATAATGATAAAATTTTAGGGGTTGTTGATTTAGTTAATGATAGGATTGGAGGGTTATTTGTTAGACATGATTTGGTTGGTAAAGGACAGGGTAGAAAATTAATGGATTTCATTGAGGATTTTGCCAAGAAGAAGGAAGTTAAGGAAGTTTGGCTTTATTCTACTCCTTATGCAGAAGAATTTTATAAAAAAATGGGTTATAAGGCTGTTGAGAGGGGTACATGGATTTTAGAAGGCGTTAAATTTCCTGAAGTAAGAATGGAAAAAAAATTAAAATGATAGAAAAAGTTTTGATAGTTAATATTTGCAAAGAAAAATTAAGTTATTTTGAATTTGTTAAACCAATTAAAGATGTTTTAAGGAAAAATAACATAAAATATTCTGTTAAGAGTTATAAAGAAGTTAAAGAAAAAGATTTGCAAGAAAATAACAAGATAATAATTTGTGGAACAACCATTTTTGATGATGAATTTTTGGAAAATGTTGATAAGTTTGAATGGCTGTTGGATTTTAAAGGAAGTGTTTTAGGGATTTGTGGTGGGATGCATGTAATTGGTTTAGTTTTTGGAGGAGAGTTGAGTAAGGAGACTGAAATTGGATATTATTTTGAGGATTTTAAGGAAGAATTTTTAGGATTAAATGAGAAGCAAGAAGTTTATCATTTACATAATAGTTATGTTGATTTTAATGGGCTTGATTTTAAAATTTTTGCAGGAGAACAAGTTAGTCAAGCGGTTAAACATAGAGAAAAGGAAGTTTATGGGGTTTTATTTCATCCAGAATTTCGTCAGAAAGAATTAATTTTAAATTTTTGTAATTTAAAATAATTCTTATTACCTCAAAAATAAAAGATTTTTAAGGCAGAAAGAATTAATCCAGAAATTTTGTTCTATTTGATTAAAAATTTCTGTCTCAAAACTTTCAATAGAAAGTTTTAATAAAAGAGTTTTGTTCTTTATG
>Ga0310122_10000208_pt1 | contig 37325 bp, 32 predicted proteins | sample CB6_Bottom_1051__FD_203503 | JGI IMG/M metagenome (GOLD analysis project Ga0310122, IMG submission 203503) | Marine microbial communities from Western Arctic Ocean, Canada - CB6_Bottom_1051 | ecosystem: Environmental > Aquatic > Marine > Oceanic | place: Canada: Western Arctic Ocean | collected...
GCGGTAACACGTAGGGAGCAAGCGTTGTCCGGATTTATTGGGCGTAAAGAGCTCGTAGGCGGTTCAGTCAGTCGGGTGTGAAAACTTGAGGCTCAACCTCAAGAGGCCATTCGATACTGCTGTGACTAGAGTCCGGTAGAGGAGTGTGGAATTCCTGGTGTAGCGGTGAAATGCGCAGATATCAGGAGGAACACCGACAGCGAAGGCAGCACTCTGGGCCGGTACTGACGCTGAGGAGCGAAAGCATGGGGAGCAAACAGGATTAGATACCCTGGTAGTCCATGCCGTAAACGTTGGGCACTAGGTGTGGGGTCTCGCTAACAGATTCCGTGCCGCAGCTAACGCATTAAGTGCCCCGCCTGGGGAGTACGGCCGCAAGGCTAAAACTCAAAGGAATTGACGGGGGCCCGCACAAGCGGCGGAGCATGTTGCTTAATTCGAGGCAACGCGAAGAACCTTACCTGGGTTTGACATGTAGGGAAAAGCCATAGAGATATGGTGTCCTTAGGGGCCTTACACAGGTGGTGCATGGCTGTCGTCAGCTCGTGTCGTGAGATGTTGGGTTAAGTCCCGCAACGAGCGCAACCCTTGTCCTATGTTGCCAGCGGGTAATGCCGGGGACTCGTAGGAGACTGCCGGGGTCAACCCGGAGGAAGGTGGGGACGACGTCAAGTCATCATGCCCCTTATGCCCAGGGCTGCAAACATGCTACAATGGCCGGTACAAAGGGCTGCTATACCGCGAGGTTGAGCGAATCCCATAAAGCCGGTCTCAGTTCGGATTGGAGTCTGCAACTCGACTCCATGAAGGCGGAGTCGCTAGTAATCCCGGATCAGCAACGCCGGGGTGAATACGTTCCCGGGCCTTGTACACACCGCCCGTCACACCACGAAAGTTGGCAACACCCGAAGTCAGTGGCCCAACTCTTTGAGAGGGAGCTGCCGAAGGTGGGGTTGGCGATTGGGGTGAAGTCGTAACAAGGTAGCCGTACCGGAAGGTGCGGCTGGATCACCTCCTTTCTAAGGAGTACCGCCTCAACCTGGCTGGACGAATGTTCCAGTCGGTCGAGGCCACTCCCAGTTGACGCACTGGTGCGTCGTCCGGATCGGTTGCACGAGCTTGCTCGTGTCGCCAACCGGATCGACAGACTCGTCCTCTGTTCCGTTTTGAGGGAGTGCCATCGGCACCTCCTCGATGGTCGGCCTGTCCCTTTCGGGGCCTTCCGGCCATCCTGTGGATTCGGCCACTGCCGCCTTCGGGCGCCAGGCCGACGCCGGCCGTCCGACGATCTCGTCGACCAGGCCGGCACCGCCTCTTGAGAACTGCACAGCGATCACGAGCATCTTCATCAATTGTCGATGTATTTTAATTTCCAAGCTACTAAGGGCCAACGGTGAATGCCTTGGCGCCTACTACCGAAGAAGGACGTGGACGGCTGCGAAAAGCCACGGTGAGCTGCCTATCGAGCTACGACCCGTGGATGTCCGAATAGGGAAACCTGGTACCCGTCATTGGGTATCACGCCGGCCTGAATACATAGGGCCGGCCGAGGGAACCGGGCGAACTGAAACATCTCAGTAACCCGAGGAATGGAAAGCAACAGCGACTCCCCGAGTAGCGGCGAGCGAAACGGGAAGAGCCTAAACCGAGTCTGTGTCAAGCCTGACGGCGTTGCAGGTTCGGGGTCGTGGGACCGAATAGGAGGGGCGTCAGATCCTCCACGGAGTTACAAATCTGCCAGTTAGCAGAAGTGTTCTGGAAAGGCACGCCGCAGTGGGTAAGAGCCCCGTATGCGAAAACTGTGCAGACTCCGATTCGTGCTCCCGAGTAACACCGGATCCGGGAAAGCCGGTGTGAATCTGCGAGGACCACCTCGTAAGGCTAAGTATAGGTAGGCGACCGATAGTGAACTAGTACCGTGAGGGAAAGGTGAAAAGTACCCCGGGAGGGGAGTGAAATAGTACCTGAAACCGTTGGTCTACAATCAGTCAGAGCGTCGTCTCGAGCTTGCTCGAGGCCGCGATGGCGTGCCTTTTGAAGAATGAGCCAACGAGTTACGGTGTGTGGCAAGGTTAACCCGTGAGGGGAAGCCGGAGCGAAAGCGAGTCTGAACAGGGCGTTCAGTCGCATGCTGTAGACCCGAAGCCGAGTGATCTATCCATGGGCAGTGTGAAGCGGGAGTAAGACCCCGTGGAGGCGCGAACCGACCTAGGTTGAAAACTGGGCGGATGACCTGTGGATAGGGGTGAAAGGCCAATCAAACTCGGTGATAGCTGGTTCTCCGCGAAATGCATTTAGGTGCAGCGTCGCATGTTCAGTCATGGAGGTAGAGCACTGGATGGGTTAGGGGGCCTACAAGCTTACCAACCCCAGCCAAACTCCGAATGCCATGACTCCAGAGTGCGGCAGTGAGTCCTCGGGGGATGAGCTTCGATGGACGAAAGGGAAACAGCCCAGACCGCCGACTAAGGCCCCAAAGTTCTGACTAAGTGGTAAACGAAGTGGGATTGCAAAGACAGCCAGGATGTTGGCTTAGAAGCAGCCATCATTGAAAGAGTGCGTAACAGCTCACTGGTCGAGTGATCCCGCGCGGAAAATGTAACGGGGCTCAAGTCAGACGCCGAAGTCGCGGACTTCTGCTTGCAGGAGTGGTAGCGGAGCGTCGAGCTCGGAGTGAAGCGCCGGTGTGAACCGTCGTGGACCGGGTTCGAGTGAGAATGTTGGTATGAGTAGCGAGAGAGGGGTGAGAAACCCCTCCGCCGGAAGTCCAAGGGTTCCTGGGGAAGGCTAATCCTCCCAGGGTGAGTCGGGAGCTAAGGCGAGGCCGAGAGGCGTAGTCGATGCACAACCGGTTGATATTCCGGTACCACTGGATGCGCGCCCAACGCTGATCCGCGGTTGCTAAGGGGATGTCCCGCCTTTCGAGGCTGGAAGGAACCGACCCACTGCGGCAAGGCGAGCGAAGCGGGGACGCAGGAAGGTAAGTGATCCCAGGCGATGGTTGTCCTGGGGCAAGCGTGTAGGCCGGGGCGTAGGTAAGTCCGCTCCCCATAAAGGCTGAGACGTGATGCCGAGCCGTACTAGGCGAAGTCACCGATCCTATGCTGCCAAGAAAAGCCGCTAGCGAGCGCATCGAGTGCCCGTACCCCAAACCAACTCAGGTGGACAGGTAGAGAATACTAAGGCGATTGGGAGAACTATGGTTAAGGAACTCGGCAAATTGCATCCGTAACTTCGGGAGAAGGATGACCTCAGCAGAGTGACGGACCTCGCGTCCCGAGCTCGAAGAGGTGGCACAGACCAGGGGAAAGCGACTGTTTACTAAAAACACAGCAGCGTGCTAAGTCCTAAGACGACGTATACGCTGTGACGCCTGCCCGGTGCTGGAAGGTTACGGGGAAGGGTTAGCCTTCGGGCGAAGCTCTGAACCTAAGCCCCAGTAAACGGCGGCCGTAACTATAACGGTCCTAAGGTAGCGAAATTCCTTGTCGGGTAAGTTCCGACCTGCACGAATGGCGTAACGACTTTCCTACTGTCTCAACCATAGACCCAGCGAAATTGAAGTACGAGTAAAGATGCTCGTTAGCTGCAGAAGGACGGAAAGACCCCGTGGACCTTTACTACAGCTTGGTATTGGTATTTGTTATACGTTGTGTAGGATAGGTGGGAGACTTGGAAGCGTTGGCGCTAGCCAGCGTGGAGTCAACCTTGAAATACCACCCTGCGTATGACGGATATCTAACCTGGGCCCGTTATCCGGGCTGGGAACAGTGCCAGGTGGGTAGTTTGACTGGGGCGGTCGCCTCCTAAAGTGTAACGGAGGCGCCCAAAGGTTCTCTCAGTCTGGTTGGCAATCAGACGTCGAGTGCAATGGCACAAGAGAGCTTGACTGCGAGACCTACAAGTCGAGCAGGTGCGAAAGCAGGGCATAGTGATCCGGCGGTTGCGTGTGGAAGCGCCGTCGCTCAACGGATAAAAGGTACCCCGGGGATAACAGGCTTATCTTCCCCAAGAGTCCATATCGACGGGAAGGTTTGGCACCTCGATGTCGGCTCATCGCATCCTGGGGCTGAAGCAGGTCCCAAGGGTTGGGCTGTTCGCCCATTAAAGCGGTACGCGAGCTGGGTTTAGAACGTCGTGAGACAGTTCGGTCCCTATCCTCTGCAGCCGTAGGAGATTTGAGAAAAGCTGTCCCTAGTACGAGAGGACCGGGACGGACGTAGCTCTCGTGTGCCAGTTGTTCCGCCAGGAGCATGGCTGGTTGGCGACCTACGGAAGGGATAACCGCTGAAAGCATCTAAGCGGGAAGCCTTTTTCGAGATGAGATCTCCCACCGGGATAACCGGGTAAGGCCCGTGGCAGACCACCACGTTGATAGGCCGGAGGTGTAAGCACGGCAACGTGTTCAGCCGACCGGTACTAATCGGCCGAGGGCTTGGTTAAACATCGGCAATTGTCCGAGGTGTTCGTGATCGCTGTGGAGTACTGGAGAGGCCCACGGGTCTCCCTTGACAACTAGATCGTGCCCTCGTCGCTTCGGCGGCAGGGGTGCAACGGCTTTCGGTGGCGAAAGCGGTGGGGTCACACCCGTTCCCATTCCGAACACGGCAGTTAAGCCCGCCAGCGCCGATGGTACTTGGGCCGAGAGGCCCTGGGAGAGTAGGACGTCGCCGGATTTCTCACGCTTCAGGCGAGGCCTTCGGGCCTCGCCTGAAGTTCGTTTTGGACCGGGGTCTGCGCCTGCCTACGTGCCCGTGCCAGGAGCAACCGGTGGGAGGCGCTCCCACAGCAGGCGCCACCGGGGGTCGCCGTCGGCCACCGCATCGAGGAGTGCCTCTGCGGTTTCCGGGTCACCTGCCGCCCGGTGGGCGACCGCCTCCCAGAAGCCGGCCTGGGCGTTACCGAGGTCGTGTTCGACGGCTGCACGGAGGGCATCCCGTGCGTCGTCGAAGCTGCCGGCGGAGGTGGCGTTGATCCCCGCTCCCAGGAGTTCGTACATCTCGTTGAGGCGCAACAGGCGTTCGAGTTCGACGAGTGGCTCGACATGATCGTCGGTGCGCAGGTCGACGATTCGCGACCAGGGAGGATCGTCGGGGCTGCCGCTCACGGTCAGGACGGCCGCCGAGGTCGACCCACGGAGGTCGCCGCCGGCCTGGTGCCCCACCGTGATGGCAGCGCAGAGCCTGGTGGCCAGATCTCCTGACGACGCCTCGAAAGCCTCGAGCATCGTCGACCACACGCCGTCGGCTTCGGCCATGTTGGCGAGCGCCACGACGCCGGCGCCGATTGCATGCCCTGCCTCCGGGATGCAGTTGCTGCCCGTGTGGACGGCCACCCGCCCCGTGGCATCGACCACGGCCACCTGACGCGACTCGCTCTGGGGGTCCCGGTCGAGGAGGGTGTGGAGGGCCCGCTGGGGATCGTGACCGCTGCGGAGCAGGCCGAGCATGTCGGGGCCATAGGAAGCCCTGGTGATCGCCTGGGTCGCGACCGCTCCGATACCCGGTTCCGCCCAGGGAACCTTCTGGCCGACGGCGAGGTAGCCGGTGTGCACGGCGACGCCCATCTGGCCCGTCTCGTGATCCCGTGCGACGATCGAGAGTGTCATCAGGCCTCCTTCCCACGGATCGAGAGGCGACGCTAGCGGCGCTGCACGGTCGGTTCGTGCCCCGGGGAGTGCCGGTAGTGTCCTCGCCCATGGCCCACCCACAGGATCGACGGTCGTCCCGTCAGGGCGGAGGAGGCGGCTCGTCAGGTCGCGGCGGACAGGGTGGGCGTGGTGGTTCGTCCGGGCGCGGTGGCTCTCGTTCTGATTCGCGCGGCGGTCAGCGCAGCGATTCGCGTGGTGGTTCGTCGGGTAGCGGCGAGCCTCGTTCTGATTCGCGCGGCGGTCAGCGCAGCGATTCGCGTGGTGGTTCGTCGGGTCGGGGTGGGCCTCGTTCTGATTCGCGTGGTGGTTCGTCGGGTCGGGGTGGGCCTCGTTCTGATTCGCGTGGTGGTCAGCGCAGCGATTCGCGTGGTGGTTCGTCGGGTCGGGGTGGGCCTCGTTCTGATTCGCGTGGTGGTCAGCGCAGCGATTCGCGGGAAGGCCGTTCAGATGGGCGCGGTGGTTCGCACGACGGTCGTTCCGGCGGTTCGTCGGGTCGTGGCCAGCGGGACCGGGAGGCTGCCGGCCCGAAGCAGTGGGGTGGCGTGGCACGTCGAGGAGCGGGCCGGTTCGAACGAGAGGAATCGGAGGACTGGGAGGACCGGGATGCACGCACGGCCGAGCTGACCACGCGGCCCCCGGCCCCGGAATCCGGAGACGATCGCCTGCGGCGTGAGGCTCGTATGGCCGTCGAGCGTGCCGAAACCCCCGTGCGGCGCACTCGTGCGAAGCCGCCCATCGAACGACGGGCCCTCCCCGAGGCACCCGTCCGCCTCCCCGAGCCCGAGACCCTGTTCGTACGGATGCTGGGTGATCGGGCAGGTCGGCGAGCCGCCACGCGTCTCCATGAGGCGGCACGTGAGTTCGAGGAGAACCACTTCGACGATGCCCGACGGATCCTGGCGTCGATCGACCAGCGCGCACCGGACGTCGCCGAGGTCGTCGAGCTCATGGGGTTGTCGCAGTACCGCCTTGGTCGGTGGACCATCGCTGCCAAGACACTCGAGCGCTTCCGGATCCTGACGGGAAGCACGGAGCAACATCCCGTGCTGGCCGACTGCTATCGGGCCCAGGGCCGGTGGACGGATGTCGAGGTGCTCTGGGAGGAGCTGTGCGAGCGCTCACCCAGTGCTGCCCTGGTCACCGAGGGCCGTCTCGTCGCCGCCGGTGCGCTGGCCGACCAGGGCCGGATCGCCGAAGCCATCCACCTGCTCGAGAGGGGATGGTCGATTCCGAAGCGTCCCAGGCCGCACCACCTGCGGCGCGCCTATTCGCTGGCCGATCTCTACGAGCGTTCGGGTGCGACCCCCCGGGCCCGGGAGTTGTTCGGCTGGCTCCGCCGGCATGCACCCGAACTGGCAGACGTGCTCCAGCGGGCCGAGTCGCTGGACTGAGTCGAGGCGATCAGCGGGCACCGCACCGGCTGTCACCGGCCGTCGCTACCCTCACCGGTGAGGCTTCTCCCTTTCGTCAACGTGCCGCCCATCGTGCGTCACATCCAACGAAGGGAGCCCACCAATGGGCACCGCAACCGATCACTCGAGCACCGCTTCTCCTCCCTCCCCACGCATCCCGCCACCCGCATCCAGCCAGGTCGCCGAGCTCGCCCCGGCCAACCTGGTGATCCTGGCCGGCGTCCTGAGCAGCGATCCACGGCCCCTCGACCTGGCCTCCGGTGACACCCTGCTGCGCTTCGAGGTCACCATCCGAAACGATGGCGACCGGGCCGAGTCGGTGCCGGTCGTCCGATTCGACGCCATGGCCTCGGAGAGGGCACTGACGGCCGGCTCACCGGTCGTGGTCGTGGGACGCGTTCGGCGCCGTTACTTCCGGGCCGGAGGCTCCACGGTGAGTCGCACCGAGGTCGTCGCCGACCGGGTGGTGTCGGCGCGACGCAGGACCCAGGCGGACCGGGTGGTCGCAAGGGCGGTGGCCCTCCTGCCGTGGTCGTCGTAGACCAGTCCCCGAACCGGCAGGGACCGTCGCATGGCCCGATCGGCGAACCCGGATGAGGCGCGGGTGGCCTAGGGTGATCGGAGCCGGGTGCGGCCCGGCAACGATCACCCACTGACCGCCTGAGGAGTTCCCACGTGGACACCGCTTCCCTGCTCGGCGACGACGCCGGCTACCTGCTCGACCACACCGCCACGGCCATCGCATCGTCTGCACTGACGCTGCCGGGCCCCCGCTACGTCGACGACGTGTTCACGGCGACGGACCGGTCGGCGCAGGTGCTGCGCAGCTTCCAGTCGCTGTTCGACCACGGTCGCCTCCGGGGCTCCGGGTACGTGTCGATCCTTCCCGTCGATCAGGGCATCGAGCACTCGGCTGCCGCATCCTTCGCCCCCAACCCAGCGTTCTTCGATCCGGCCAACATCGTCGAACTGGCGATCGAGGGCGGCTGCAACGCCGTCGCCTCGACGTTCGGCGTTCTGGGTGCCGTGTCGCGCCGCTACGCCCACCGCATCCCGTTCATCGTGAAGCTGAACCACAACGAACTGCTGACGCTGCCGAACAAGTTCGACCAGGTCATGTTCGGCTCGGTCGACCAGGCGTACGACCTGGGTGCGGCCGGCGTCGGGGCCACCATCTACTTCGGATCCGACGAGGCCACCCGTCAGATCCAGGAGGTGAGCGAGGCATTCGCCAGGGCCCACGAACTCGGCATGTTCACGGTCCTGTGGTGCTATCTGCGCAACTCCGGGTTCAAGGTCGACGGGGTCGACCACCATGCGTCCGCCGACCTCACCGGCCAGGCCAACCACCTGGGCGTCACGATCCAGGCCGACATCATCAAGCAGAAGCTGCCGGAGACCAACGGTGGCTACAACGCCCTGCCCGGCTTCGGCAAGACCCACGCACTGGTCTACGACAAGCTCACCACCGACCACCCGATCGACCTCTGCCGGTGGCAGGTGGCCAACTGCTACATGGGCCGCATCGGTCTGATCAACAGTGGCGGTGCCTCGTCGGGTGCCGGCGACCTGGCCGAGGCCGTGCGGACCGCGGTCATCAACAAACGGGCCGGGGGGCTGGGCCTCATCTCCGGCCGCAAGGCGTTCCAGCGACCGATGGCCGAGGGCATCGAGCTCCTCAATGCCATCCAGGACGTCTACCTCGATGAGTCGATCACCGTCGCCTGAGGCTTCGCCGGACCCAGAGGATCGCCACATGTCATACACCGACGGGCCGCAGGGCACCGCCACCGAACAACCCGGGCAGCCGGACCAGCCCATAATCCTCGTCGATGAGCCCTCGCCGGGCATCCGACGGATCACGATGAACCGGCCGGAGAAGCGCAACGCACTGTTCCATCCCCTGCGCGGAGCCATCCTGGATGCGCTCGTCGACCACGACCGGGACGACGACGTCCGGGTGACCATCATCCGGGGGGCGGGGCCGTCCTTCTCGGCCGGCTACGACCTCGGTGGCGGCAACGCCGGCCACGAGTACCCCTTTTACACGCCGGGAGGCGAGGGCCAGTGGCCCCGCCACGTGACCGAGGGTTGGATGTCGATCTGGGACCTGGCCAAGCCGGTCATCGCCCAGGTCCACGGCTACTGCCTGGCGGGCGGCAGCGAGCTCGCCACCGGTTGTGACCTGGTCTACGTCGCCGAGGACGCCAGCATGGGGTATCCGGCTGTTCGATTCGGGGTGCCGGACATGCACTTCCATGCCTGGTTCCTCGGCATGCGCCGGGCCATGCAGATGATGCTGACCGGCGATTCGATCACCGGCCTCGAGGCCGTGGCGCTGGGATGGGCCAACGAGGCGTTTCCCGCCGAGGACCTCGATGAGGCGGTCATCGCCGTGGCCCGACGAATCTGCGCGATTCCGACCGAGGTGGTCCAGCTCAACAAGCGGGCGGTGCATCGCCAGATGGAGTTCATGGGGCTTCGGACGGGGCTTCGGGCAGGCACCGAGATCTGTGCGCTCGGGATCCACACCGAGGCCATGGCCGACTTCCTCGCGTCGATCGAGGGCGGCAGCCTGACCGAAGCGCTGCAACGGCGGGACGAGCCCTTCGGTGACTACCGCACGAGCCACGGGCCGTCGGGGGACAGCGATGACGCCACGGAGTGACGAGCGACGACCCGCCCGACGCGTGACCCATTACACAGGGACAATCGCCCGCTGGTCACGCCGTCCGCGACCGCACACGATTAGGGTCAGATCTCAGATACAGAGACCGGCAACGGCGCCGGTTCGGAGGTGGAGCACGTGACGGAGACGACTGCGGGGTCACTGGTCCCCGAGGTCGATCGGCTGGTCATCCGGTTTGCGGGTGACTCGGGCGACGGCATGCAGTTGGTGGGCGAGCGATTCACCACGGCGAGTGCGCTGTTCGGCAACGACCTCGCCACGCTCCCCGAATACCCCGCCGAGATCCGTGCACCTGCCGGCACACTCGCCGGAGTCTCGGCCTTCCAGGTCCACATCTCGGACCACGACATCTTCACGCCGGGCGACGCCCCACACGTACTGGTCGCCATGAACCCGGCGGCGCTCAAGGCCGAGTTGGGCACCCTGATCGACGGCGGCACGGTGATCGTCAACACCGACACCTTCGTCGAGCGCAACCTGGTGAAGGCCGGTTACGAGCATGACCCGTTGGAGGGCGACGACCTCGCCGCCTACCGGGTGATCCGGGTGCCGATGACCTCGCTCACGAAGGAGGCCTGCAAGGACCTGGGCGTCAAGACCCGGGATGCCGAGCGGTCGAAGAACTTCTTCGCCCTGGGCCTGCTGTCCTGGATGTACAGCCGCCCCGTCGAACCCACCCTCGAGTGGATCGACGCCAAGTTCAAGGGCCGCGACCTGATCATCGCGGCCAACAGGACCGCCTTCAATGCCGGTCACGCCTTCGGCGAGACCGCCGAGCTGTCCGATCACCAGGTGATCGTGCGCCCCGCCAAGATGCCGGCCGGGACCTACACCAACATCAACGGCAACACGGCGTTGGCATGGGGCCTCGTGGCCGCCGGACACCTCTCCGGTCTGCCGATCTTCCTCGGCTCCTACCCGATCACGCCGGCGTCGGACATCCTCCACGAGCTGTCCAAGCACAAGCAGTTCAACGTGGCGACCTTCCAGGCCGAGGACGAGATCGCAGCCATCGGCTCCGCACTGGGTGCCGCCTACGGTGGGCACCTGGGGGTGACCGCGACGAGCGGCCCGGGTCTGGCCCTCAAGGGCGAGACCATGGGCCTCGCCATCAGCCTCGAGCTGCCGCTGATCATCGTCAACATCCAACGGGGCGGACCATCGACGGGCCTGCCCACCAAGACCGAGGCGGCCGACCTGCTGATGGCGATGTACGGCCGCCACGGCGAGTCGCCGATGCCGGTTATCGCTGCACGGACGCCGGCCGACTGCTTCGACCAGGCCATCGAAGCGGCCCGCATCGCCATCAAGTACCGCACCCCGGTGATCCTGCTCTCCGACGGTTACCTGGCCAACAGCTCGGAGCCGTGGCTCCTCCCGAACGTCGAGGACCTCGAGCCGATCCCCGTCGAGTTCGCGAGCGGGTTCAACAAGGTCGACGAGAAGGGCGAAGAGGTCTTCTGGCCGTACCTGCGCGACGAGAACATGGCTCGACCATGGGCGGTCCCCGGCACACCGGACCTGATGCACCGCATCGGCGGCCTCGAAAAGGAGGACGGTTCGGGCAACGTGTCCTACGACGGTGCCAACCACGCCCACATGATGGCCCTGCGTGCCGAGCGCATCGCCCGCATCCAGGTCCCCGATGCCGAGGTCAGCGGCGACGCCGACGCCGACCTCCTCCTCATCGGCTGGGGCTCGACATGGGGGGCGATCGCCGCTGCCGTCCGGCGGGTCCGCAGGTCGGGCCGCAAGGTCGCCCACGTGCACCTGACCCACCTCAACCCGATGCCGGCGAACCTCGGCGAGGTGCTTTCGGGCTTCTCGAGGATCCTGGTCCCGGAGATGAACCTGGGGCAGCTCGTCCGGCTGCTGCGCGACGAGTTCCTGGTCGATGCGCAGCCCGTGGCCAAGGTGACTGGCCAGCCCTTCACGCCCGCTGAACTCCAGCAGGTGATTCTGAGCGAACTCGGGGACGACACCTGATGACCGACACGCTGCTTCCCGAGGAGACATCCGAGGATGTACCCGTCACCACACGCGCCGACTGGCAGAGCGACCAGGAGGTGCGCTGGTGCCCCGGCTGTGGCGACTACTCGATCCTGACCGCCCTCCAGCTGCTCATGCCCGACATCGGCGCCCGCCGCGAGAAGACGGTGTTCGTGTCCGGCATCGGATGCGCCGCCCGGTTCCCGTACTACATGAACACCTACGGCATGCACTCGATCCACGGTCGTGCACCCGCCATCGCCACCGGCCTGGCGCTGGCGCGTCCGGACCTCGACGTCTGGGTGGTCGGCGGAGACGGCGACATGCTCTCCATCGGAGGCAACCACCTGATCCATGCCCTCCGGCGCAACATCGACATCAACATCCTGCTGTTCAACAACCAGATCTACGGGTTGACCAAGGGCCAGTTCTCGCCGACCAGCGAGAAGGGCAAGGTCACCAAGTCGTCGCCGATCGGGTCGTGCGCCACGCCCTTCAACCCGGTGAGCGTGGCGATCGGCGCCGAGGCCAGCTTCGTGGCACGCACCCACGACATGGATCGACGTCACATGCAGGAGATGTTCCGGCGCGCCTACGAGCACCCTGGCGCATCCATCGTCGAGGTGTACCAGAACTGCAACGTGTTCAACGACGGTGCCTTCGAGACGATCACCAAGAAAGACGTCCGTGACGACATGCTGATCCCGTTGCGCCATGGCGAGCCGATCCGGTTCGGCACGGAGGGCCAGTTCGGCGTGGCCCGCCACGACGGGGGAGTCGAGGTCGTCGAGGTGGCCGATGTGGGCCTCGACGCCCTCCTGGTGCACGACGAGACACGGTCCGACCCGTCGACCGCCTTCGCCCTGTCCCGCCTCGCCGAGAGCCCCGACCGCCCGACCCCTGTCGGCGTGTTCCGGGCGGTCGATCGGGGCGAGTACGGGGTGGCCATGCGCGCCCAGACCGACCAGATGGCGGCAATGAAGGGCAAGGGCGACCTGTCGGCGCTTCTGCACTCGTTGCCCACCTGGACCGTCTGACACCTCCGACCGGGCCAGACTGTCGGTCATGGCCTGGGCGCTCGATCTCGACGGTGTGGTGTGGCTGGGCACCGAGGACATTCCCGGTGCCGCCGACGCCGTTGCCGCGCTCCAGGACGCCGGCGAGACGGTCCTGTTCGTCACCAACAACTCGGGTCGGCGCGTGGTCGACGTCGAGGCCAAGCTGGCGAGCCACGGCATCGAAGCCCGCGGTGGTGTCATCACCTCAGGCATGGCGGCAGCGGCTCTGGTCGAGCCGGGCGAGGTGGTGCTCGGCATGTGCGGTCCCGGTGCCCGGGAGGAGCTCGAGGCGGTGGGGGCGGTCATCGTCGACGAGGGACCGGCCGACACGGTCGTCGTCGGATTCCACGAGGACTTCGACTACTGGGGGCTCACGGCAGGCGTTCGGGCCATCCTCGGCGGTGCACGACTCCTGGCCACCAACCTGGACGTCACCTATCCGGCGCACGACGGCATCCGGCCGGGAGCCGGATCGATCGTGGCGGCGCTCGTCGCGGCGACCGGGGCAACCCCTGTCGTGGCCGGCAAGCCGCATCGGCCGATCTGCGAGGTGGTGCTCGACCGGGCCGGCGATGGGGGCATCGTCGTCGGCGACCGACCGGATACCGACGGCCTGCTCGCCAGGGCGCTGGGCTGGGAGTTCGCCCTGGTCCTGACCGGCGTGACCGGTGAGGCTGACTTCCCGGTCGATCCGGAGCCCGACAGGGTCGCGATCGACCTTGCGTCGCTGGTGAAGGCGCACCTGGGGTGAACGGACGATGAGCGCCCGTCGCCGGCTCGATCAGGAGATGGTGCGCAGGGGGCTTGTCGACAGCCGGACGCAGGCACAGGACCTGATCGCGTCCGGGCGGGTCACCGTCGACGGGGCGCCGGCCGACAAGGCCGCACGCCAGGTGGCCACCGGTCAGGCCGTGGTCGTCCTGGGGCCGCCGTCGCGGTTCGTGGGCCGCGGTGGAGAGAAGCTCGATGCGGCACTGTCCAGGTTCCCGATCGTGGTCGCCGGGCAACGGGCGGTCGATGTCGGGTCGAGCACCGGCGGGTTCACCGACTGCCTTCTGCAACGTGGCGCCAGGTCCGTCGTGGCGATCGATGTGGGTCGGGGCCAGCTCCATCAGCGGCTCCGTGACGACGACCGGGTCACGGTTCGCGAGCGGACCGACGTCCGGGACGTGGTCCCTGACGAGGTCGGTGCCCCCTTCGACGTTCTCGTCGCCGACGTGTCGTTCATCTCGTTGACGACGGTGCTGCCGGACCTGGTCGCCCTGGTGGGCGGGGGTTCGTCGATGGTGCTCCTGGTCAAGCCCCAGTTCGAGGCGGGTCGGGCGGAGGCGGACCGCGGCCGGGGGGTGATCCGGGACCCGGAGGTCTGGCATCGCGTGCTCGAGAAGGTGTTGCGGTCGGTTTGCGACGCCGGAGCCGCCATCATGGACGGCATGGTGTCGCCGATCACGGGTGCCGAGGGGAACGTCGAGTTCCTCGTCCACGCGGTCGTGGGGCAGGCATCGGGTTCCCTCGACGTCGCGGCGCTCGTGGCGTCGGTGGTTGCGGACGACGGGGGTCGGGGCTGATGGCGACGCTCGGCCTCGTGGTCCATGAGGGTCGTGAGGCGGCGTTGACGCAGGCCGAGGACCTCGGCGCCCGACTCTCCGCCGAGGGGCACGAGGTCCGACGGCTCGCTGATTCCGCTGGGGCCGACGGCCTCGACCTGGTCGTGAGCCTCGGCGGCGACGGATCGATCCTGCGGGCCGTGCACCTCCTCGACGGTCGTCCGGTTCCGGTGCTCGGCGTCAACTTCGGGCACCTCGGCTATCTCACGGCCTGCGAGCCCGGCGATGTCGATGCTGCGGTCGGCCGTGTGCTGCGGGGGGAACACGGCATCGAGGAGCGGATGATGCTCCGTGTCGAGGTCCGCAGCGCCGACGGCACGGTCGTCGGCTCGGACCACGGCCTCAACGAGCTGGTGGTCGAGCGGACCGGGCACACGATTCGCCTGGGCGTGTCGTTCGACGGCTCCTTCTTCACCTCGTATGCGGCCGACGGGCTCATCGTGGCGACGCCGACGGGTTCGACGGCCTACGCCTTCTCCGCACGTGGGCCCATCGTCGATGCGCTGCACCGATCGCTCCAGCTCACACCGGTGTCCGCCCACATGCTGTTCGATCGCACGCTGGTGCTCGGTCCGGAGACCGAGATCACCCTCGAGGTCCTCGGTGATCGGCCGGCGACGTGCACGGTCGACGGCCGGCAGGTCGCACCGCTCGAGGAGGGCGACCGGGTGGTGTGCACCGCCAGTGAGCGGACGGCGAGGCTCGTGGCGTTCGGTGAGCGCGGGTTCGAGCGGGTGCTCAAGGCCAAGTTCGGCCTCGAGGACCGCTAGCGCAGGCGACGCCCGGTCGGCCGGTGCCGCCGGCCATCATCAGCGGGGCTGTCACACCCCCGTGGCAGGATGCCGACAGATCGACGTCCACCAGAAACGTCCCCCAAGAACCCCACCAAGAACGTCCGCCCACCAGCAGGCCCCGGGAGAAGATCCACGTGCTGCTCGAACTCCACGTCACCAACCTCGGCGTCGTCGAGGAACTGTCGTTGCTCCTGGGTCCCGGACTGACCACCGTCACGGGTGAGACGGGGGCGGGCAAGACCATGATCGTCACGGCGATCGATCTGCTCATGGGTGGGCGTGCCGATCCGTCGATGATCCGGTCGGGCGCAGGCGAGGCGATCGTCGAGGGCAGGTTCGCCCTTCCGGCATCAGCCGTCGACGAGCAACACGGATCTCCGGAGCAGGAGGTCGTGTTCCGTCGAGTGGTGCCACGGGAGGGACGCAGCCGTGCGTACCTCGACGGCAACCTGGCGACGGCGTCGGCGCTCGCCGCACGCGGTGCCGAACTGATCGACCTGCACGGCCAGCACGCCCACCAGAGCCTGCTCTCCCGCTCGGTCCAGCGCCGGGCGCTCGACCGGTTCGGTGGCATCGACCTGCAGCCCCTTGGCGACGCCGATGCCGAGTTGGCGGCGGTCGATGCCGAGCTGGTCGAGCTTGGGGGCGACGAGCGCGCCAGGGCCCGCGAGATCGACCTCCTGCGCTTCCAGGTCGCCGAGCTCGACGAAGTCGGTGTCGAGGACTCCGACGAGGACGACCGCCTCGCCGCCCAGGAGTCGCTGCTGGCCGACGCCGGCGCCCACCGCGAGGCGGCGTCGGGCGCCCTCGACCTGCTGGACGGCGATGGTCCGGTCTCCGATGCGTTGGCTCGTGCGATCGGTTTCCTCGACCGTCGGTCGCCGTTCGACGAGGAGGTCGAGCGCCTGCGGGGTGTCGTTGCCGAGGCATCCGACCTGGCCGCCCGGCTGCGGTTGGTGGCCGACTCGGTCGAGGAGGATCCGGCCCGCCTCGACGAGGTCCTGGCACGGCGCCAACTCCTGGCCGAGATGCGCCGCAAGTACGGCGCCGACCTCGATGCCGTCATCGCCTATCACCGGGAGGCCACCGAACGTCTCGGCGGCCTGCTCGACCACGACGCCCGGGCCGTGGCGCTCGATGCCCGCAGGGTGACCGTCGAGGCCGCCCGCCGGGAGGCCGCCGACGTCGTCCTCGCCGCACGCCGGCGTGCCGCTCCCGAGATGGCAGCCCGTGTCGAGGCGCACCTCCGCGAGCTCGCCATGCCGGCCGCATCGATCGTGGTCGAGGTCGGCGGTGAGTCGGGGGACGAGGTGGCCATCCTGCTGTCGCCCAACTCCGGTTCGTCGGCAGCACCGCTTGCCAAGGTGGCCTCCGGTGGTGAACTGGCCCGTGCCATGTTGGCGGTCCGGCGGGTGGTCTCCGAATCGCCACCGACGCTGGTCTTCGACGAGGTCGACGCCGGGGTCGGTGGCCGGGCGGCCCATTCGGTGGCAGCAGCGCTCGCAGCGCTCGCCGCCGATCGGCAGGTGCTGGTGGTTACCCACCTGGCCCAGGTGGCCGCCTCCGCCGATCAGCACCTGGCGGTCGAGAAGTTCGACGACGGGACATCCGCCCGTGCCACCGTGCGTCGTCTCGACCACGACGAGCGGATCACCGAGGTGTCGCGGATGCTCTCCGGTTCTCCCGACAGTGCAACGGCCCGCGATCACGCAGCCGAACTGCTCACCGATGCGGTGACCAGGCGGCGATGACATCCGGCGTGTCCGCGCTCCGCGCGCGCAGGCCGCGCGACCGATAGGTTGGCCACCCGTGACCAAACACATCTTCGTCACGGGCGGCGTGGCAAGCGGGCTCGGCAAGGGCCTCACCGCCGCCTCCCTGGGTCGACTCCTCAAACAGCGGGGACTCCGGGTCCTGATCCAGAAGTTGGATCCGTACATCAACGTCGATCCGGGCACCATGAACCCGTTCGAGCATGGCGAGGTCTTCGTCACCGACGACGGCGGAGAGACCGACCTCGACCTCGGCCACTACGAGCGGTTCATCGACGAGAACCTCACCCGCGACTCGAATGCCACCACGGGTTCGATCTATTCGCATGTGCTGGCCGCCGAGCGGCATGGCGACTATCTGGGCAAGACCGTGCAGGTGATCCCTCACATCACCGATGAGATCAAGCGACGCATCCACATGTTGACCGGCGACGATGTCGACGTGCTGATCACCGAGGTCGGTGGCACAGTCGGCGACATCGAGATCCTCCCGTTCCTCGAGGCCATCCGGCAGTTCCGCCTCGATGTCGGCCTGGAGAACGTCTGCTACGTCCATGTCACCCTGGTGCCGTACATCGCACCTTCGGGAGAACACAAGACCAAGCCCACCCAGCATTCGGTCATCGAGTTGCGTGGTCGGGGCATCCAGCCGGACGCCATCGTCTGCCGCAGCGACGAGCCGGTGGGCGAGGCCCTGTGCCGCAAGATCTCGAACCTTTCGAGCGTGCCTTTGTCGGCGGTCGTCAGCGCCCCCGACGCCGACAGCCTCTACGAGATTCCGCTCATCCTCCACGACGAGGGACTCGACAACGTGGTCTGCGACCTGTTGCGGATCGACGCAGGTGAACCGGACCTCGAGGAGTGGCTGGCCCTCAACCGCCGCGTAGAGGCCGCCACCATCCCGGTGCGTGTCGGCCTCATCGGCAAGTACATCGAACTCGTCGATGCCTACCTGTCGGTGGTCGAATCGCTCAACCATGCCGGCATCCACCTTGGCGTCGACGTCCAGATCGAGTGGATACAGGCCGAAGACGTCGAAGGGCTGCTGATCGCGGACCGGTTGCGCGACCTCGACGGCATCGTCATCCCGGGCGGATTCGGACCGCGGGGCATCGAGGGCAAGATCGCCGCAGCCGGGTATGCCCGCGAGAACGAGATCCCCTGCCTGGGACTGTGCCTGGGCCTCCAGTGCATGACCATCGACTTCGCCCGCAACGTCCTGGGCCTCGACAGGGCGCACTCGTCCGAGTTCGATCCGACCTCGCCGCACCCGGTCATCGACCTCATGGAGTCGCAACGCGACATCGACGACAAGGGTGGGACCATGCGGCTCGGTGCCTACGTGGCCCAGTTGGAGCCCGGATCGAAGGTACGCGAGATCTACGGCGAGGACGTCGTCTCCGAGCGGCACCGGCACCGCTACGAGTTCAACCCCCGCTACCGCCAACGCTTCGAGGGGAGCGGCTTCCGGTGCTCCGGCGAGTCTCCCGACGGCCGGCTGGTCGAGTTCATCGAACTCGACGACCATCCGTTCTGGATCGGGACCCAGGCCCATCCGGAGTTCAAGAGCCGTCCGAACCGTCCGGCGCCCCTCTTCCGGTCCTTCGTCGAGGCAGCCCTGCGTCGGGCCGAGGGCCGGAACCCGAAGTTGCTCCAGATCGACGTCGGCGTCGAAGAATGACCCCGGCCGCGTCGGGCGGCTTCCGCAAGACGTCCGAGCGCCTGATCCACGAGGGCTACATCATCAGCCTCCTCGAGGCGGAGTTCGAGGGACCGGCCGGAGAGCGCATCACACGTGATGTGATCCGGCACCCGGGTGCCGTGGCGGTCGTCGCCATCGACGGGGACGAGGTGGTTCTGGTCCGCCAGTTCCGGGCAGCCCTCGAGGCCGAGATGCTCGAGATCCCCGCCGGGAAGCTCGACGTTCCTGGCGAGCCCCTCGAGGCCGCTGCCCGACGGGAACTGGTCGAGGAGGCCGGCCTGGATGCACCGCACCTGGAGGTGTTGGCGACGTTTCACAACTCGGGTGGCTTCTGCGACGAGGTGACCACCGTGTTCCTCGCCACCGAGCTCGTCGAGGCCACGTCGGAGGCGTTCAGCGTCGAGGAGCAGTACCTCACGGTCGAGCGCGTCAGGATCGACGACGTCCACGACCTGATCGCCGACGGCACCATCACCGACGCCAAGACGGTCATCGGCCTGCTGACGGCCCTGCGTCGTCTCGGTCGATGACCGTTCGGTCGCCGGGGCGACCGCTCCACCTGGCCCGCCGGTTCGTCGGCTCGTTGCGCCATGGCGACGTGTCGCCGGCCGACGCAGCGTGGGTGCGTGCCCGCCTGCTCGACGGCGAGGCCGACCTCTGGGTGCGGATGTCGGATGCCGACCGGCGACACGCCGTCGGCGTCGCCCGCAGGGTCGACGGGGTGCTCGACGGGGCACCTCGCCCGGTACTGGCCGCAGCCCTGTTGCATGACGTGGGCAAGGTCACGAGCGGACTCGGGACATGGGCCCGGGTGGTTGCCACGCTGCTCGGTGCGGTCACCTCGGCGGACGCACATGGTCGCTGGGCGGCCCGCGGCGGAGCGTTGGGGAGGCTGGGCCGCTATCTCCGGCATCCGGACGAAGGGGCGGCACTGCTGTCGGTCGCAGGCAGCGATCCGCTCACGGTCGCCTGGGCCGCCGAGCACCATCGCCCGCCTGCCCGGTGGACTGTGGAGGCGTCTATCGCCGAGGCCCTCTGGGCCGCCGACGACGACTGACGCTTCGCCGCTACCCGGCGAGCAGACCGATGTTGCGCCGGGCCCGGTCGAGGGTGGCCGAAGCCACCTCGCTTGCCTTGTCCGCACCGACGGCCAGCAGCCGGGACGTCTCGGCTGGATCGGCGGCCAGTTCGTGGAAGCGGGACCGGATCGGGCGCAGCATCTCGATGACCGCCTCGGCCGTCGCGGCCTTGAGGTCGCCGTAGCGCTCGATGCCCTCGGCGGCATCGGCCGGGCTGCGGCCGGTGGCTGCACCGAGGATCGAGAGCAGGTTCGACACGCCGGGCTTGTCCTTGACGTCGAACCGGACCTCGCCGTCGCTGTCGGTGACGGCGCGCTTGATCTTCTTCTCGATGGCTGCGGGTTCGTCGAGCAGAGAGATCGAGCCCTGGGGGCTGTCCTCGGACTTGGACATCTTGTTGTCGGGCTGTTGGAGGTCCATGACGCGGGCACCGGCAGGCGGCACGACCGCGCTGGGCACGACGAACGTGTCGCCGTAGCGCGAGTTGAACCGTTCGGCGATGTCGCGGGTGAGCTCGATGTGCTGGCGCTGGTCCTCGCCGACCGGTACCTCGTCGGTGTCGTACAGGAGGATGTCGGCGGCCTGGAGTGCGGGGTAGGTGAACAGGCCTCCCGACACGAAACCGGCCTGGTCGGACTTGTCCTTGAACTGGGTCATGCGGCGCAGTTCGCCGAAGGCGGCTGTGCATTCCATGAGCCAGGCGCATTCGGAGTGCTCGTGGACGTGGCTCTGCACGAAGAGGGTGCAGCGTTCGGGGTCGAGGCCGACGGCGATGAGCATCTGGGCCAGCGACAGCGTCGATGCCCGCAGCTCGTCGGGGTCCTGCTGGGTGGTGAGGGCGTGGAGGTCGACGACGCAGTAGACGGCGTCGGCCCGGTCCTGGAGGTCGACCCAGTTGCGGAGTGCCCCGAGGAGGTTCCCGAGGTGGACCGAACCGGACGGCTTGATGCCGGAGAAGACGCGTGACATGGCGGGCAGGGTAGCGGGAGGCCTGTGGCCGGACGGGGAGCACGGGGCTTTCGACCCCGTCCGGGGTCCGCGTCCATGCACCGCCTGATGCCCGGGACTCCCTAGGGTCTGGGGTCGTGAGCGTCACCGTGACCACCCCTGTCTACGAGGGGCCGTTCGACCTGTTGCTGCACCTGATCCTGAAGGAGGAGGTGGAGCTCTACGAGCTCGAGTTGGCGACGATCGTCGATGCGTTCATCGCCGAGATGGGGCGCCTCGACGAACTCGACCTCGAGGTGGCCACCGAGTTCCTCCTGATCGCATCGATCCTCGTCGAACTCAAGACGCGGCGGCTGCTGCCGGGCAAAGGCGACCTCGACCTCGACGAGGAGTTCGCCGTCTGGGAGGAGCGCGACCTGCTGCTGTCCCGGCTGCTCGAGTGCAAGACCTTCAAAGACGCTGCGATCGTCCTGCGTCGGCTGTCCACCGAAGCGTGCCTCTCGATGCCGCGCCGGGCCGGGCCCGACGACCGCTTCCTCGACCTGATGCCCGACCTACTCGAGGGTGTGACGGCGGACGACCTGCAGCGGGCCTTCCTGCGGGCGCTCGAGCCGCGGCCCGTCGAACGCATCGACACGTTCCACATCGCGCCCATCAGGATCAGCGTCGCCGAGGCCGTCACCGAGCTCGTCGCGACGCTGTCGACCAGCGGTCCGACGACCTTCCGGCGCATGACCCGGCACCTCGACGAGCGCCTGGAGGTCGTCGTCCGGTTCCTCGCCGTTCTCGAGCTCTACAAGCAGGGCTTCGTCGAGATCGACCAGGTGGGCGCCTTCGGCGACATCCACGTGCGGTGGTGGCCCGGAGCCGATCCCGCAGAGGTCGAGCTCATCGACGCCTACGAGGGCTGATCCGTGGACTCGTTGCAGGGAGGGAACCGAGACGACGCCGACGCCGCCGGCGTGGAGGTACGTCGGGCCATCGAGGCCATGCTCATGGTCGCCCTCGACCCGGTCCCACCCAACCTCCTGGCACAGCTCCTCGAGGTCCCGACCGAAGAGGTGGAACGTGTCTGCCGGGGCCTGGCTGCGACCTACGTCGACGAGGGGCGCGGGTTCTCGCTCGCCCGGGTGGCCGGCGGGTTCCGCTTTCAGAGCCATCCCGACCAGGCGGCATGGGTCGAGCGCTTCGTGCTCGAGGGACAGAGCTCGCGGCTCACCAGCGCCGCCCTCGAGACCCTGGCGATCGTCGCCTACAAACAACCCGTGTCCAGGGGGCAGGTCTCGGCGATCCGTGGCGTCGACGTCGATGGCGTGATGCGCACGCTCCAGCACCGTGGGTACATCGTCGAGCTGTCCCGCGATCCCGGTCCCGGCAATGCGGTGCTGTTCGGCACCACCTCGTTCTTCCTCGAACGCCTCGGCCTCGATTCTGTCCACGACCTGCCGCCGTTGGGCGAGTTCGTGCCCGGCGCCGAGGTCGTCGAGGCCCTCGAGCGCGGGCTGCGTGTCGGTGTCGACCTGGTCGACGGGACCTCGGATCTCGACGAACCCATCGAGGAACCTGTCGATGCCGGAGAGCCGTCGGTCGCCGAGGTGTTGGGCGCCGACGGCCCCGCCGAGGCCTGAGCGGCCGGACGGGATTTCGGGACAGGATGGCAGCGGACGACGAGGGGATACGCCTCCAGAAGGTGCTGGCACGCGCCGGCTTCGGGAGCCGGCGGGTGTGTGATGACATCATCGCCGCCGGCCGGGTCCTGGTCAACGGGTCGGTCGCAGTGCTCGGGCGGCGGGTCGATCCGGAGACGGCCATGATCCTGGTCGATGGTGCGCCGGTGGGTGTTCGGCCGGGGCTCGTCTACTACCTGCTCAACAAGCCGGCCGGGGTCGTGACGACGGCCGACGATCCACAGGGTCGCCCGGTCGTCATCGACCTGGTGCCTGACGAACCCCGGGTCTTTCCGGTCGGCCGCCTCGACCTCGACACCGAGGGACTGCTGCTGCTGACCAACGACGGGGAACTCGCCAACCGCATCACCCACCCCTCGTACGGGGTCGAGAAGGAGTACGTGGCGCACGTGGAGGGGGTGCCGAGTCGGGCCGCACTGCGGTTGTTGCGCGAGGGCGTCGAGCTCGACGACGGGATCACCGCACCGGCGCGGGTGACGCCGATCGAGCCGAACGTCCTGCGACTCGTCATCCACGAGGGCCGCAACCGTCAGGTGCGACGCATGTGTGACGCCGTTGGGCACCCCGTCATCCGCCTGGTACGCACCCGGATCGGGCCGCTCATCGACCATTCGATCCGACCCGGCACCTGGCGCTCCCTCGAGTTCGATGAGCTGAGGGCGCTCGAACGGTCGGTCGCCGACGATGCCTGAGGCGGGTTCAGCCCATGGATAATCCGTCAGGCCGTCGAAGGGGTGGCCGGTAGCATCGGCCATATGGCACGCCCCTCAGGTCCCGTCGGGGCCCATGCGCGCCCGGTGCGGGACAGCCGATGAGTCGGCGGGCCACCGTCGTGGGTGTCGGCCTGATCGGTGGCTCGATCGGGATGGCGCTCCGGGAGGCGGGCTGGCATGTCAGCGGCGTCGATTCGGACGGGGAGTGCTGTGTGCGCGGGCTCGAACTCGGGGCCATCGACGCGGTCGGCTGGGATCCGGCTGCCGAGATCACCTTCGTGGCGGTCCCTGTCGGGGTCGTCACGCAACTCGTCGCTGATGCCTTGGAGAGCTCGCCCGACGGTGTCGTGACCGACGTGGGCGGCGTCAAGGCGGCGATCGTCCATGCCGTCGACGACCCCCGCTTCGTCGGTGGCCATCCGATGGCCGGCTCGGAGCTGGAAGGCGTCGCAGGAGCCGATGCTTCGATGTTCCGGGGCGCCAACTGGGTGCTTACCCCTGTTGTCGGCACGGGCGACGACGCCTTCACCAGGGTGCGTGCGGTCGTGCGGTCGTTGGGCGCCGAGGTGGTGACCCTCGCCCCCGAACGACACGACGCACTCGTGGCCATCGTCTCCCACGTCCCGCACCTCACAGCAGCATCGCTGGTCGGGCTCGCCGCGAGAAGGTCCGAGGAGCACTCGGCGGTACTGCGGCTGGCGGCCGGAGGTTTCCGGGACATGACACGGATCGCCGCAGGCCATCCCGGCATCTGGCCCGACATCTGCGCCGAGAACCGGACGGCCATCACCGAGGCGCTCGACGACCTGATCGGCGCACTGGGGGAGGTGCGACGGGAGGTCGCCGAGACCGACGGGGTGCAGCTGCTGCAGCGCCTCGAGTCGGCACGGGCGGCACGGATGAGCCTGCCAACCGGTGCGCCTCCTCCGTCCGAACTGCTCGAGGTCCGGATCTCTGTGCTCGACCGCAAGGGAGAGATCGCCTCGGTCGCCGCCCTCGCCTCGGACCTCGACGTCAACATCTACGACCTCGAGATCGCCCACTCGGCCGAGGGTGACCGGGGCGTGATCGTGCTGATCGTGGACGCCCTGCTGTCCGGCCGGCTCATGGAGGGTCTCGAGGGGCTCGACTACCGGCCCACCTCGCGCCCGTTGACGCAGGGTTGAGTCGTGCCGGTCCTCGTGGTCGATCCGGGTGGGCCGCTCCGGGGGCACCTGCGTGTCCCCGGCGACAAGTCGATCTCGCACCGCGTGCTGATGCTGGCCGCCCTGGCGGACGGATCGTCCACGATCCGTGGGCTGAGCGGGGGTGGGGACGTCCGCTGCACGCTGTCGATCGTCGGGCAGCTCGGCGCCGACGTGGACGAAGGCGCCGACGGGACCCTGCGCATCGGGGGTGGCTCGCTGCACGAGCCCGCAGAGGTGCTCGACGTCGGCAACTCGGGCACCGGCATCCGCCTGTTGGCCGGGATGCTCGCCGGGTTGCCGTTCCGTTCCGTGCTCGACGGCGATGCCTCGATCCGCCGACGCCCTATGGACCGCGTGCTCGCCCCCCTTGCGCAGATGGGGGCACGGGTGTCGGGGATCGACGGATCGACGCTGGCGCCGTTGACGATCGACGGCGGGGGCCTGACCGGCATCGACTACGAGCCGCCGTTGGCGAGCGCCCAGGTGAAGGGTTGCGTCCTGTTCGCCGGACTGTCGGCCGACGGACCCACGACGGTGGTGGAGCCGCTTCGGACACGGACGCACACCGAGGAGCTGTTCGCCGCCACGGGCATCGACGTCATCGACGAACCGGGCCGGGTCACGGTCGCTCCGGGACGGCCCAGGCCGTTCGAACACGATGTCGAGGGAGATCCCTCGCAGGCCGCCTTCTGGGCCGTGGCGGCTTCGATCGTCCCGGGTTCGGAGGTCGTGGTCGGTCACGTGTACCGGGGACCGGCACGCACCGGCTTCGTGGACGTGCTGCGACGGATGGGTGCCGACCTGCACCACGATCCGGCGACCGGTGACCTGGCCGTGCGTGCCGCCGCCCTGCACGGCACGGTCGTGGGCGCCGACGAGGTGCCGGGCCTGGTCGACGAGATTCCGGTGCTCGCCGTCGCCGCTGCCTGCGCCGGGGGCGAGACCCGCTTCGAGGGCGTGGCGGAGCTCCGGGTCAAGGAGAGCGACCGGCTGGCGACGGTCGAGGAAATGCTCGCAGCGATGGGTGCCGCTGTCCATGTCGAAGGCGATGTCCTGGTGGTCCGGGGTGGGCGCCTGCGCGGTGCCTCCGTGCGTTCGCACCATGACCATCGGATCGCCATGGCTGCAGCCGTGGCGGCACTGGTGGCCGACGGTCCGACCACGATCGACGGCTGGGAGTCGGTCGCCACCAGCTACCCGGCCTTCGCCGATGACCTGGCCGGCCTGCGCTCCGGGGGAGGCTGATCCCATGTCCGGCCTCGAGGTGATCGCGATCGACGGTCCGGCCGGCTCGGGGAAGACCACGATCGCCAGGGCGCTCGCCGACCGGCTGGGGCTCGCCTACCTCGACACCGGTGCCATGTACCGGGCCGTGGCGTACGCCGCCCTGCAGTCCGGTACCGACCTCGGAGACGACGTGGCGGTCGCCCGGATCGCCCGGAGCATGGACCTTCGGCTCGACCGGTCGGCCTGCCTCGTCGACGGGGTCGATGCCACCGAGGCGATCCGCGGCCCCGAGGTCACCTCGGCGGTCAGCGTCGTGGCTGCCATCGCCGACGTGCGTGTCGAGCTGGTCGAGCGCCAGCGGAGCTGGGTCGGGGAGCGGGGAGGCGGGGTCATCGAGGGCCGTGACATCGGATCGGTCGTTTTTCCCGATGCCCGCCTGAAGGTGTACCTCACGGCCACGGCGGAGGTGCGGGCACGCCGCCGGGCCGGCGAGACGGGTGACATCGACGTCGTGGCGGTCGCTGCCGACATCCGCCGTCGTGATGCCGCCGACAGAGGTCGTGCGGCCAGCCCCCTCGTCGCGGCCGACGGGTCGGTCACCCTCGACACCTCGGACCTCACGATCGACGAGGTGGTCGAGGCGATCGTGGCGTTGCTGCCATGAGCGACTTCGACCTCGAGCCAGGCGTGGTGCTGCGATGAGCGACTTCGACCTCGGGCGACAGATGAGCCGCATCGACCGGTTCACCTATCGGTTCTTCTGGTCGCTGCTGTGGCTGGTCGTCAAGGCGTGGTTCCGCTTCCGGGTGGTCGGCGGGGAGAACCTCCCGAAGGACGAGGCCTACATCCTCTCGCCGGTCCACCGGTCGTACCTGGACACGCCGGTCAGCGGCATGGTCACCTCCCGTCGCCTGCGGTTCCTCGGCAAGGAGTCGCTCTGGAACTCGAGGTTCGGCGGCCGGTTCCTCACCATCGTCGGTGGTTTCCCGGTCGAGCGTGGGACCGCCGACCGGGCGGCTCTGCGGGCCTGTCAGGAGGTGCTCGAGCGGGGCGAGCCGATGGTGATGTTCCCCGAGGGCACGCGGCGCTACGGCCCGGTCGTGCTGGCCGAGGACATGCACGCCGGTCCTGCATTCGTCGCGCTGCGGGCGGGCGTGCCGATCGTGCCGATGGGCATCGCCGGCACCGACCACGCCATGCCCGGCGGGTCAGCGTTCATCCGGCCCACCAAGGTGTACATGGTGGTGGGTGAGCCGCTGCGGCCGCCGGTGGTCGAGGGACGGGTTCCCCGTCGCGTGGTCGACGAGTTCACCGAGGAGTTGCGGCAGCGGATGCAGATGGTGTTCGACGAGGCGCAGCGCCTGGCGGGACGGCCGGCGCTGCCGCGGCCACCCGACGTGCCCGACGGGGACTGAGCGCTCAGATCCGGTCGAGCGCCGACAGGGCCTTCGACGCGCCGACAGAGCGGTCGTCGAAGTGGGCCACGGGTGGCGGCGCACCGAAGCCGAATCCGGCGAAGCCGCGGATGGCCGCCAGAAGGTCGCGGAGGTTGCGGGGGGGCGGGAAGTACTCGTCCTCCTCGGTGTGTCGCACGACCTCGATGCCGTCGGCAGGGGCGAGCGTGGCGAGCACCGCTTCGACGACCTCGTCGGGGGCCGAGGCGCCGGCGGTGACGCCGACCGTGCCGGAGAGGTCGTCGGGGAGCTCGTCGGCGCGGTTGATCCAGACCACCCGTGGACATCCGGCCTCCTCGGCGAGCTTGACGAGTGCCCTCGTGTTGGAGCTGTTGGTCGAGCCGATCACGACGACGGCGTCGCAGCGGTCGACCAGGTCGAGCAGCGCCCCCTGGCGGTTGGTGGTGGCGAAGCACAGGTCGCTGCGGCCCGGCGACCACAGGGTGGGCCAGCGTTCGATGGCGGCGTCGAGGACGCCGGACCAGTCGCGGTGGCTGAGGGTGGTCTGGGCGAGCACCGCCACGTTGTCGCCGAGTTCGGGGAGTGCGTCGATCTCGTCGGGGTGCTCGACACGGTGCATGTTCTCGGGGGCGACGGCGATCGTGCCCACCGCCTCTTCGTGGCCCTCGTGGCCGACGTAGACGATCTGGAAGCCCTTGCGTGCCCGGGTCTTGACCTCGTGGTGGACCTTGGTGACGAGCGGGCAGACGGCATCGACCGTGTAGCCGCCGACTCCGTGTGCCTGCCGGACCACGTCGGGAGCCGACCCATGGGCGGAGAGCATGACCGGCGCCCCTGCGGGGACCTCGTCGATGTCCTCGACGAAGACCACGCCGAGGGCCTCGAAGCGCTCGACCACGAGCTTGTTGTGGACGATCTCGTGGTAGCAGTAGACGGGCTCGTCGAAGGCCCGGACCAGCCAGGTGAGGGCCTTGATGGCCATCTCGACGCCGGCGCAGAAGCCCCGCGGCTCGGCGAGCAGCACGCGACCGACTTCCATGGGGGCGACACTACCGGGCCGTTTCCGCTTGGACGGTCGGGTGGCACACCTACGTGTCCTTCGGCTCTCGCGGGACGGTCGGCGCAGGCGCCCTCGGTAGCCTTGGCGCCATGTCGGCCCCCGTGGTGGTCGCCGTCGCCCCCGAGTCGCCCGCAGAGCTGGCCGGGGTCGTGCCCGGTGACCGCATCCTCGCCATCAACGAACAAGTTCCCCGCGACGTCATCCAGTACCAGTTGCTGGTCGACGAACCGTCGCTGCTGCTCGACGTCGACCGCGGCGGAATGCGTTGCGAGATCGAGGTCGAGAAGGCTGCCGGCGCCCCACTGGGCGTCGAGGTGGACAGCCCGCTGTTCGACCGGGTCCAGACCTGTGACAACCACTGCGAGTTCTGCTTCATCTACCAACTGCCGCCGGGTATGCGCCGCAGCCTGTATCTCAAGGACGACGACTACCGCCTGTCGTTCCTGTACGGCAACTTCACGACGCTGACGCGCTTCACCGAGGCTGACCTCGAGCGGGTCGTCACCGAGCGGCTCAGCCCGCTCTACGTGAGCATCCACGCCACCGATCCGGGCAAGCGCACCGAGATGCTGCGCAACCGGCGGGGTGGCACGAGCCTGCGGTGGCTCCGGGTGCTCCTCGACCACGGCATCGAGGTCCACGGGCAGGTGGTGGTGTGCCCGGGCGTGAACGACGGCCTCTGGCTCGAGGACACGCTCGCCGGCGTCGCCGACCGCTTCAGCGACCTGACCAGCCTCTGTGTCGTGCCGCTCGGGGTGAGCCGGTACACCGACGAGGAGCGGATGCGGCCCCACACGGTCGACGAGGCGGCGTTCGTGGTCGACACGGTCGAGTCGTGGCAGCGGGTGTTCGTCGCCGCCCTCGGTCGGCGCCTCGTGTTCGCCGCCGACGAGTACTACCTGCTGGCCGGCCGCGACTTCCCGCCGGCCGAGGCCTACGAGGGCTTCCCGATGTACGAGGACGGGATCGGCATGGCCCGCTCGTTCGAACAGGGGTTCCTGGGCGACGGATCCGATGGCTCGGTCGGGCGGTCCTCCGGCTTCTTCCAGGCCGTCGACGGTGCGCCGGCCGCCGGCTACCGTGCGCCCCGCCTCGATGGCAACGGTTGCGGCGGTGCCACTCCGGTCCGGCTCGGCGTGCGGCGCGATGCCCCGATTGCGGTGCTGACCGGCGAGCTGGGCGCCCCCGTGCTCGGTCCGCTCGTCGAGGGCCTTGGCCGGTCCGGCATTCGTGTGCTGCCGGTCGAGAATCGCTTCTTCGGGGGCAACGTGGGCGTGACGGGCCTCCTGGTCGGCGAGGACCTCGCCCGTGTGCTCGCAGATCAGCCGGAGGGCCACCGGTACCTGCTCCCCGATGTCTGCCTCAGCGGCGGCCGCTTTCTCGACGGCCTGACGCTCGACGACCTCCCGCGTCCCGTGGAGGTCGTGGCGACCGACGGGGCTGCGCTCCGGGAGGCGCTCGCATGACCCCCGTGGTCGCCATCGTCGGTCGTCCGAACGTCGGCAAGTCGACGCTGCTCAACCGGATCATCGGACGGCGCGAGGCGATCGTCGAGGAGCGCCCCGGGGTGACCCGGGATCGCAAGGAGGTCGCCGCCCACTGGCAGGGCCGCCCCTTCACGCTCGTAGACACCGGTGGATGGCTGGCCGGCGGCGACTCGCTCGACCACCAGGTCAGTCGCCAGAGCGAGAGGGCGATCGCCGGTGCCGATGCCGTGCTGTTCGTGGTCGATGCGACCGTCGGGGTCACCGAGGACGACGATCGGGTGGCTGCGCTGCTGCGCGGCCGTGCCGACACCGTGATCGTCGTCGCCAACAAGGTCGATGACCGGGTGCACGAGGCGGCCAGCTGGGAGCTGCTCTCGCTGGGCCTCGGCGACCCGATGTTGGTGAGCGCCCTGCACGGAAGGGGCACCGGTGACCTGCTGGACCGCCTCGTCGACCTGCTTCCGGCCGAGGTCGAGGCCGACGATGGCGACGCATCCACGGAGCCAGAAGAGCCGCGGGTGCTCGGCGTGTCCATCGTGGGGCGCCCGAACGTCGGCAAGTCGACGCTGTTCAACCGGCTCATCGGTGAGGAACGGGCCGTCGTGCACGACCGTCCCGGCACCACACGCGACTCGATCGACACGGTCGTCGAGACCGACCACGGCCCGGTCCGCTTCATCGACACGGCCGGGATGCGCCGCAAGGCCAGGATCGACGAGAACACCGAGTACTACTCGATGGTCCGTGCGCTCAAGTCGGTCGACCTGTCGGATGTGGCTCTGCTGGTGATCGATGCCACGGTCGGTGTCACCCACCAGGATCAGCGCCTCGCCGAGCGTGTCGATGCGGCCGGCTGTCCGATCGTCGTGCTGCTCAACAAGTGGGACCTGTGCGACACGGAGCAACGGGAGGATGTCGCCGAGCAGGTGGGGCGCCGGCTCCACTTCGTGGGCGAGGCTCCCGTGTTGCGCATCAGCGCCCTGACGGGGAAGAACGTGGCGCGCCTCTGGCCGGCCCTGGCCGAGTCGATCGAGGACTACCGGACACGGATCCCGACCCGCCGGGTCAACGACGTGGTCCGTGCGGCGCAGGTCGAGCATCCGGCGCCGGCGGGGGCCCGGGTGCTCTACGCCACCCAGGGCGCCACCGATCCGCCGACCTTCACGTTGTTCGCCAACCGCGAGCTCCCCAAGACGTGGCTGCGGTATCTCGAACGCCGGCTGCGAGAGGACCTGAGCCTCGGGTCGACGCCCATCAAGTTGCGGGTGCGTCGGCGCTCGGAATAGGCGTCTCGAAGGGGCGACATCCCGCTGTCTGCCCGGGCGGTCGACGGATTCTGCGGGCAGTCGGGGCGCGGTCCCGGTCGGAGAGTACCATGATCGCAGATGCGCACTCCGGTACTCACCCTCGTGGGCCTCGTGTGCCTGGCAGCCACCCTCAGCTGGGCACGTTCGGCGCGGCACCGTTACCGGCTGATCCACAGGATCGATGCCGAGACGTCTCCTGACGCCCACACGCTGGCCTGGTCGACCTTCCGCAAGGAGTCCCATTCTGCGGTCCTCTACGGGTTGCTGGCGGTGGTTGTGTTCGTCAACGCCTACTTCGATTCGCCAGGGGTGTGGGTCGTGTTCGCACTCGTCGGCCTGCCGGCGCTGGTCTCCTCGGGTTGGGCGCGCAATTCGGTGCGTGAGGCCCGTATGGCGAGGCAGCGGATCGACATCGAGCGCCGTGCCGAGGAGGCGCTCGACCAGGAGGACCTCGCCCCCAAGGCATGGGCCGCCCGGCTGGCCCCCGAGGAGCTCCTCGAGTTCTCCGGCTTCGAGGTGGGGCGCGTCTACCAGGCCGGCACCGGCCTGATGGCCGGCGACTTCTTCGATGTCTTCAAGGCCTCTCCGACGCGGTTGGCGGCGGTCATCGGCGATGTCTCCGGTCACGGCATCGAGGCGTCCATCACCGCCTTCCAGGCCAAGTACCTGCTGCGCTCGTTCCTCGCCCGGTTCCGGGATCCGGCGCAGGCGCTCGAGGAGCTCAACCTGCAGATGGCCTCGGTCGGGCGGGGCGAGGAGTTCATCTCGCTGGTCGTGCTGGTGTTCGACACAGAGGCCGAGACGATGCGTTACGCATCGGCGGGCCACCCGGCCACGTTCCTGTTCCACGAGCGCGAGGTGCGGCCGCTGCGTTCGACGGGTCCGCTGCTGATGCTCGATCCGGAGGGCACCTACTTCAGCCGCGAGATCCCGCTCGAGCGCGATGACATGGTGCTGCTCTACACCGATGGCCTGGCCGAGGCCCGGACCGGCGACGAGCAGTTCGGCGAGCAGCGCATCGGCGATGCCCTGCGGCGCGATCCGGGCATCGCCCCCGGCGTGCTGTGCAAGCAGTTGCTCGACTCGGTCAACGACTTCAGCTACGGCATCGTCGAGGACGACATCGCCATCCTGGCGATCCGCAGGACCTGAACCTTTCGTCGGAAACCCCTGCCATGCCCTGGTGCACCGCGTGCGACAAGTACCTCAGCCCGAACGCCGTGTCGGTGGTCGGCACCTGCCCGACGTGCGGTGAGCGGGTCGAGGACTCGGATGGCAACCCGGCGAGGTCGCAGAAGATCCCCTGGCACTTCTGGGTGTTCGCATCCGCTGCGGCGATCTACCTCGCCTGGCGCCTCGTCGAGGGCATCGTCAGGCTGGTGACCTGAGGCCCGGCGGCGGGTTCAGCGCCAGGGGGAAACCGCCCGTTCGGCGATGGGGAAGATCGGCTCGTCGGCGCCGACATCTTCGGCAACCGCCGTGCGTTCGTCGTCTGAGAGTGGGGTGTAGCGGGCGGCTGCTTCGATGGAGCGCCGTGCGGTGCCCGGGTCGCTGGGCGTGCAGAAGGCGTGGACCCCGGGGGTCGACAGGGCGAACCGGACGCCGCGTTCGATGCCTGCGTCGGTGCGGTGCGGCTCGTACCAGGTCATGGTGTCGGGCCGCCGGTCGCCCCATGGGCGCCACGCCACTGCCTTGATCGCCATGACGCCGACGTCGCGGGCCGCACACTCGGCCAGCAGTGCCTCGGCGTCGGCCCGGTAGACGGGGTCGGCCCAGACCCGGGGATACACCGGGAACATGACCGTGTCGACGTCGTAGCGGCGGATGGCCTCGAGGTGGGCCCGGGGGGCGCCGAGGTCGTGCCCGGTGATGCCGATGAAGCGGGTGAGGCCCTGTTCGCGGGCATCGAGGATCACTTCGAAGGCTTCGGCCCTGCGGTCCAGTTCGTCGATCGAGGTGACCCCGTGGGCCTGGTAGAGGTCGAGTTGGTCGATCTGGAGGCGGGTGAGCGTCTTGTCGAGGCGCTCCCGTGCCCGGTCGCGTTCGGTTTCGCGGGTCTTGTCGGCGATGAACAGCCGGTCCCGCACGGCCGGCAGGTGGGGTCCGACCGCACGTTCGGCCAGCCCGTAGCCGGGGGCGATGTCGAGGTGGTTGATTCCTGCGGCGAGGGCCGCAGCCAGGAACGGCTTGGCAGTCTCGGGGGAGTCGGTGGCGAAGGCGGCCCCGCCCAGGATGGCGACGCTGCTGTGGTGGCCTGTGCGGCCGAGGCGGCGCGTCTCCATTTCAGGGGTTCCCGTGTTTGGCGGCAAGGAGGCGGTCAGCGATGCCGTCCCATGGCCGTCCGCGCAGCAGTCGTTCGACGGATGCGTCGCTGATCGGGTCCATCGGTCCATACTCGCATGGACGTTTCGGAGCCGCCGCAGCGGGCTGGGCGTGGACCTGCACCGATAGGGTGGCGGATCCACAGCGGGCTGTGGCGCAGCTTGGTTAGCGCGTCGGTCTGGGGGACCGAAGGTCGGGAGTTCAAATCTCCCCAGCCCGACCACCCGAAAACCCTGTCTGAACCGGGAGTTTGCAGAAAATGGGAATACTCAGGCGGAACGTTGAAATTCATTTAGGATTACCAGAGAACACAGTCCCCGTTCACCGACGGTCAATCTGATTCAGTTTCAAATGTAATGGTTATGGTTTCGGTAAAGTCATAGTGTCTAAAGTTGCCAGCCCGGTCTTCGAGAGTTATCTCGCTGACACCCCATGTGCCCGGGGCCGAACCTGCCGGCAGCAGAATAACCCTAGTATGATCTATCCAGTCGAGGTCAGCACCAGCTGGTAGCAAATCAAACCTTCTTTCAGGATAGTGATAGTACTGGTGATCCACGCCCTGTGGATCTCTAAAGGAGAAGTTGCCGAGAACATATCCAGAGATGTTATCTCTTACTCTAAACGACAGGTTCACCATCGTTTCGCCATTCGGGGCCGTTGGGTTAGTAGGCTCCGCAGCAATGAAGATCATGTTCAGATCCAATTCAGGTGGCTCAACATCAGGATTGTCGGTCTCGACTGAAACCTGGGGCGCCGCACCCAACTTGGTACTGCCACTGGGACTGTCTTCGCCTTCTATGCAACAACTCCCAACGTCATATCTCGTAAGCAGGTCTTGGGGCACCGTAAAGTAGTAGTGACTCGTGTTCCCAGCACGATCTTTCATAATCATGTAGTTCAATCGCTGAATACCGGACGACCTGTAGTCAGGGTAGTAGAACTCTAGGGAACAGATGTTCTCACTGTTGTTGATATTTTCCCAACCGTTGATCTGTTCCTCACGCGCATACGTCGTGGGGGTCTCGTCGTTCACCACTGCGTAACACTGATCGACGGCATTCGCTTCGACGAAGCTCCACTGTGCCGTCAGCACATCCATCGTTACCCCTTGGACAACTCTCTCTTCAACCACCAGGACCATAGAACCATCAACATACATAGGTGCAATCAGGTCTTCGTCCGGATTGCTCACGTACATTCTCCACCCGAAATCATTTTGGGAGAGATAACGCTCGTTGCCAACGAGATCCCTTAAAACGAATTGTTGCGTTTGCCAGAAACCTTCATGTGCATCAATCGGAAGAATATGTGTGGCACGCAGGACAGTTCCACTACGACTACCACCTATCGGGTACAGGTAGATATCGAACCATGAGCCGGAGGGGCTAGTGACTCTCGTACGTGCCCACTCGGCCCCTTCGAGAAGCAAGTCAAGAGCGTGTAGTTCTATCTCAATCGTTACATGCTTCTCTCCCGAAGGGTCATTTATGACTGACACGTTAAGACGCTTGATCTTCCCTGGGTACACATAGTCAGGGTAGAGATTGTAAACCTCAAATGTTAGATCTTCTCTGAGCTGCGACAAATAGATGGTTCCCTGCATAATGCGATCTCTAACGAACTCATACTTCGTTGCCGCCCGAGAACGCAAGTGGTCAGGATTGATAATAAAGAATGAGATCGTTTCGGCCAAATCTTCGTCGGGATTTTTGAGGTGAGCGTAGGCACTGACAAATTCAGTGGTCTTCGTTGTAGCCCAGCCACTCTCTTTGGTGGGGTCCTCATACCAGCCAGCAAGGTCAATCCAATCTGACTTGAGTTGGTCATCAAATAGGTTCGCCCATAAGAAATGGGCTTTCTCATGAATTACGAGTCGCTGTGAAAATTCGAGACTCTCCTGCACAAAGGCCAAACTCGAAAATTCGATATAGCCGGCATCCACCCAAGCAACCGCAGTGAAGGTTCCCAGGATGGGGTGCTGAGTCCCATCAAGTCGCCTTACCAAATAGTCCAAACCAGGTACCTTGTGCATGCCTTGTGGCATCTCTTCAAACATGTTGATTATCTCAACGAGCTCCCAGGGGTGAAACTCCTGATAGCGGTCAGCTGATTCCCCGGTGACCATCAACTCTGGGTAGTTGCCGACGACTAGAGACACTCCGTAGTTCTCGGTAAGAATCTTATTGACTGCATTCTGGTCATAGCCATCCTCTGTCACATACCGAACTAGGGCGTGATGGAGTCTGCGCGAGAAGTAAAAGCCGCGCTTTCCTTCTACGAGCGCAATTCGAGGAATAGCATTTTCAAATACGTGAGTTGACAATTCTACAGTCTTTGAGTCCCCGTTATCAGTTACTTGAATATCGCCATCGATGTAATCGTCGGTGAGAACCCAACTGCTCTCCTCTGGCCTCGCATGCCCTGCGTAGACCAATTGAGGGATCTGCTGCATCGTTTCGTACAGCGCAAATGCCGTGTCTTGCGACCAACTGGCTCCACCGACATCTGTCAAGATAATTGCGTAGTCGATGTAAAGCCGATTCGCGTGAGAGAGATCAGAAACGAGTAGCTGTTCACCTTGAAAGGTTATTTCCAATGGTTCTATGGGTACGGCTGAGTATTCAGTTCCCGCAGTAGTTTGTGATTCTTGCCAGCAATACCTAAACCCATCATCACCAGAGGTGAAGTTTTCATCGCATACCTGATTCGTGGTACCGAGTGGAGTCGTGACTACTTCAGGAGGGGGGTCAAAGGGGATCTGGCCAGAGGCATCGTCCACAGCGTCCTGTGTCTGCCCGGATACATCTGACGGAGCCACCGATGGAGGCGCTGTAGTCGTAGTGGCAGGGGCTGTGTCGACGGGAAGGCCCCGGGCCTCGAGTTCGGCGATGTGGGCCGCCTGTGTACCCCCGCCGTACCAGCCGTCGGCGGTGATGCCGAGCAGTGTCTGGAGCGCAACGGCCTCTTCGCTCGGTCCCCACTCGTAGGCGAAGGTCAGGACGGCCTCTGCGTCGATGACCGGGATGGCTGCCATGGTGGTGGCGGGACCTGTCGTGGTGGCAGGCGCTGTAGTCGTAGTGGCAGGTGCCGTAGTCGTAGTGGCAGGTGCCGTAGTCGTAGTGGCAGGTGCCGTAGTCGTAGTGGCAGGTGCCGTAGTCGTAGTGGCAGGTGCCGTAGTCGTAGTGGCGGGACCTGTCGTGGTGGCGGGACCTGTCGTGGTGGCAGGTGCCGTAGTCGTAGTGGGCGAGACCGAGAGAAGGCTCGCCGAATCAGGCGCGTCTCCACAAGCGGAAGCGCTCAACAGCAAGCAGACCAGAACTGACAAGATTTTCATAATTCATATTGGCATACGTCTAGAGCAAGCGGCAACAACGAAGTTTGGTCGAACGGCTCCGAGTTTGATTGAAGTTCGGGCTATTGGGTCGCTGCCATGGTGGCCGTGAAGGTTTGACGGCAGTGAGTGGATTCGTGGGCTGCCAGAGTCGTGTAGCCGGAACCGACGGTGATCCCGCCTTGGAGGCGAGGGTGCGAGAAACAGACGTCCTCATCGAGGGTGTCATCTTCCTCGACAAGCCTCAGGGGGCCCTCATGCTGTTCCATGCTGTGTCCCGCACCAACAGTCGGTGGACGAACTCCCAGACCGGCCAGGCGAAGCCGGAACCACAACCAGCGCAGACGCGACCAGTAGTGCACCGAGCAGCCCACACGTGGCGCGTCGACAAACCCCCAGCCACCTGGACGCCACTACTTTCTAGTAAGCAATTGTCCGCAGGTCGCAGATAGCAGAGGAGGCGCCCGCCTCTCCTCGGCAGCGACCGCGATTCTCAGGCCGCGTACAGGCCGCGAGACATCGCGAAACAGTGCGAAACGACGCGAACCAGTGATCAACCAGAACTGCAGGCCAGAGCACGTTTCGGGGCGTTTGCGCAGGTCACGGGTTTGGGGTTAAGCGATCTGGGGGACCGAAGGTCGGGAGTTCAAATCTCCCCAGCCCGACCACTTGAAGCGTTGTCTGTGGCGGGTTGTTGTCCCCTTGGGGTTGTTTCGTGACCGGTGCCGTCGGGGTTGTCGGGGCATTCGGGGTTGTTGTTGCGGTCGACGAGGATCCCGTCCTGTTCGGTGATGTCCTTTTCGCAGTGCTGGCAGCGTTGGCGACGTTTGACGGCGACGATGAGGATTGCGACGACGGGGAGTGCCAGCAGGATCCACCACGGGAACC
>Ga0310122_10000211_pt1 | contig 37128 bp, 28 predicted proteins | sample CB6_Bottom_1051__FD_203503 | JGI IMG/M metagenome (GOLD analysis project Ga0310122, IMG submission 203503) | Marine microbial communities from Western Arctic Ocean, Canada - CB6_Bottom_1051 | ecosystem: Environmental > Aquatic > Marine > Oceanic | place: Canada: Western Arctic Ocean | collected...
CATAACTCCTCAGCTATGTGTGGAGCAAATGGAGAAATTAAAATTAATAAAGGTTTTAAGATTTTAATTTTATTACATTTTATTTTGTTTAGTTCATTTATTGTAATCATTAATAAACTAATACAAGTATTTAATGATAATCTTTCTATATCATATTCAATTTTTTTTATAGCATTATGTAATACTTTATATTCATTTTTATTAGGTTCTTCTTCAGAAGTAAATAATTGGTCATTTTTATCATGAAATAAATTCCAGAATTTATTTAAAAATTTAAAAACTCCATCTATTCCATTAGTATTCCAAGGTTTTGATTGTTCTATAGGTCCTAGAAACATTTCATGCATTCTTAGTGTATCAGAGCCATATTTTTTTATTATTTCATCTGGATTAACAACATTACTTTTTGATTTGGACATTTTTTCGATTTCATATCCACACATGTATTTATTGTTTTCCAAAATAAATTCAGCATCTTTAAATTCAGAACTTGATGCAACGAATTTTTTTATATCTAATTCGTCATTTTTTACTAAATTAACATCAACATAAAGTCTAGTAGAATCATATTTATTTTTTAAATTATAAGAAACATATTTTTTTGAGTTTTTAATTCTGTAAATAAAATTAGATCTACCCAATATCATACCTTGATTAACTAATTTATTAAAAGGTTCGTTTGTAGTAACATATTTTAAATCATAAAGTACTTTATGCCAAAATCTTGAATAGAGTAAGTGAAGTACTGCATGTTCAGCTCCTCCAATATATAGATCAACTGGCATCCAATATTTTACTTTTTGTTTGTTCACAAATTCTTTTTTGTTATTAGGATCTAAATACCTTAAATAATACCAACAAGATCCTGCCCATTGTGGCATTGTATTTGATTCTCTTTTATATTTGTTGCCATTAATTTCAACCTCTGACCATTCTTTGTTTCTAGCTAAAGGTGATGAACCATCATTTTTTGGAAGGTAATTATTAACTTTTGGAAGAATTAAAGGTAGGTCTTGTTCATTTAAAGCTATGGATTTATCTTTTGAATGAAGTATTGGAATCGGTTCACCCCAATATCTTTGTCTAGTAAAAATCCAATTTCTTAATTTATAATTAACAGTTTTTTTACCAGTTTTATTCTTTTCAAGAATTTCTATTACTTTATTTTTAAATTCATTATTACTAATTCCATTAAATTTTCCAGAATTTATAATTTTTCCATCTCCTGTATAGCATTTTTCTTTACTCTTATTAGAGATTACTTCAATTATTGGAAGTTTAAATTTTGTTGCAAATTCAAAATCTCTTTCATCGTGTGCAGGAACAGACATAATGGCTCCAGTTCCATAAGAAGATAAAACATAATCTGATATCCAAATAGGTATTTTTTGATTTGATATTGGGTTTATTGCGTATGCACCTGTGAATACTCCTGTTTTATTTTTTTCATTTTCTTGTCTTTCTAAATCACTTTTTTTAGATGTATTATTAATGTATTTATTTACACTTACTAATTGCTCTTTAGATGTTATTTCTTTAATTAATTCATGTTCTGGAGCCAGAACAAGGTATGTTGCACCATATATGGTATCTGGTCTAGTAGTAAAAGTATTTATTATTTTATTTTGTTTTACTTTAAAATATATTTCTGCTCCTTCAGATTTTCCTATCCAATTTTTTTGAGAAAGCTTTATAGAATCTGGCCAGTCTAGATTATCTAAACCTTCTAGCAACCTGTTTGAGTATAAGGTTATTCTCATTACCCATTGTTTCATAGGTTTTTTTATTACTGGAAATCCTCCTCTTTCACTAAAACCACCAATAACTTCCTCATTTGATAAAACAGTTCCAAGTTCTTCACACCAGTTTACATCAATCGTATCCATGTATGTCAATCTATGATTGTCGATATATTCGATTTTTTCTTTTTCACTTAAATTATCTGGAATTGCCAATTTATCTATTGGTTTTGCAATTTGCTCCTTTTCATCAAAGAAACTATTATATAATTTTAGGAATATCCATTGGGTCCATTTATAATAATTACTATCACTTGTCTTGATTTCTCTATCCCAATCAAATGAAAGACCTAAAGAATTTAGTTGCTTCTTAAATCTTACAATATTATTATCAGTAGTTTCTTTTGGATGTTGACCTGTTTTAATTGCATATTGTTCTGCAGGTAATCCAAAAGAATCAAACCCCATTGGATGTAAAACATTAAATCCTTTATTTCTTTTAAATCTGGCAATTATATCTGAAGCAATATATCCAAGAGGATGTCCTACATGAAGTCCAGATCCTGAGGGATATGGAAACATATCTAGTATGTAGTATTTTGGTTTATTATTTAAACTTGATTTATATGTTTTTTCCTTTTGCCAAATTTTTTGCCATTTATCTTCAATTTTGGAAAAATTATAACTCATAAAATGATTTTTACAAAAATAGTACTTAATTGATTTAAATTACAGATTAAGTAATTTCATTTTTTTCTTAATATGATTGTAATTGGAACACCTAAAAAATTAAAATTTTCTCTTATTTTATTTTTTAAAAATCTTTTATAAGGTTCTTTTATGTATTGAGGTAAATTACAGAAAAAAGCAAAAGTTGGAGTTTTAGTAGGTAGTTGAGTTATATATTTAATTTTTATATATTTTCCTTTTGTTGCTGGGGGTGGAGTTTTTTTAATTTCTGGTAGTAGAATGTTATTTAATTTTGAAGTACTAATTTTTTGATTTCTGTTATTATAAACATTTAATGAGATTTCGATAATCTTATGGATTCTTTTTTTATTAATTACAGAAGTAAATATTATAGGAATAAAAGTTAATGGACTTATTTTTGATTTAATTTTATCTTCAAAGAGTTTTGTTGTTTTAGTATCTTTATCTATAAGGTCCCATTTATTAATCATTAAAATAATTCCTTTTTTATATTTTGATGCTAAACCTAAAATATTCATATCTTGACTTTCAAATCCTTGTTTAGCATCAATCATTACAATGCATACATCACTGTCTTGCATGGCTTGAATTGATCTCATTACTGAGTAAAATTCTATGTTTTCATTTACTTTCCCTTTTTTTCTTATTCCTGCAGTATCAGTTATAATCAATTTTTTATTAAAAAGATTATACTTAGTATCAATTGAATCTCTAGTTGTTCCAGATATTTTAGTTACAATATTTCTTTCTTCACCTAACAATGCATTAATAAATGACGATTTTCCAACATTAGGTCTTCCAAGTATTGAAATTCTTGGTAATATACCGTCTTTTTCTATAGATTCTTTTTCTAATTTACTTACTACTAAATCTAGTAAATCTCCAGTCCCAGAACCACTTTGAGATGAAATAGGTACCATTGGAGTATTTTTTAATCCTAATTCATAGAACTCATTGGAATTAAGTTCAGTTTTGTAATTATCCGCTTTATTAGCTACAAGAATTGTTTTTTTATTTATTTCTCTAATGATTTGAGAAAAATTTTTATCATCATTAGTTAATCCATCTTTACAATCAACCATAAATAATATCAGAGATGCTTCATTTAATGCAAGAATAATTTGATTTTTTATTTCTTTTTCAAAAATATTTTCAGTTTTTTCTACATACCCTCCCGTATCTATAACAGTAAAATTTACTCCATTCCAATCACTAATTCCATAATGCCTATCTCTAGTAACACCACTTTCATCATGAATTATTGCTTGCCTTTTCTCAACAAGACGATTAAATAATGTTGATTTTCCTACATTTGGTCTTCCAACTATTGCTATAATATTACCCATGCATTTTATTATATAATAAAAAGCGAATTTAGTTAATACTTATTAATTGTATATTACTTTCCTTAATTGCAGTATTTATTTTTTCTAATTTGTTCTCTTTAATATCATTCCATAAATTAAGCTCAATATCAATTTTTTGAATAAGTTTATCTCTTACTCCATACATTTGATTAGTAGGTTTATAATTTCCCACAGATGCAATGCTCGCTAAATGTGCTAATTTATTATTCAATTTTATTGGGAAGTTAAGAGGGTCTTGTCCACTTCTATTTTTAGTCTGGTATAATGTTTTTTCAATTTTAGTTATTTTATTCACCACATCATTTATATCCTTTTTTAATTCATTATGGTTTTCATCTAATTTATTTTTAAGATCATTAAGCTGTTTTCTTGTTGATCTTATTTGAATAATAGTTTCGTGAATACCAGTTACTTTATCTCTAACAATCATTAGAAAATCAAATTGATTTTTTAGATCTTCAATTGAAGAATTACTTCTTGGGTCTTTTAATATATTAAACGATTTTTCAATTGAATTTCCATTAATATTTAACCTAACAAAATAACTTCCTGGAACAGCTTTCGGTCCTCTTAAATTGGCTGCCCACATAATAAGACCATCAAAATCTTTGGCGTCATTATATCTCATATTCCAAACAAAGGAGTTTTTTTCACCATTTATTTTTAGTTGACTCTTTTTATCGGTATTAGAATATTTTTTGATTAATTGTTTTTTATCATCTAAAAATTCTAAAGAAATATTAGAACTATCTTTGATTAATTTTTTATTAATATTGAAGAATATTTCTACTCCATTATGATGGTTTTGACCTGCATTTGAAGATTCTCCCCATCCTGGCTTACCCATTCTGTAACTATCAATTGGTGAAAATATATGAAAATTGGAATCCTCAATTTCTTTTGTGATTTGATGAATAGGTGTTAAATCATCTATAATCCATAATGATCTTCCTTGAGTTGATGCAATTAAATTATCATTTTTAATAGCTAAATCTGTTATTGGAACAAGAGGTAAATTTAGTTGAAATGAGTTCCATGAAGATCCATCATCAAAGGATACAAACATTCCTGATTCAGTACCAGAGTATAGTAGTCCTTGTCTATTTGGGTCAGCTCTTAAAACTCTAGTGAAAAAATTATTAGGAATGCCATTTGTAATTTTTGACCATGTTTTACCGTAATCTTTAGTTTTATATAAATAAGGTCTATAATCTCCAGTTTTGTATAAAGTACCCGCTGCGTATAGACCCCCTTTTGTAAATGGATCTGGTTCTACACTATTCCACATTATATGAGTTGGGGCATTAGAAGGTGTAGCATCTTCCCAATTATTACCTCCATCTTTAGAAAAATGAATTAGTCCATCATCTGAAGCAGCCCATAATAAATCTTTTTCATATGGTGATTCACATGCAGCAAAAATAGTAGCATAGTATTCTACTGCTGTATTATCTTTAGTAATTGGACCTCCAGAAGGACCTAATTTTTCAGATTCATTTCTAGTTAAATCAGGACTTATGACTTTCCAAGATTGACCTTCATTGGTTGTGACATGAAAATAATTTGATGTTGTATAAAGTTTATTTGGATCATAAGGAGAGAAAAATATAGGAAAATTCCATTGAAATCTATATTTCATATCTTCTGCTCCATGTCCCATAGGATTATTTGGCCATACATCAACTATTCTACGTTCGCCGGTATTATGATCAAATCTACTTAAATGACCATCATAGCTTCCTCCATAAACAACGTTTGGACTATCAGGTTTAGCTGCTAAGTGAGCACTTTCACCACCTGCAGATGATTCCCAATCTCTTTCACTTATTGAACCTGAATTAACTCTATGAGGAATTCTTTGAGTGCTATTATCTTGTTGAGCCACTAAGATATTATATGGAAAGCTATTATCAGTAGTTACTCTATAGTATTGGGCTGTTGGCTGATTCATGTACGTAGACCAATTATTAGCATCATCATTACTTACTTGTGCGCCTCCATCATCTGCTACAATCATTCTTTTATTGTTATCTGGATCTATCCATAAATCATGATGGTCACCATGAGGTGTACTATACTTATCAAATGTTTTACCCCCATCCTCAGATCTCCAGAAAGCAACATTCATTACATAAACTCTATTTTCATTTTTAGTATCAGCATATATGCGTGTGTAATACCAAGCTCTTTGTCTTAAATTTCTATCTTCATTGATTAATTTCCATGATTTTCCTGAATCCGTAGACTTGTATAGTCCACCATTTTCATTTTCTATTAAGGCATAAATGATACTTGAGTTAACAGGAGAAACAGATACTCCCGAAATTCCCCATGCCCCAGAAGGTAGACCTGGATTTTTAGAAATATTTTTCCATGTTTCTCCTTCATCGATAGATTTCCATATAGCTGAGCCCTTTCCACCACTTTCTAAGCTATATGGAGTTCTTCTAATATTCCATGTAGAAGCATACATAACTCTAGGATTATCACTTTCAAAAGAAATGTCAACAGCACCAGATCTTTCATTAGAGAATAAAGTTTTTTTCCAAGTATTTCCTCCATCAATGCTTTTATAAACCCCTCTGTTAATTGAATTTTTGAATAAATCTCCCATTATTGCTATGAATACTATATTTGGATTTTTGGGATGTATTTTAATTCTACCAACTTGTACCTGATCTATATCTAAATTTAATTTTTTCCAGGTTTCACCTGCATCGTAAGATTTCCAAAATCCACCGTATCCTGGAGATATATTACCCCTAACTGTTTGTTCACCTGTTCCTACATAAATAATATTTGGATCAGATTCACTTACAGCTACTGCTCCAATTGATCCGCCAAAATAGTTATCTGAAATATTATTCCATGTTTGACCTTCATCTATAGTTTTCCATACACCTCCACCGGTAGATCCAAAATAAAATGTTTTAGGTTTTCCAATTACTCCAGTTACTGATGAAGCTCTTCCCCCTCTATAAGGTCCTATTGATCTCCATTTTAAATTTGGAATTTCAAAACTAATAGTTTGTGGTTTTTTTGATTTTGATTTTTTTTGAGAAATAGTTTCAAAAGAAACAAATGATATTATAATAATTAGACATAAAATTCTTTTCATTTTTTTGGGTTTAGTTTTTTTAAATCTAAAGAAATATATTTATTTATTAATTTCTATCAATGATAAAGTATTATTAAATATTTTATAAATATCAAATTTTCTTTTTCTAGAAGAATAAATGATAGATATAGGAAGTGTAGAATTTAAGTGATAATCAGTTAAGAGATCATAATTAGATTTATAAAGGTATATTTTATTTTCATTGTTATCTATTAAAGAAAATATCTCATTATTTGAACCAAAATTATAGTATTGATAAATAAAATTATTATTATTACTAAAAGTCAATTTAATATCATTTTCTTCTTTATTGCTTATATAAATAGAGTTATAGTCAATGGATAAAATTTTATAATATTTTTCTAATGGGTCTTGGATTAATTTAAATTTAGAATTTTTAGATGGTCTATATTTTTGATCAAAAGATACGATTTTGCCATTGAAATTAATTTTATAAAAATTTCCATCATCATCTATTATTTCTATAAAACTATTTTTTGAATTTCCTCCTTTTGTTAGATAAACCTTATTACTTATTGTTGATTTTGTTTTCATTGGAAAGCCTTTATAGTTTTCTCCTTTTCTATTTTTAAGATATATTTCACCATCTTTAAGTATAATAATTATATAATCTTTTCTTGCTATTCTAATATGTTTAGGTGCTTGATTTAGTCCATTATTCATTACTAGAGGGTTCCATCCAGAGAGTTTTTTTCCATTTTTATCTAATAAATAAACTTCACCATTTTTGTTAGCCACTGCTATTCTAAATCTTTTTGAATTATCATAATCTATAAGATTAATAAATTCTATAGGTGATATTGAAGGGTTTTTTAAAGGAAACCCAATAAGTTTATTTCCTTTTCTGTCATAACTATGGATATTATTTTTTGTACTAAAAAGAATTTGTTTTTTATTATTTCTATAATAATCAATTTGAAATACTTTACTTATAATAGCACTATCTATAGAATCTTTCCAGATAGGTTTAAGGTTATTAGATAATTGATAAACATTAAAATTTTTATCTTGTGTAATTATTTCTGGAGAATTATCTAAATGGCTAAAAACTATATTTGGTTTTATTATAAGTTTATTTTCTGCTATAAATGTTTTATTTGATTGGATTTTTTCTTTATATTTTAATTTTATGTCTTTTTCTTGAATAGTAATATTTGTATAAAACTTATTTTCAATACCTTTCATTTGAAGAGATATAAAATCAAAATGTTTTATAATTTTATACTTTTTATTAGGAATAAGATTATTAAGTAATTTATCTATGTTTATTATTAAACTAATGTTTGAATTTTTATTAAGTTTTGATATATAGTTGTTATAATAAATTTCTTTTCCCCATAATTTTTTATTTATGATATCATCTATATAATTTCTAAGGATTGATGTTTTTGTTCCAAACAATACAAATTTATCATACTCAAAGTAGTAGATTGGGATGGAATCTTGAATAAATGTTTTATTAAGTAGATTTTTTAAAATATCTTTTTTTAAAGTTTTAATGAAATAATTTTTGTATTCTGAAGAATCAGATATGCTGATGTTTTTTAAATTTTCTTTGTTAAAAATTAGAATTTCTTCATGGGAATTTGAAAAATCATTCTCAACTATAATCCTACCAATTTCATAACCCAAGTAAATATTAAGAGAGTCATCATCAAAATTATTAATAATATTAAAATCGTTTATATTGTTTGAGTTAAGATGATAAAAGTATATGGTATTTGTTGGGATTAGTTTATACATAGATTCACTTATTGGAATGTCTGATTTAAATTTTTTATTTATTGTAGAAGTGAACCCATTTAAGTAAAAATTATTTTTATTATAATCAACATCTAAAAAAGAACTTTTTGGAAGTATATTTAACTTAATAAAATTATTATTATCAATTATAACATTAATTAGTTCATTTACTTTATTGAAGTTTAGGTAAAGATTACCATAGTCTTTTTCTAGTCTTACCTGTTTGAATAAATCTTCATTATTGAATTGAAATGATAATTTTTTATTTTTTGATGTTCTGATAACATCTTCTATTAATAATGAACTACCACTAAAAATCATGAAATCATTTATAAATAAGAAATTGTAGATATTTGAATTATCATTAATTTCATAAATTTTGTTTTTATTATAAATTCTTTCATTTATAGCATAACCTAAAGAATCAATTTTTTCAAAAAAATACTTTTTGTTAATCTTATTTTTTTCAATAAAAAAAATAGGTTCAATTTTATTTTTTGATATGATGTTGATACCGATAAGAAGTTTATTTTCTTTAGAAAAATTTATTAATTCATTTTCTAAGAATAGATTTATAGTATCAATTTTTTTTTCTATTAAATCATATAGTTCATTTTCTTTTGTTTCTTTTTTATAAGAAATTTTAAATTTTTTCCATACTTCATAGGGATTATTAACTTCATAAATTATAATAGTTTTTTCAGAAACTAGATTCCATACATTTGTCAATTTATTATTGTTATAATAATATATTCCAATTAAGCTAAGTAAAACACAAAAAATAATTAGAAATTTGTTATTCACTGATTTTGTATTCTTTTATAATTTTTTTTGATATAGTTGTATGACTATTAATGTCAAATTGTAAATTTATTATTTTTAATAATTTTCTATTTGGATCAAATATGTATGTAACTCTTCCAGGAAGTAGGCCAAAAAAACTTTTTGGTACTCCAAATAATTTCCTAACCTTTTTTTTGTAATCGCTTAATAGGTTGTAGTTTACATAAAAATTTTTTGCAAATTTTTGATGATTGGTTATGCTATCAGAACTAATTCCTATTATTTCTGCACCTATATTTTTTAACTCAGAATATGAATCTCTAAAACTACATACTTCTTTAGTACAACCAGGAGTATCATCTTTTGGGTAAAAGAATATTACCAAAAATCTATTTTTGAATGATGTAGATAGTATTAATTCGTTGGATTGATTATATAATGAAAATTCAGGTAAATTGTCACCTATTTTTAATGCCATTTTTCAAGGTTTTTTTTGTAAATTAATGATTGTTTGATAAATAATTATAACACATAAATATAATCATTTAATATGAAGCAGTATCATAGTCTTTTAAGAACAATTTTAGAAAAAGGTGATGAGAAATCTGATAGAACAGGTACGGGAACAATCAGTATTTTCGGACATCAAATGAGATTTAATTTAAATGAAGGATTTCCTTGTTTAACAACAAAAAAATTACATTTAAAATCAATAATTTATGAACTTTTATGGTTTCTTAAAGGAGATAATAACATCAAATATTTGCAAGAAAATGGTGTTAAGATTTGGGATGCTTGGGCTGATGAAAATGGAGACTTGGGACCAGTTTATGGTGTTCAATGGAGAAAATGGAAAGATGAGAATGGTAATATTCATGATCAAATTTCTGAATTGATTAATAATTTAAATAATAATCCATATTCTAGAAGACATATAATAAGTGCATGGAATGTTTCTCATATTAATGAAATGGCATTACCACCTTGTCATACCATTTTTCAATTTTATGTTAATAATAATAAATTATCGTGTCAACTTTATCAAAGAAGTGCTGATGTATTTTTGGGTGTACCATTTAATATTGCCTCTTATGCACTTTTAACAATGATGATAGCTCAAGTCTGTAAATTTGAATTGGGAGATTTTATACACACATTTGGAGATGCTCACATTTATCTTAATCATATTGATCAAGTTAGACTTCAGTTGTCTAGAGATTTTTATTCATTACCTAAAATGGTAATAAATAAAGATGTAAAAGATATTTTTTCGTATAAATATGAAGATTTTGAGCTTAAAGATTATATTTCTCATCCTCATATAAAGGCAGAAATTTCTGTATAATGAAACTAATTTATAATACTCTTATTATATATTTGCATTTTTAACGAAAGAATTTTTATTTTAAAACATCTAAAAAAGAAAAGTATTTATGAAAAATTTTATTTTTTTTTCATTTCTGTTTGTTAATATAAATTTATATTCTCAATCTAATAATTCTATTGAGTTAGATCTTGCTCAATGTCTAGAAATAGCATTAGAAAATAATTTACAGTTAAAAAGAAGTGAAATAAATAAAAAAATTCAAAAAATTGGATATGATCAATCTATATTATCTCAAATTCCTTCATTAAATATATTTAGTAATTATGGAACAAGTTGGGGTAGGTCAATTGATCCAACTACAAACCAGTTTATAGGAAGTGAATATAGTTCTTCTGGTATTGGTTTATCATCAGGCATGACTCTATTTAGTGGTTTTTCTGTTAGAAACACTATAAAACAATCTAAAGTTTTATTAGAAAAAAGCGTTTTTGATTTAGAAAACACTAGAAACAATGTTATGTTAAGTGTAGTTAGCTCATATCTTAGTGTATTGTTAACTATGGATAGGTTAGAAAATGCAAAATTTCAACTTTTATCAACTCAAGAACAACTTTCACGAACCAATAAATTAGTTGAAGCAGGATCGCTTTCTATTATTAACAGATTAAATTTTGAAGCTCAGTTAGCAGGAGACGAACTTAGTTTAATTCAACAGGAAAATACATATAGATTATCTATTTTGCAACTCAAACAAATCATGTTATTAGAAACAGATAAAGAAATAATAATAAGTAAACCATTGGTTGAAATATCTCCCTCAATTGTAATTCAATCAAATACTAATGATATATATAATAAGGCTATTGATATTTTGCCTGAATTAAAAAGTGCAATTAAAAATGTTGAATCAAGTAAGTATGATTTAAGAATAGCTAGAAGTGGTAGATTTCCAACCATTAATGTTTCATCAAATTTTAATACTAATTATTCTAGTTATGTTAACCGTCCAAGACAGTTTTATGATGGTTATACAATGCAACCAATGACCGTAGGTTACTTAACTAATGATCCTATTGAAACTGTTTCCGCATTAAGTCCAGTTCCAAATGTTATAGGATCAGATAATGACTTTACTTTGGTAGAACAATGGAAAGATTATCTTAGTAAATCATTGTCATTTTCAATTTCCTTTCCGATTTTCAATAGACACCAAACATCTTCTAATATAAAAAGATCAAAACTTAATAAACAAATAGCTGATATTAATGTTTTAGAAGCAAAAAATCAAATTAGACAGACTATAGAAACATCATATAACGATGCTATAGCTGCTTCTAAATCTTACTCTGCATCTTTGAAGCAAGTTCAAGCATTAGAAGAGTCATTTAGAATTATTAAAAGTCAATATAATCTTGGTGCAATTAATTTTACGGAATACCAGGTATCAAACAATAATTTAGTAAAAGCTAAGAATGATTTGTTATCTTCAAAGTATGATTATATTTTCAAACTTAAGGTATTAGATTTTTACCAAGGCAAAACTTTAACTTTTTAAAAAACACATGAAAAATAAACCGTTTTATTTTATTATTATTTTAGTTGTTGTTGGTATCATAGTTATGGTAGGAGGAAAACAAATTGGTATTTTTGGGGGAGTAGATCCTATAGAGGTTGAAATTACAAATGTAGATAAGGGAACAATTACGGAACTTGTAACAGCATCTGGACAAATTAAACCTGAGGTGGAAGTAAATATAAGTCCTGAAGTTTCTGGTGAAATTATAGAATTGAATATAATGGAAGGTGATTTTGTTGAAGAAGGTCACTTACTTGTAAAGATAAGGCCTGAAAATTCTATTAATGCTCTAGAAAGATCAAAGGCAAATTATAATCAAGTAAGAGCAAATTTATCAAGTTCTAAGGCAAATCTTTCCAGATCTGAAGCTCAATACTTAAGATCAAAATTAGAGTTTGCTAGACAAGAAAAATTATATAAGCAAAATGTAATTTCTGATTCGGAGTATGAGCTTGCTGAAGCAAATTATAAAATTTCAAAACAAGATTTAGAATCTTCTAAACAAAGTGTTCTTGCTAGTCAGTATGTTGTAAAAAGCGCAAAAGCTAGTGTGAATGAATCCGAAGAAAATCTTAGAAAGACTAGTATTCTTTCGCCTATGACTGGTACAGTTTCATTATTAAATGTAGAACTTGGACAAAGGGTAGTAGGGACATCTATGATGGCAGGAACGGAATTATTACGAGTGGCTGATTTATCAATTATGGAAGTAGAGGTGGATGTAAATGAAAATGATATAGTTAGAGTAAATATTGGAGATACAACAAATATTGATGTTGAAGCATATATAACATATGGTGAAATTTTTAAAGGTATTGTGACTGAAATAGCAAGTACTGCAAATCCAAAACTTTCTGCTGATGCCGTTACGGAGTTTAAAGTGAAAATTAGAATTTTGAATGACTCTTTTAAAAATTTAGTTGAAGAGGAAGGAATAAAAAATCCTTTTAAACCGGGTATGACTGCAAGTGTTGAAATTATTACTCAAATAAAGAAAGATATTGTTATAGTGCCAATATCATCTGTAACCACAAAATCTAAAAAAGATAGTTTGGGGGTAGATGTTGTTAAACAGTACGTATTTGTAGAAGATGAGATGACTTCTAAAATGATTGAAGTGACTACTGGAATAAGTGATTTTGAAAATATTGAAGTTTTATCTGGATTGTCAGTTGGCGATAAAGTAATAAAAGGACCTTATATTGCTATATCTCAAAAATTAAAAGATGGTACTATAATTTCTGAATCTAAGGATTCATCTAAGGAAAAAGGTAAGAATAGTGGTGGTGGTGGAGTTTCTATTAAGATAAGTAATTAATTATTGAATATTCAACTTTTTATTTTTAGTTTATAATTATTAAGTTTGCTCTTAAAATTTTGAATAATTTGGATTTATTTAAAAAAATACTTAGCAACAAAGGTCCCCTTGGAACTCTTTCATCACTTATTGATGACAATTATTATATGTTTCCCAAATTAGAGGGAGAAATAGGTCCAAGAATGAAATTTGACAATAAAGAGGTTCTTAATTGGAGTTTGAATAATTATTTAGGGTTAGCTAATCATCCAGAAGTTAGAAAGACTGATTCAGAAGCTACAAAACAATGGGGTCTATCTTATCCTATGGGAGCAAGGATGATGTCTGGCAATACTATTTATCATGAAGAATTAGAAAAACAATTGTCGAAATTTGTGAGTAAGGAAGACTCTATTCTTTTAAACTATGGTTATCAAGGTGTGTTATCTATTATTGATGCTTTAGTAGATAGGAAAGACATTATAGTTTATGATTCAGACTGTCATGCATGCATTATTGACGGATTAAGATTACATATAGGTAAGAGGTATGTTTATCCTCATAATGATATTGAAAATCTAAGAAAACAGTTAGTGAGAGCTAAAAAACTTACTGATGAAACTGGTGGTGGAACTTTAGTTATTACTGAAGGGGTTTTTGGAATGTCTGGTACTATGGGTGATTTATTATCAATTGCTGAATTAAAAAAAAAATTTGATTTTAGATTATTTGTTGATGATGCTCATGGATTTGGAACAATGGGAAAAACTGGAGCTGGAGTTGGAGAAGAACAAGGGGTTCAGGATGAAGTAGATTTATATTTTTCAACTTTTGCTAAGTCTATGGCAAGTATTGGAGCCTTTGTTTCTGGTGATAGAGATATTGTAGATAATCTCAGGTACAAATTACGATCTCAAATTTTTGCTAAATCATTACCAATGCCAATTGTAATAGGAAATTTAAAGAGATTAGAATTAATAAAAAATAGTCTAAAATTTAAGGATAAACTTTGGGAAATTGTTAATGCTATTCAGGATGGTTTTAAATCTAATGGATTTAACATTGGAAATACACAATCACCAGTTACTCCTATAATACTGAAGGGTGATGTATTTGAGTGCGCAAATATGATTAAAGATCTAAGATCTGAGTATAGTATTTTTTGTTCTGGAGTCATTTACCCAGTAGTACCAAAAGGTATTATTATGCTTAGAATTATACCAACTGCAGCACATTCTTTGGAAGATGTTAAAGAAACAATTACTGCATTTAAGGAGGTAAAAAAGAAGTTAGATGATGGTATTTATTTAAAAATGGGAAAAAAAGGTTCTATTTTGTCCTAATTTTATTAAAAAACCCTTTTTTTTTATATAATATTCTACATTTTTAGTTAAATTGGATATATACAATTTTTAATTTAAATTTTTATACAATGAGTAGATTTGATGAATTAACCGGATTAGTTGAAGGTCTTGGACCAGATTTTAATAAGTTTTATGGAAAAGGAAATAAAGCTGCTGGTACTAGAGTAAGAAAAGGTATGCAAGCACTTAAGGTGTGGGCTCAAGAAGTAAGAAAAGATGTTCAAACTAAGAAAAATGCTAATTAATAATAATTAACTTGATTATCTTATTAAAAGGTGGTATTTTTTACCACCTTTTTTACTTAATCTTTTTAAGATAATGGTAAAGTTTATTTAGTCTATAATCAACATCAAATTCATTTTCGGTCTTTAATATCATTTCTAATATTTTCAATTTATTGTAGGAGAATCCAATTCTACATCTAGAAAGAGATTTTATTAAAATATTTTCCATCTCTGGTATGATTTTTAAATCTAAATAGATTAAAAAATCATAAGGTTGATATATGAATGATTTAACATTATTATTTTTCCAGTTTCCAAGAAAGCCTATTTCATTTATTTTAAATGTTTTGAAGTATCTATTATCAGCATTATTTTTTTCAATGGCGAGTAATAAGTCAACTTTTTTTCCATCATTTTTTAATTTTTTTATGAATGAATTTATAGCTTTTTGTTTGTTTTCATCTACATACTCATATAGTATTCCAAAGTATTTTGAATTGTTATAGTTTAGAGAAATTCTATTTATTCTGTATTTTTTATTTTCAATTAAATTTATTGTTGGTAATAAAAATTTCATATCATTTTAATAAAATTTTCTTCAGATAAGATTTTTATATTTAATTCGACTGCTTTTATTTCTTTTTTTGGTCCAATATTTTTTCCTGCTAGTAAATAGTTAGTTTTTGAAGATAAAGAACTTGAAACTTTTCCTCCATTAATTATTATTTTATTTTTAATTTCTTCTCTAGAATAATTAGTGAATGTACCTGTAATTACAAAATTTAAATCACGCAATTTATTTTCATTATTCTCAATTATTGATTGATTTTCATGAAAAGTTAATTCTGATGTTTTTAATCTTTTAATTAATTTCAGATTTTCTTTATCAGAAAAATATGAAATAATACTATTAGCTATTTTATCTCCAATTTCATCGACAAAGGTAATTTCATCAAAAGAAGAATTTATTAGAGTATCAATATTTTTAAAATATGATACGAGTTTTTCAGCAGTTGTTTTTCCAACATATCTAATTCCAAGACCAAATAATAAATTTGAAAATGGTTGATTTTTTGAGCTTTTAATACTTGTAAGTATATTCTCACATGATTTATTTTTTAATGATCTTATTTTATCATTTTTATTTATTTTAAATTCTAAATTAATAATATTCTCATATTTAATTTTATATAGATCTGATATGTCTTTTATAATATTATTATTTAGTAAACCCTTAATGGTTTCTGGACCTAGATGTTCAATATTCATTGCATTTTTGCTAATAAAATGCTCTATTTTACCAAGAATTTGAGGTTTACATTTGTTGTGATTTAAACAATAATGGTTTGCTTGTTTATTTATTTTCTTAAGTGGTGCGTCACATGATGGGCATGATGTAATAAATGTTAGGACTGAAGAGTTTATAGGTCTTTTTTTAATTTCTACACCTGTTATTTTTGGAATAATTTCCCCTCCCTTTTCAATAGTTACAGTATCATTTATTCTTATGTCTAATCTTTTTATTTCGTTAGAATTATGTAAAGAAGCTCTTTTTACTATTGAACCACTTAATTGAACTGGATCTAGAATTGCTACTGGTGTTATTACTCCTGTTCTTCCTACTTGATATTTTATATCAATAATTTTAGTTTTACTATTTTTAGGTTTGTATTTATAAGCTATCGCCCATCTTGGATTTTTACTAGTATTACCTAGAGTTTTTTGATAGTATAAGTTATTTACCTTTATTACTATTCCATCAGTTTCAACTCCTAATTCAAATCTTTTATTTTTCCATGATTGTATGTATTTTTTAACATCATTAATAGAATTGCATTTTTTATAAGTATCAGGAACATTAAAACCTATTTTTTTTAGATATTTTAAGCTTTTTTCATGTGTTCTAATATTTGAATTTTCACAAATAAGTGAGTAGATATAACAGTTTAGATTTCTTTTTGATACGATACTTGAATTTTGCATTTTTAATGATCCAGAAGCAGCATTTCTCGGATTTGAAAAAGCTATTTCATTATTTTTAATTTTTAATTTATTAATTCTTTCAAAATTTAGTTTAGACAAAAAGACTTCTCCTCGAATTTCAAAATTTTCAGGAGCATCATAGTTGATTTCAATGGGTAAACTTTTTATAGTTATGACATTATTTGAAATTTCATCTCCTTTTTTCCCATCTCCCCTTGTTACTGCTCGTACAAATTTTCCTTTTGAGTAAATTATGCTAAGAGCTATTCCATCAAATTTTAATTCACATGTATATTCAACTTCATTTATTTTTAGAATTTTTTTAACTCTTTTGTCAAAATCATCAAGTTCTTCTTCAGAATATGTATTGGATAAAGAGAGCATAGGAGATGAATGTGTTATAGTTTTGAATTCTTTAGTTATTTTTCCACCAACTCTAATACTTGGTGAACTCATTGAATTGAATTCAGGAAATTTTTTTTCCAAATCAATAAGATTGTTCATTTTCTGATCATATTCGTAATCAGAAATTTCATTTTTATGTTTATTGTAATAAAGTTGGTTATGATATTCTAGCTCTTCTCTTAATGAAAATATTTTTTGTTTAGCTAAATTTTTATCTATTTTTTTCAATTATAAAATTCATTTAAGATTAATTTATCGTATTTACAATAAGTTAATTTCTATTTTTTTCTTGAATGTATTTAACAATATTAGTTGATACAGATCTTGGTAAAAATCTATTTAGATTAACCAATAATTTATTAAATGTTCCAGGTATTGAAACGGTAACATTATTATTAAGAGCATCGTATCCATATTTGGCAACTTTTATTGGACTAGCTGTATTAAATTTTATTTTATTTTTTATTGAAGAAACATTTCTTTGAAAATTTGTATTTGTTTGTCCTGGGCAAAGTACTGAAATGGTTATATTTTTATCTTTGACTTCATTAGAAATAGCTTCAGTAAAGTGAAGTATGTAGGCTTTTGTAGCGTAGTATAAAGCCATAAGTGGACCAGGTTGAAAGGCAGCAATTGAAGAAATATTTAATATTTTTCCATTATTTTTTTTGACCATATCTTTTAGAAAAAGTTTAGTTAAATATGTTGTGTTTATAATGTGTAGATTTAACATTTTTTTTTCTATTTGCCAATCAGTTTCATAAAATTTCCCATATGTACCAAAACCAGCATTGTTTATTAAAATATCAATATTTTCTTTTTTTAGTTTTTTATATATTTTATCAGGTGATTTTTCATAACATAGGTCCTCATAAATGCTTTCATAATTGTCAGAATTTAATTTATCTTTTAGGCTCTCTATATTATCTTTATTATTATCAACAATAAATACTTTGTAGTTATCTTTTAAAAGAAGTTTTACAAATTCAATACCTATTCCGCTGGCTCCTCCAGTTACTAAAGATGTTCTCATTAGATTTTATTTATTTCATCACAAAGAAGTTCTATAGATTCTTTAGAATGAGTTGGAAAGTTAGCAATTCTAATTTGACTATTATTATTCCTATAACCTTTTCCAATAATTAAATTTTTTGATTTTAATTTATCAATAAATATTTGAGAATTATTAATTGTGTCAGCTACGATTATAGTTTTTGATTGTATTTCTTTATTTATTATTGAACAGTTAAGTTTTTCATTTTTTTTTATAGTATCATATATTAATGTTGATTTATAATTTGTATCTCTTCTTAAATTATCTATTCCACTTCTAATCATATCTTCTGTTACTTTCATTAGAAGATAAATTCCTAGAATATTTGGTGTTTCGGGTGTTTGAAATTTTAGATTCATTTTATGTAATTTCTCTAGTGAATGATATGATCCTGTAATCTCATTTAATTCTATTTTTTTTTGATTTGCTTCTATACACTTGTCATTATATACCCAAACTCCTAGCCCTGAAGGTAATCCAAAACATTTTTGTACTGAAAAATAAAATGTATCTACTTCATTAGGATTGAAAGGAATACACGGTGATCCACTAACACAATCAAGAGCTATTAAGCTATTTTTAAATTTATTCCTTATCTCTTTAATTTTATCATTATTACACATTATTCCTGTACTAGTTTCATTTAAACTAATAGCTAAAAGTTGGAAATTATTATCTATTATTTCGATATCATATGGTTCTTTATTATATAAATACTTTTTAGATTTTATGTGATACATTTTAGTAAAGTCATAAAATTTTTGAGAAAATGCACCATTAATTAAATGAGTAGATTCTTTATAAATTAAGTTTTGTATGATTCTTTCCCATATTTCGTTTGCAGAAGATGTAAACACAACATGATAACCTACTGGTAGGTCAAAAATTTGTTTTATGTTTAATACACATTTTTGATAGATTTTTTGAAATCGGACACTTCTATGAGAAATTGATGGAATTTGATCTGCAAATGCTTTTTTTACATGATTATAAACTGTAAAATATAATTGTGAAGGTCCTGGAGTAAAAAAAATATTATTTTTCATTTTAATTTAATAAAGAATCCTTAATCTTATTGTGTCATGTATTTTTCTAAGACTTTGAATTACTTGTTTATTGTACTCATTATTAATATCTGTTATAACATAACCAATTGATTCATTAGTTTTAAGATATTGACCTACAATATTTATGTTGTAATCTGTTAAAATTTTATTAATTTTTAACATGATTCCTGGTTCATTTTTATGGATATGGATAAATCTATGAGCTTCTTTTTGTTTTGGAAGATATAGATTAGGGAAGTTTACTGAATTAGATGAATTTCCTGAATTAATATATTCTATAATTTTTTGTGGAACAAAAGAACCAATATTTTTTTGAGCTTCTTTTGTACTTCCTCCAATATGAGGAGATAATATCACGTTATTTAAACCAATTAGTTCAGATTTAAATTTTTCTTTTTTGTTTAATGGTTCTTTAGGGAATACATCTATTGCAGCACCAAGTAATTTATTATTTTTTAGATTTCTTTTTAAAGAATTAAGATTGACAATGGTTCCTCTACTATAGTTTATTAAAATTGCTCCTTTTTTCATTAAATTAATTTCTTTATCACCAATTAGATTTGTGTTTCCTTCTCTTCCATCTACATGAATGCTTAATATATCACACTCTTTTAATAGTTTTTTTATTGAGTTATATTTTTTGGCATTTCCAATAGAAAGTTTATCTAGAATATCATAATAGATAACTTTTAAACCTAATGATTCAGCTACTACAGATAGTTGTGATCCTATATTACCGTAACCGATAATTCCAAGTGTTTTATTTCTAATCTCATAACTATTTATAGAATCTTTTTCCCATATTCCTTTATGCATTTGATTAGATTTTCTAATAATATTTCTCATTAGGATTATAATTTGAGCAATAACTATTTCTACTACTGATCTAGTATTGCTAAATGGAGCATTGAATACTATAACACCTTTTTTTTGACATTCCTTAAGATTTATTTGATTTATTCCAATACAGTATGCTCCTATAGATAAAAGTCTATTTGCAGATTGTAAAACTTTTTTTGTTATTATAGTTTTTGATCGAATTCCTAAAATCGAAATATCTTTGATTTTTTCTGAAAGTTCTTTTTCATTTAAATTTCCATCAAAAGTTTCAATTTCATATCCTTCTTTTTTAAAAATTGATTTTGCCATAGTATCAATTTTTTCAAGTAATAATACTTTTATTTTTTTTTTAGGAAAGGATAGTTTTTTTTCACTCATTATAGTTTTTCAATAAACTCATCTAGCGATTTTAATAAATAATCTGCTTTTTTTATCATAGATTTTCTTTTAATATTTTCTATATACAAATAGAAGAAGTTAGCATATCCTTCTTTTTTTATTTCATAGTCTGTGTACCCATCACCAATGACATGAACTAAACCATCTAATTTTAGTTTTTTTAAAATTTTAACCTTTCCTTTAATTTTTGTTAATGGATTATTTTTATCATAGCCACTTATATTTCCTTTTAAATCAAATTGAAAAGAATTTGCATAAATGTTTTTCTTTTTTATACCGTATTCTTTAACTATTGGATTTATTATTTCCATAAATCCACTTGAAACAATATAGATATTTTCTGAATTTTCTTTTATAAACTTTTTGTTTTTAATGAAAGAGTCAGATATATCATTTTTAATTATTTTAATAGTATTTTTTATATCATCCATTGATGCATTCATCAATTTTATTCTTTTCTCAAGAGAATTTTTAAATGAAATTTTTCCATTCATTCCAAGTTTAGTTATATAAGCAATTTTATTTTCAGAATCTTTTGTGCACTTGTTTGAAGTTTTAGCTAGTATATCAAGAGATTCAGATTTTATAAACGTAGAATCAAAGTCAATAATTATATGATTTTTCATTCTAGTATTTTTTTAAAATTCTTTTGACTATACTATGTCTTAATACATCTTTGCTATCTAAGGTTGTGAATCCAATTCCATTTACATTTTTCAATCTTTTAATTGCATCTATTAAACCTGATTTTTGATTTTTTATAAGATCTATTTGAGAAATATCACCGTTTACAATCATTTTTGAATTTGGTCCGAGTCTAGTTAGAAACATTTTTATTTGTAAAGGTGTTGTATTTTGAGCTTCATCTAATAAAATAAATGCATCTTTAAGTGTTCTTCCTCTCATGTATGCGATGGGAGCAATTTCAATAGTTTTATTTTCTATGTATTTTTTTATTTTATTAATTGGAAGCATATCTTGGAGTGCATCATAAATTGGTCGAAGGTATGGATCTATTTTTTCTTGTAAATCTCCTGGTAAAAATCCTAAATTTTCTCCTGCTTCCACAATAGGTTTAGTTACAATAATTTTTTTAATAGATTTATCTTTTAGTGCTTTTAGTGCTAGAGCAACACTTACATAAGTTTTTCCTGTTCCTGCAGGACCTATAACAAATACTAAATCATTTGCTTTGATAAGGGTTACAATTTTTTTCTGATTAGAGGTTTTAGCTAATATTTTTTTACCATTAAAACCAAAAACAATAATTTCTTTTTCTTCATTACTTGAACCATTTGTTATGAGATTAGATATTGTTTTATTATCAATTTTTCCAAATTTATTGAAATGTATAATCAAAGAAAGAATAATTTTTTCAACTTCAAGTAGTTGAACCTTATTTCCCTTAATTGATATTTTATTTCCTCTAGAAATTATTTTTGCTTTAGGAAAAGCAGACTCAATTTTTTGAATATTATTATTGTGAATACCTAGGAAATTAACAAGTTCTATATCTTTAAGGTCTATTATTTTTTCTATCAAAATTTATTATCAGTTTTTTTTTGATGCAAATTTAAAAATTATTCAATTTGCCTATGTCAATTATTACTTTTATTTCTGATTTTGGATTAAAAGATCATTATGTTGCTTTAGTAAAAGCTTCTATAATAAAATATAATCAAAATATTAAAATTGTTGATATTTCTCATCATATAAGAAAATATGACATTTCTCATGCAGCTCATGTATTTAAAAATGTATATGAAGAATTTCCTAATGGTTCGATTCATATAATTTCAGTTAAACATGATAATAACGATGATATTATTTTATTCCAGTTAAATAATCACTTTATAATTACATACAATTCTGGAATTATTAGTTTAATTGAACCAAAAGAATCGTATAATGCTATTTTAATTGATGGGAATAAACACAAAACTTTTTCTGAAAAATTTATGGCTGAAATAGCTTTGAAATTGGCATCAGGAATTAATTATACCATGCTTGGTAGTCCAACAAAAGATGTTAGAAAATTTTTAAATAAAGAAACTTCTATTTCAAGAAATCAAATTATTGGTTATGTTCTTAGAATTGATGATTTTGGAAATCTTCTAACTAATATTTTATTATCAGATTTTAATAAAGTTTTATCAAAAAATAGTGGATCATTTGAAATTAATGTTGGTGGAGAAATCATAAATTCATTATCTAATTCATATAGTGATGTTGGTATTGCTGATATTTTTGCACTTTTTAATTATAATCAAATATTAGAAATTGGAATGAATAAAGGAAATGCTTCTAATTTATTAGGTATTAGAGAGCATGATTCTATAAAAATCAATTTTTTATAGTAAATAATGTATTTTTGAAAACTTTTTGCCAAAGTGGCGGAACTGGTAGACGCGCACGATTCAAAATCGTGTTCCTTCGGGAGTGTGGGTTCGATTCCCACCTTTGGTACTATAATTATTATAATTGGTAGTGAAAAAATTAGAATTAGAGAAAACTATAATTGTTGGAATAGTTAATAAAGATCAAAATCAAGATAAATCAAATGAGTATCTTGATGAATTAGAATTTTTAACTTTTACTGCTGGAAGTGTTGTTGATAAACGTTTTATTCAAAAAATTGATACACCGAATCCTAGTACTTTTATTGGAAGTGGTAAGATGAACGAAATATTATCCTATGTTAGATCTAATGATATAAATACAATAATTTTTGATGATGAACTTTCTCCAGCTCAAGAGAGAAATATTAGTAAAATATTAAATATAAAAGTTTTAGATAGGACAAATCTTATACTAGATATTTTTGCTCAAAGGGCAAAAACTAGTTATGCGAGAACTCAAGTAGAACTTGCTCAGTGTCAGTATTTGCTTCCTAGACTAAAGGGAATGTGGACTCATTTAGAGAGACAAAAAGGTGGAATAGGCATGAGAGGTCCTGGTGAAACTGAAATTGAAACTGATAGAAGAATAGTTAGAGATAAAATTTCTTTATTGAAGGAAAAAATAAAAAATATTGATAAACAAATGTCTATTCAAAGAGGAAATAGAGGAAAATTGGTGAGAGTTGCATTAGTAGGTTATACAAATGTTGGTAAGTCAACACTTATGAATACAATTAGTAAATCTAAAGTTTTTGCTGAAAATAAATTATTTGCTACCCTTGATACAACGGTTAGAAAAGTAGTTGTAGAAAATCTTCCTTTTTTATTGGGAGATACAGTAGGATTTATAAGAAAATTACCAACACAATTAATTGAGTCTTTTAAAAGCACATTAGATGAAGTTAGAGAGGCAGATATATTACTTCATATGGTAGATATTTCTCATCAACATTTTAATGAACATATTGAATCAGTTAATAAAATTCTTAAGGATATTAACTCATTAGATAAACCAACTATAATGGTTTTTAATAAAATAGATATATTTAAAAATGAAGATTTTAATGAGACAAATCTTTTGGATGAATATTCGGAGAAAAATTATACTTTAGAAGAATGGAAACAGACTTGGATGGCTAAAATGGGAGATAATGTTATTTTTATATCAGCTACAAAAAAGGATAATATAGATGTATTTAGAAACAAGGTTTATAGTGTGGTAAGAAAAATACACATAAAAAGATTTCCTTATAATAATTTTCTTTATCCCGATATAGAATATAAATAATTACTATATGAAAAATAAAATAATGGCATCAATAAAATCTGGAATTGGAAGTTATATAGTATTAATAATTATTAATTATATTATTTTTTTGATAAGTGATTGGTCTATTATGGAAGAGATGATTCCATCATTTTCAATGAAATTTGCCACCATATCAATTTTTCTTATTATTATAATGACCTTAACAGACTATTTTTTTTATAAGGGGAAATACTAAATAATTTCTTACTTAAAAAAATATATATTTGAATAAGAAAATTAATTAAAAATGAAATTTAAAATAATACTATTTATTGTGATTAGTTCAATTTTATCTATTGAATTAGTATCACAAAAAAGAAATCATCAACCATTTAATACCTCAATATTTGATAATATAGAAGTTAGAAACATAGCTCCTGCAAAAGTTTCAGGTCGAATAACCAAAGTTCTAAAAGATTATTCGAATTCTAGTATATGGTACGTTACAACCGCCTCGGGGAATGTATGGAAAACTCAAAATTCTGGAACAACATGGATTCCAATATTTGATGTTTATGGATCTTACTCAATTGGAACAATTTCTATGGATCCAAATAATCCAAATGTATTGTGGTTAGGTACAGGTGAAAATAATAGTCAGAGATCCGTTGGATTTGGTGATGGTGTCTATAAGAGTATTGATGCTGGTAAAACATGGAAAAATGTAGGTTTAAAAAAATCTGAGCATATAGCAAAAATTATTATTGATCCTAATAATTCAGATAATATTTATGTTGCTTCTCAGGGACCTCTTTGGAATTCAGGTGGTGAAAGGGGATTATATAATTCAAACGATGGAGGTAAAAATTGGAAAAGGATATTGTTTATTAGTGATGATACTGGAATATCTGATGTTGTTATGGATCATGAAAATAGTGATATAATGTATGCAAGTACATATCAGAGAAGAAGACATTTTGGAATAATCATAGCTGGAGGTCCAGAAGGAGGAATTTTCAAATCTGTGGATAGGGGTACGACATGGAAAAGACTTAATAACGGATTACCTGGAGGAGATATAGGAAGGATTGGTCTTGCAATTTCGCCACAAAAATCTAATGTTATATATGCTCTTGTTACTGCTAAGGAAAATACTAAAGGATTTTATAGATCTGAAGATTATGGGGAGTCGTGGAAGAAAATGAGTGATTATCAAGTTGTAGATTCTCAGTATTATGTTGAGATTTTTCCTGATCCGCATCAATTTGATAAAGTATATTCAGTTGATATGAGATCGTATGTAACTGAAAATGGTGGAAAAACTTTTGAAAGAATTCCAGAAAACAAGAAACATGTAGATAGTCATGATGTAGTCTTTGATAAAAATGATCCTGATTATATAATGATTAGTTGTGATGGTGGAATATATGAGAGTTTTGATAGGATGAAAACGTGGAGATTTATTGATAATATGCCTATTACTCAGTTATATAGAGTAGGAATAGACAATGAAAAACCATTCTACAATGTTTATGGAGGAACTCAGGATAATGATAGTTTTGGTGGACCTTCTAGGACGAATAATAGTTCAGGAATAAGAAATAGTGATTGGTTTGTCACTACAGGTGGAGATGGTTTCCAGGTGAGAATAGACCCTAAAGATCCTAATATAATATATACAATGTCACAGTATGCAGGTATTATGAGGTACGACAAATCAAATGGTGAAAAAATTGGTATAAAACCACAGCCCGACTCTAACGAATCGGCATATAGATGGAATTGGGATTCTCCATTAATTATTAGTCCACATAAAACTGATAGACTTTATTTTGCTGCTAATTATCTTTTTCAGAGTGATGATAGGGGGAATTCATGGAAAAAGATTAGTGATGACCTTACAAGAAATGAAGATAGAAATAAAAAGAAAGTTATGGGTAAGATATGGAGCGTAGATGCAATTTTTAAAAATGTGTTTACATCTCCTTTAGGTACAATTGTATCTCTTGATGAGTCTAGAATTAAAGAAGGTATGATTGTTGTTGGTACCGATGATGGTCTTGTACAAATAACTAAAGATAATGGGGTTTCATGGAAAAAATTTGAAAACTTTCCTGGAATTCCATCACGATCTTATGTGACAGATGTAGTTGCATCTAAGCATGATGTGAATACTATATATGTTACATTTAATTACCATAAATATGGAGATTATAAACCATATATTATAAAAACATCTGATGGTGGAAGTTCATGGAAAATGATTTCTTCAAACTTACCAAAAAATAATTTTGTTTGGTCAGTTGTTGAAGATCACATTAACTCTAATATTTTATTTGTAGGTACTGAATTTGGAATGTATTATTCTATAAATGGTGGTGCTAATTGGAACAAGTTTAAAGATGTTCCAACTATTGCAATTAGGGATTTAGAAATTCATGAGGGGGAAGATGATTTAGTTGCTGCATCCTTTGGAAGAGGTTTTTATATTGTAGATGATTATTCTCCTATAAGGGAAGTTTCAAAAGATTTTCTCTTGAAAGATGCTCATTTATTTTCAGTAAAAGATGCATTGCAATTTGTTATTGCATCTCCTGAGAAATCTGCAACTGGTCATAATTTCTTTACTTCACCTAACCCACCATATGGAGTTAAGTTATCTTATTATTTAAAAGAGAGATTGATATCTAAGGAAGACAGAAGACAAAAAGAAGAAAAATCTAAATTTAATAGAAGTGAGTCTATAAACTATCCTTCAAAAAATCAGCTTGATGAAGAGATAAAAGAAGAAAAACCAAAGATTTTCTTAACTATTGAATCTCTTGATGGTGATATAATAAGAAGGGTAGAAGGTAATAATTCTAAGGGTTATAATGAGACCTATTGGAATTTGAGAACATATTCATATAGAAATATAGAAGATGAAAATAATTACTCAGGTCCACTTGTACCTCCTGGAACATATAATGTACATTTATCTAAGTATGAGAATAATATTTTTACTGAATTGACAGAAAAGCAAAGTTTTGAAGTTATTCAGCATGGAAGCAAGTCTACTCAGGAAGAAAGATTTGATCTGTATAATTTCCAGTTAAAATTTGATAAATTATTTAGTGATTTTGAAAAATTGGTCGATGATATTGATGATGCTATTGAGGATGTAAACGGTGAAATTAATATAGTCATTAATTCAAAGTCTGCAACTAATGTTAATTATATGCATATGAAAAAAAGTAAATTAATGGACTTGAGAATGATATTAACAGGAAAATTGAGTTTGAATTATGCAGATGTGTTTTCAGGATCACCACTTTCAATTCAAAGAAGGCTTGGTGGTATGAGTTGGGAGCTATCAAATACTACATCAAGACAGACTAAGAGTCATGAGAAAACCTATAATATATCAAAGAAGAAATATGATGAGGTTGTAAAAATGTTTAAAGAGATAACTGGTTAGAGAATTTCTTTTAATTTCTTTTGAATAATTTTTTCCATATGTAAGTACCCTTTTTTGTCTGGGTGGACGCCATCATACTTATTATGAGTTTCATTCCAGTATGTAAATTCATTCTTTAATCCATTTCTTTCATCTTTCATTGATGTATGATAGTCTACATATGTGGCTATTCCTGATTTGCAATATTCTTTTATCACTATATTTAATTTGATAATATCATTACTTGGAAAAATTCCAGAGCTCCATATGTAATCATAGACTGGAAGGATAGAGCAAAGAAATACTTTAATATTATTTGCAGAAGAAATTTCAGTCATGGATTTTATATTATCAAAAATCTTTTCAATTGTTGTAGGTCCAGTATTTCCTGCGAGATCATTTGTTCCGGCAAGTATAATTACAGCATATGGTTTTAGATTAATAACATCATCATTATATCTTAGAAGCATCTGAGGTGTTGTTTGTCCACTAATTCCTCTATTTACGTAATTATTTTCTTTAAAATAATTTGTAAAAGAACTCCATCCTTGAGTTATTGAATTACCAAAAAATATTATTCTTTTTTCTTTAGGCTTAGGTAAACCTATCTTATTGTTATCTTCTTTATATAAGAAATCTTGTTTTCCTTTTGATACCATATCTTGTCCATAAATATTTTGTAATGCTAATGCAATAAATAGAGATATTTTTAATATTTGTTTCATGATAAAATCAAATCTAATATTATTTCTTGTTATTTTAACATTTGCAGAATCGTTCTCTCAGATTCTTCCTTCTTATCAAGGTATTTATTTTAAAAAAAAGATTATAGAATCTAATCTCATTCTTCATTTAGATGCAAGTAATTCTTCTTCTTTTGATTCTAATGATCTTACAGTATGGAATGATCTTAGTAACTCGGATAATGATTTAAATTTAGTAGTTGGTGGAGTTTCTTTCTCTTCTGATAATGGAGGAATAATAAATTTTAATGATGATGCATTTAGAAAGGCAACATTTTCAGATTTCTCAGGAAATACATTTACTGTATCAATGTGGATAAAAACAACACAAACAGCTGGGAGATTAATTTCGGTAGCAAGAGCATCTTGTTGTTATGGTAATCAAATGGTGATGTGGCTAACTAGTAGTAAATTTGGTGTATACTTGGGTAGTTCTTCTTCGACAAATGTAAATGTTGGAGAATGGAAGTTTATAACCTTAGTAAGAAATTCAGGTACATACAAATACTATATAAATAATAGCTTAGATGTTACAAGGACTGGTCAGGATAGCAAAACCTTTGATAATAATAATTTAGTTATTGGTTGGGATTACAGGAATAATAATGCTAGTTCAGGATATGTTGGTGATATTGGTGCAGTTTATTTCTATAACACTGATTTATCTTTAGATCAAGTCACACAAAATTATAATGCAACAAAATCAAGATATGGGCACTAGTTTTATAAGAGCGCAGCACCGTAAACTCCTGCGCTATCTCCAAGTTTAGGTTTTATTATTTTAGTTTTAAACGTAGGATTGAAAACATACTTTTTTAGTTCTTCATATCCTTGATCATATAATTCATTTGTATTACTTAGACCTCCACCTAATACTATTATATCTGGATCAATTATATTCACAACATTACTAAGACCCTTACCAAAATATTTAATCATTCTTTTTAATGTTTTTTTTGCATTTGAATCAGTTTCTATATTCTTATAAATTTCTTTAAATGATAATTTTTTTCCAGATAAAGAGGTATAGTATTTTTGAAGTGCTCTACCAGAGATTACTGATTCTACACATCCTTTTTTTCCACAGTAGCACATCTCTCCATCATCTTTAATAATTGTGTGTCCCCATTCGCCTCCTATTCCTTGTTTTCCATATAATGTTTTATTATCTACTATTATGCCGCCTCCAATACCTGTTCCCATTATGACTCCAAATACTATTTTAGCATTAGGCATCTGGTCTTTTACAGCTCCAAATTTTGTTTCTGCTAGGGTAAAACAATTAGCATCATTTTCAATGTTTACTTTTTTGCTTAATAAATTTTCTAGGTCACTTTTTATAGATTTTTTATTAAGATTCTGTGAATTTGAATTTTTTAGAAGTTGAGTTTCAGGATCAAGAGTTCCAGGTGTACCTATACCAATTTTTTTGAATTTATAATTTACTTTATTTTCAAGAGTATCTACTAATCTTTTGATATTGTTAATTATTTGCTTGTAACCTTTATCTTCTTCTGTATTGATTCTTAATCTTTCTATTTCTATTGGCTCCTTATCTGACTTAAGAATTATTCCTTCAATTTTTGTTCCTCCTAAATCAATCCCTAATATCATAATGAATATAAAATTTTATTATCTTGGCAAAAATATTATTTTCATGAATAATAAAAAAGTTTTTTCTTGGTCTATATCTGTTGCATTGGCAGGATTTTTATTTGGTTTTGATACTGTTGTTATATCTGGAGCTAATCTTCCAATTAAAGAGCTTTGGAATACATCACCTATATTTCATGGTGTATTTATAATGTCAATGGCACTTTGGGGAACAGTTTTAGGATCAGTTTTTGGATCTATCCCTTGTGATAAAATTGGAAGAAAAAATACACTTATTTGGATAGGGATTTTATTTTTTGTTTCTGCATTAGGATCTGCAATAGCACCAGATCCTTATTCTTTTTCATTTTTTAGGTTTATTGGTGGCGTTGGAGTAGGTGCATCTTCAGTAGCTTCGCCTACTTATATTTCTGAAATTTCGAATAGAAAAAATAGGGGAAAGTTGGTAGCTCTTTATCAGTTTAATATTGTTCTTGGAATACTTATTGCGTTTTTTTCTAATTATTTATTAATGGGATTTGGTGGAGATTTAGATTGGAGGTATATGCTTGGAATAGAAGCTATACCTGCATTTATATATATATTATCAGTTTTAGGTGTACCAAAAAGTCCTAGATGGCTTATTCTTTTTAAAAACGATATAGATTCTGCAAGAAAAGTTCTTACTCTAATTTATGATAAAAAGGAAATTCAAAATAAAATTGAAGAGATTCAAAATTCAATAAATAATAAAAAGTCAGAAAACTTATTTTCGGGAGTATTTAATCATCAAATTAAATTAGCATTTTTATTAGCATTTTTTAATCAACTTTCTGGAATTAATTTTATTTTATATTATGCTCCAGAAATTCTTCAAACCGCTGGATTTGCAACTTCAGATTCTCTTATGAGTTCGGTATCAATTGGATTTGTAAATTTAATTTTTACTTTGGTTGGACTTAGATTAATTGATAATTATGGTAGGAAAAATTTAATGTTTATAGGTTCCATTGGATATATTATAAGCCTTTTTGCAATAGCTATATGCTTTATTTATCAACTTGACCATTTTGTGTTATTATTTTTTATACTCATTTTTATTTCATCCCATGCTATAGGTCAAGGAACAGTGATATGGGTTTTTATATCTGAAATTTTTCCTAATCATATGCGTGCTAGGGGACAATCATTTGGAGCTGCAATTCATTGGATTTTTGCAGCATTAATAACAGCAGTTACACCTACTGTAATTAATGTTCTTGGAAATAATCCAGGAATGGTATTTTATGGGTTTGGAATAATGATGATTTTACAATTGATTTTTGTAATAAAGATGATGCCAGAAACAAAAGGAATATCATTGGAAAAAATAAATTTTTAATAAAGTATTACTTTCCTTTACCAAATATTTTTCTGAATAGTATTGTTATTGGATCATAAAATCTATCTACAATCCTCTCTTTTAAAGGAATGATTGCATCGTCTGTAATTTGTATTTCTTCTGGACAGACGTCAGTACAACATTTTGTAATATTACACATACCAGCTCCATGATCATTTTTTATATCAGAAATTCTATCAGCTCTATCATAAGGATGCATTTCTAGACTAGCAAGCCTTATCATGAATCGGGGGCCAACAAACTTTTCTTTACCATCATTATCTTTAATTACATGGCAAACGTTTTGACATAAGTAGCATTCTATACATTTTCTGAAGTGTTGTACTCTGTCAACATCTTTTTGCATCATAACAAAGTCTTTTTCTTTGTCTTTTTCTGAAGGAGAAAATGGAATTATTTTTTCATTCTGTTTATAATTCCAAGATACATCTGAAACTATGTCTTTAATTACAGGAAAAGATTTTAAAGGTGTAATAATTATTGTTTGTTCTTCTTTATATTCATTCATTCTTGTCATACATGCAAGCTTTGGTTTCCCATTAATTTCAACACTACAAGACCCACATTTTCCAGCTTTACAGTTCCATCTACATGCTAGATCATTAGCTTGATTAGATTGAATTCTAAGAATTGCATCTAGAACAACCATTCCTTCAGTAACTTCACATTTGTAGTTTACTAATTCTCCTCTTTCATTATTTCCTCTATAAATTTTAAAATTCTTTTTACTCATTATGAAATTTTTAATTTATCATGATCAATTTTTACTTCTTTCTCTAGTGCATCAAGTTTAGAATACGCTATTCTTTTTAATTCTGGATCAGGGTTTGATCTTTTAACTTTTTTAGTTTCCATCTTTCCATCTTTACCTTTTTTATTTATGATGTTGTATTTTAACCATTCCTCTCTTTCAGAAGGAAAATCTTCTCTAGTATGTGCACCTCTACTTTCTTCTCTTATAAGTGCAGATTTAGCAACACTTTCAGCTGATATAAGAAGATTTTTTAAAGCTAGTGCTTCATGCCATCCAGGATTAAATTGGCTTGATCCTGGTGCCTTAACATTTTTAAACTTACTTTTTAGCAGATCAATCTCTTTTATACCATTTTCTATTTCTTTTTTTGTTCGAATAATTCCAACATTATACTGCATTATTTTTTGAAGTTCTTCATGAATGAGGTATGGATTATTACCATTTTCTCTCAATAAAATAGATGTTGCTCCTTGTATAATTTTTCTTATATCATCATCATCAATTTTAGACATAGATTTAATTTTTTTAGCATATTTGGTAGCTTGAATACCAGATAAATTTCCAAATACTAAAAGATCTGATAAAGAATTTCCTCCCAATCTGTTTGCTCCATGCATTCCTCCAGCGGCTTCTCCGCAAGCAAACAATCCATCTACATTTGTCATAGTAGTTTCAGCATCAACTTTAATTCCTCCCATGAAATAATGGCATGTTGGCCCAACTTCCATTGGTTCTTTAGTTATATCAAGTTCAGCTAGTATTTTGAATTGGTGATACATTGATGGTAGTTTCTTTTTAATATCTTCAGAACTTCTTTCTGTAGCAATATTTAGGTATGCTCCTCCATGTTTTGACCCTCTACCAGCTTTAACTTCAGTATTTATAGCTCTAGCAACAACATCTCTTGTGAGAAGTTCAGGTGGTCTTCTAGCATCTTTGTCACCGTTTAACCATCTAGTTGCTTCTTCTTCAGTGTCAGCTGTTTCATTGGAGAATTTTTTAGGAATGTAATTAAACATAAATCTTTTTCCTTCACTGTTTTTTAAAATACCACCTTCTCCTCTAACTCCTTCAGTTACAAGTATTCCTTTTACAGATGGTGGCCATACCATTCCCGTCGGGTGAAATTGACTAAATTCCATATCTAATAGTTCAGCTCCTGCCTCATACGCCATTCCGTATCCATCACCAGTATATTCCCAGCTATTTGAAGTTATTTCCCATGCTTTTCCAGCTCCTCCAGTAGCAAAAATTAGAGATTTTGTTTCAAAAATTATAAATTCTCCTGTTTCTCTATACATGCAAACTATTCCTGAAATTTTTCCTGATTTATCTTTAAGTATATCAAGAGCAGTACATTCCATTTGTATATCTATACCTTGATGAATTCCGTGATCTTGTAAGGTCCTAATCATTTCAAGTCCAGTTCTGTCTCCAACATGTGCTAGCCTTGGATACCTGTGACCTCCGAAATTTCTTTGATTTATTAATCCTTTTTTTGTCCTATCAAATACTGCTCCCCAGTGCTCTAGTTCTCTAACTCTTTTAGGAGAATTTTTTGCATGAATTTCTGCCATTTTCCAATTATTAAGCATTTTTCCACCCCGCATAGTATCTCTAAAATGAATTTTCCAATCATCTCTATTATCAACATTTCCTAGTGCTGCTGCCATCCCACCCTCAGCCATAACAGTATGAGCCTTTCCAAGTAAAGACTTACAAACTAAACCAACTTTCATTTTACTATTTTGAGATGCAGAAATTGCAGCTGATAAACCAGCACCTCCCGCACCAATAATTAGCACATCAAATTGCATTCTTTTTATGTCTGAAATATCTAACATAATATTATAATTCCCATGTGTTTAAATCAGTAATAATTCCCATTGATACAAGTCTTACGTATACGTCAGCAAACCCAACCCATATAAGACTTAACCATGCAAATAATTTATGTCTTCTATTTAGCATAGTAACTATTTTCCAACTATTATGAGAAACTTGATCCCTGTAGATGCTACATGAATAACAATCAAAATTTCCACCAATTAAATGTCTTAAGGAATGACAACCAAAAGTATAACAACTAAGAAGTATAGGATTTATAGTAAGAACTATACTTCCTACTCCTATACCCAATTTACCATCATTAAAAAATGATATATAAGCATCATAGCTAAGAATAAAACATAGTATAACTGCAAAATACATTGTATATCTGTGAATGTTTTGAAAAATAAGAAGACCAGTTTCTCCCTTATATTCTTCACCAGTTAATTTTGATGGAATTCCTTTTACTGGTTGTATTGAACAGGCAGGGGGAGACCATGCAAAAGCTCTATAATAAGCTTTTCTATAATAGTAGCAAGTAAATCTAAAAGAAAGTGGAAATATTAAAATTAACCATGCTGGTGATTGGCCAGGAAGCCAACTTAACCATTTAGGCCATAAACCTAAAAGTGCATGATCTATTGGGGGAATTCCGGGTTTTGTAGAGTCAATAAATACTGTTGGGGAATAAAAGGGAGATAAGTAACCTCCAAATCCTTCGTTTCCAGCACTCCACCAAAAATATTCACCTTGCCATGCAGCCCATGTAGAGTATATTATAAAACTTAATAAACCTAAAAGAACAAGAAGTGGTGATATCCACCATTTATCATCTCTAAGTTTGTTTGTTAGTATGTTATTTTTATTCATTAAGTAGATTAATCTTAACAAAGATATATCTCGATATTTTTGTTGCAAAAGAATTTAAAATAATTAAAGTTATAATTTAATATCTGACTATTTTTATTTATAATAATTAGAATTTTAAAATTAATTTTTTACATATATTTTAATGAGAAAAATATTTCTTTTTGTTAATGTATTCTTTTGTTTAATTAATCAGATAAAATCACAAGATACGGTCTTATTTGCAACATATAATTTATTAAGATTTGATGCTGAAACAGATAGAAATACTTATTTTAAAAAAGTTACAGATCATATTAATGCTGATGTATACATTACTCAAGAACTTAGTAATGAAGGTGGATTAAATAATTTTTTAGATAATGTATTAAATAATTCATATAATAAATATGAAGCTGCAGTTTTTATAAATGTACCTGAAACAGATATTGATCAAGCATTATTTTATAATAAAAATAAGTTTGATTTTATATCAACTTCAAAAATAGATGGTGATCCTAGACCTATTATGATATTTAGGTTAAGACATAAAATAACAAACACAGAATTTGTGATTTTTAATATGCACTTAAAAGCCAGTAGTGGTTCTAGTAATGAAGAAAAACGTAGAATTCAGATATCTCAATTAAAAGATTATACTTCACAAATGGATAATGAATTTTTTTATATAGCTGCTGGAGATTTTAATATATATTCTACAGAAGAGCCAGCTTATAGGGAATTTTTTTTAGAGTCAAATACCGGTTTTGGAAAATTTAATGATTTAATATTAGGAGGAGGAAAGTATAACGATCCCTTATATGCAAGTATTCATACTCAATCTACCAGAACATTTCAATTTGGAGGAGGAGCACATGGAGGACTTGATGATCGATTTGATTATATTTTGTTTTCGGACTCTTTAATAAGAAGTAATAAGATCTTTACAATTGAAAATAGTTATACTGTTATTGGGAATGATGGCAATCATTATAATATGGCTCTTAATACTATACCAAACAATGTAGTTAATGAAGAAATAGCAAATGCTTTACATGATGCCTCTGATCATTTACCTGTAACTACTAAAATTGTATTTAGTAATGAAAGTATTGTTGTTAACAATAACCCTCCAGTAGTTTCAGACACTGTATTTACAATTTCAGAAAATCCTAATAATGGAGTTGTTATTGGAAAATTAAATGCATTTGATCCTGATAATGATCTATTATCATACAAAATTTTATCTGGAAATGATATAGAAATTTTTCAAATTAGTCATCAATCAGGACATATTTTGGTGAAAGAAGGTAGTTATATTAATTATGATAATTATCAGTCTTTTTTACTTCTTATTGAAGTTTCAGATGGAGAATTTTCTGATAGTGCTCAAGTACAAATTAACGTTATAGAAAATTCTATTTTATCAATTGAAAAGTTGATATCAGAAAATATAAAAATTTATCCAAATCCTATCATTAATAATTTAATTATTGAGTCTACTAATAATAAATTGATTACTATTAGAATTTATTCTTTAAATGGTGAGGAAGTATTTTATAATGATTTACACTCATTAAATAATAAATTAGATGTTTCAAGTTTATCTTCGGGGTTATATATATTAAAAATTAATATGAATAATATTTCTAGAAAAATTAGAATTATAAAAAAATGAACATTAAGATTATATTATTATTTATTATTTTTTTATTAATTATTCACATTAATATTATTTGATCAAATTATTTTTTCAAGTTCTCTGATTAGTAAAAATAATTCAAATTTTTAATATTATAAGACATATATGTACAGTAAAAAGTATCTATATAATCAGTCTGTAAGATATAAAGGCTAT
>Ga0310122_10000212_pt1 | contig 37124 bp, 38 predicted proteins | sample CB6_Bottom_1051__FD_203503 | JGI IMG/M metagenome (GOLD analysis project Ga0310122, IMG submission 203503) | Marine microbial communities from Western Arctic Ocean, Canada - CB6_Bottom_1051 | ecosystem: Environmental > Aquatic > Marine > Oceanic | place: Canada: Western Arctic Ocean | collected...
GAAGACGCTCTTGAAATCATGCGTGACGAACTTACCCTCGCTCAACTTGCACAGGCGGCAGCCGAATCTCAGACGGCGCAGTTAGGGCGGAATATTCGGGCGCGGGAAGAGTCTTCCGATGCGGTATTCGATACGCTGGAACGTCTCAAGCGCGATACGGAATCCTACGAAGCACGCTTGGAGGCGTACCGTAACAGTGTCCCGTTATCGTGGGTCGCCGTTGCGCTCGCGCTTGCGGTCGGCGGCGGATTCTTGGCCGGAATGTGGTGCTTGGACGTCCTCATCCGCAAGCGTCACGGTGGCTTCAGGGTTTACTGACTGCCAGTGTCCGGCGTCGTCGCGCGAGCCAGTCCCTGACGCGGAATCCCAACAGTACGATCAGAATTAAGGTATAGATCAGCGGCTCGAACGTCGTGACTTTGACCTGCCAGAAGAAGTGCACGACGCCGAGGATTCCAATCAGGTACACCGTGCGATGTAGTTTGACCCAGCGCCTGCCTAGACGACGTTGCATGGCATTGGTCGAAGTGACCGCTAACGGCACGAGTAGCAGCAGGGCGGTCATGCCGATCGTAATGAATGGGCGCTGCGTGACGTCGACAAATAGCGATGGCCAGTCCAGGCGTTGGTCGAGCACAATGTAGGTGACGGCGTGCAGCAGGATATAGACAAATACCGTTACACCGAGCGCGCGGCGCAATGTAACGAGCCAGTTCAGGCCGGTCATTTTCCTCAGTGGCGTGATCGCCAGTGTCAGCAGTAATAGATTGAGGCCCGTCTTGCCGAGCGTATGCAGTACTTCCTGAATGGGGTTCGCGCCGAGACTGCCGAGTCCTAGGATTCGCGCGACCAGGATGAAGAAAGGCAGCGCACAGGCGAAAATAACCGACGCCTTGATCAGCGTGAGCGAATGGCGCGTCATGATCTATCGTGCCGTCTGGGAATCTCTCAGTAATTGGCGACGAGGTCGAGGTCGGAGTACAGATGAGCGACGTCGTTTGCATAACCGTTGAACATCAGAGTGGGGACGCGCGAGGCGAATAAGCCTCCGCCTAACGGACGCTCGGAGGCTTGACTCCAACGCGGGTGATCTACGTTCGGGTTGACGTTGGAGTAAAAGCCGTACTCGCGGGCGTTCGCCAGGTTCCAACTCGTCTGCGGCTCGGTTTCGCTGAAGCGAATGCCGACGATGGACTTGATGCTCTTAAAGCCGTATTTCCATGGCACGACGAGCGCACCGTTCTGATTCGGCAGTACTTGTCCGTAGAGTCCCACGGCCAAGATCGTTAGCGGATGCATGGCTTCGGCGATCGTCAGTCCTTCGCGATACGGCCACCGCAGCACGCGTCGACGCACTCCCGGCATCTGCTCCGGATCGTTCAGCGTGAAGAACTGCACGTATTTCGCGCGCGAGGTCGGATTGAAGCGCTTCAGGAGATCCCCGAGTGGAAAGCCGACCCAGGGGACGACTGCCGACCAGGCTTCCACGCAGCGCAACCGATAGATCCGTTCCTCCAACGCGTATGGGCTGATCAGGTCCTCAAAGGCGAATGTGCCGGTATTCTCGGCTTCGCCGTCGACCGTGACGGTCCACGGGTGGGTCACGAGCGTATGCGCGTTGCGTGCCGGGTCCGTCTTGCCGGTGCCGAACTCGTAGTAGTTGTTGTAGCCGGTCACGTCTTCGTAAGCGGACGGTGCCAAGTCGGGATTGTCGGGCCATTGCGTGACGTCGGCGAGCTGTCCGTCCTCGGCAAACGGCGGTTTGCGAGCCGGCAGGTCTTCCCGCGTGTACACTTTGAGTTCCTGTGGGTAGGCGATAGCCCCGGGCACCAGACCGAGTGCGAGGGCCGCCTTCACGAGCTCGCGTCGGCGCCGAAATATCGGCTCCGGAGTAATTTCGGAGGATTTGATGTCATTCGGTTGTTTGATCAACATGATGGTGCTCGTCCGCTGTATGTGGAGTAGACCTTGAGACTCCGCATAATGTTGCAACTCTGGGAGAGAAATGACCAGCCCTGCCGGGCGTATATCGCACCAAAACGGTGCTGATTCCTGTCGAAGCCTGTGATCTGGCCGCTCAGAGTCGATCTTGCAGCTCAGTTCGCTACAATGGGTTGACTAACAAGAACGAGCCCAAAAGCGGGCACATTTTTCCAAGCAGTTTCAGGGGATGCTGATGAAGCTAATAACAGCCGTGATCAAGCCCTTTCGTCTCGACGACGTACGCAACGCCTTAGCAGAGGTGGGCGTGCAGGGCATGACGGTGACCGAAGTCAAGGGATTCGGCCGGCAAAGAGGCCATACGGAGCTCTACCGTGGCGCCGAGTACGTGGTGGACTTTCTCCCGAAGGTAAAAGTGGAGCTGGCCCTCACCGACGACCTAGTCGATCGTGCGATCGAGGCCATCATCGAGTCGGCTAAGACGGGCAAAGTCGGTGACGGCAAGATCTTCGTTACGGATCTCGGCCAGGTTTACCGTATTCGTACCGGTGAAACCGGCGATCAGGCAATCTAGGGGGAGTCAGTGTGAAATCACTAACAAGAATTATGTCGGTTGCCGCCGCCGCGGTGTGGCCGGCGATTGCGGTCGGACAGACGATCGACAGCGGCGATACCGCCTGGATGTTGACGTCCACGGCGCTCGTGCTGTTCATGACCCTATACCGGGACTTGCGCTGTTCTACGCGGCCTGGTACGGCGGCGTAATGCGCTCTCCGTGCTCATGCAGTGTTTCGCCATCGCCATCGCCAGCGTCATGTCGGTTCTGTGGGTCGTTTGCGGCTATAGCCTGGCTTTCGGTGAAAGCTCGATGGGTGGTCTGGTTGGGAGTCTCTCTCTCGCCTAGCTCACGAATGTCGGTTTCGATACGCCAAGCTCGGTACTGCCGAACATTCCGGAATCGGTTTTCGTCATGTTCCAGATGACGTTCGCGATCATCCCGCCCGCGCTGATCGTCGGCGCGTTCGCCGAGCGAATGCGGTTCTCCGCCATGCTGCTGTTTACGAGCCTGTGGCTGCTGCTCGTCTACGCGCCGGTCGCCCACTGGGTATATGGGGCGGCGGTTGGCTCGGTGCGATGAGCTTCTGAGACTTCGCTGGTGGCGCGGTTGTGCACGTCACGGCCGGTAGTGCGGCACTCGTTGCCGCGCTCGTCATGGGCAATCGGCGCGGTTTCCCCGAGACACTGATGCCGCCGCATAACCTGACGATGACGGTCACGGGTGCCTGCATGCTCTGGGTCGGCTGGTTCGGCTTCAACGCCGGTAGTGCTGGAGCCGCGAACGGTGCTGCCGGCATGGCCATGCTCGTCACACATATCAGCGCTGCGGTCGGTTCTCTGACGTGGATGGCCTGTGAGTGGGTCAAGTTCGGCAAGCCCAGCGTTCTGGGTATCGTCACCGGTATGGTCGCGGGGCTGGCAACGATTACGCCGGCTTCCGGTTATGTCGGCCCGCTGGGCGGTCTCATTATCGGTATCGTAGCGGGCGGCGGCTGTTTTATGGCCACGCAGTTCATGAAGCGGGTGATGAAAATCGACGACTCTCTGGATGTCTTTCCGGTCCATTGCGTAGGTGGAATGATCGGGCTATTGCTGACAGCGGTATTTTTGGCCGCGAGCTGGGGCGGAGTCGGCCTGGACGAAGGCGGAATGGGCGGCCAGTTTATGACTCAGCTCATCGGGATACTGGCCACGCTGGGGTGGTGTTGTGTAGTCAGCTTCGCGCTGCTGAAAGTGATCAACCTGATTGTGCCACTGCGTGTCTCAGCGGAGGAGGAGACTGAGGGGCTGGATCTCGTGCTCCACGAGGAGAGCGGCTACAACCTATAACGGCTCAAGCGCCGGCGGGGAGTCTGAGAGTAATTTCCAGGCCCCCGCCGGCTCGATTTGCCGCGCTGACCACACCGCCATGCAGTTCCATGACTCTGGCGGTAATCGCGAGGCCGATGCCTTGACCCGCAGTCTTGTGATCCCGGCTCGCGTCCACTCGATAGAGGGGTTCGAAGATGCGCGTCAGATCTTCTTCGGCCACACCGGGGCCTGAATCGCACACTCTGACTTTGAAGTCGTTCCCGGAGCGTTCGAGATGGACCTCGATCGGTCCGTCGGTGCCGGCGTAGGTCAGGGCATTACGTACGACGTTCTCCAACGCACTCTTAATACCTCGCGGATCACCTAACACTTTGGCCGGACCTTCGCCGTGAGATTCGATCCGTGCATCAGGGCGTTCGAAACGAGCGTCGTCGAGCACTTGGGCAATCAGCTCTTCGAGTAACAGCGGCTCGCGCGTTGGCTCCTGCTGCGTTCGCAGTCGCGACAGCGTCATGATCTGCCCGATCAGCTCGTCGAGCTTCTCGGCTTCTTTCTCTATGCGAGTGAGGTCGGGCTGCTCGGCGTCACTCGCCCGACGCTGCGTCAGTGCGAGCGCCATCCGGATCCTCGCCAACGGTGAGCGAAGCTCATGTGATACGTCTCGCAGCAACGTTTCTTTGTCGGTGATGAGCGCCTGGATGCGCTCAGCCATCGTGTCGAAGTCTCGGGCCAGGATGCCGACCTCGTCCGAGCGCCTGTTCGACGGGCTGCCGACACGCGTCTCGAGTACGCCCGCTGCCAGAGAACGGCTGGCGCGTTGCAGTCGCACGATGGGCAGGGAGATATAGCGAGCCAGCAATAGAGACGTCACCGCGGCGACGAGTATGGCGATGGTCACGACGGCGAGACGTGTCCCGGGCCAGGTCAAGACGCCGAAGACAGAAAAAAGCGGTCGTGTGAAAAGCAGGCGATACGCCTCCCCGTCGGGCGCGATCAAGTCGGGAGCCAGTTGGGCCGGACGCAGATTCGGCGGTCGCTGTCCCCCGCCGAAACCGCCACCACGGTTTCCGCCGTCACTACCGGGACCGCCACCGCGGCCACCGCGCTGCACTCCGCTAGCCAGAAGCCGCCGTACTTCTCCGGGCATGGCGCGGTCGAGAAGCTCATCGCCATTCTCGTCCACGATCAGCAATACCATCTCTCGGGGTGCCTCACGCGTGTGATCCCGAAGCCATTCGCGCAGCCCTCTTTCGCCGCGCTGCGCGAGAACTTCCGCCGCCTGTTCAATAATCGGTTCGCGGCCTTCGATATTGGCCTGGTCGAACGTCCGGCTCGCCAGTTCGTAGCTGATGTAGGCGGTTGCCACAAGCATCACGACCATGGCGACGCCGATCGAGGCGAACAACTTCCAGAACAGGCTCACCGGATCAGGCCTCCGGCGCCGGAATCAGAATGTAGCCACTGCCACGAATACTCCGGATCAGCGATTCGCTGCTATCGTCCGCAGCAATTTTTTTGCGCAAATTGCTGATATGCGTGTCGAGGCTGCGATCGTCGGGCAAGAGCTGCCGTCCCAGAGCAGCGCGGGTCAGCGCCTCCCGCGACACGACTTCGCCGGCCGAGCGCATCAGCGTCACGAGAATCGCGAACTCGGCGTTCGTGAGTTTCAGGGGCTGCTCGTCTTTCCACGCCTCCCGGCGTTTCATGTGTACTTTGAACGGGCCGACCTCGACTTCATTGGGCTCCTCGGCGTCTACTTCGTTCGTTCGACGAAGAATCGCCTTGACGCGTGCCAGCAGTTCCCGAGGGTTGAACGGCTTTGGCAGATAGTCATCTGCGCCCATCTCGAGCCCCACGATTCGATCCACGTCATCGCCGCGTGCCGTGAGCATGAGGACCGGCGTCCGGGAGCCTGACTCACGCAGCTGCCGCAGGACGTCGAAGCCCGACAGGCCGGGCAGCATGACATCGAGCACGATGAGGTCGTAGTCCTCCTGCTGCGCGTGCCGCAGTCCCTGGGTCCCAGTGGCCGTCGCAGTAATCGACATACCTTCGGGTTGCAGGTACTCGGCCAGCATGTCGCTGAGTTCGGTATCGTCGTCGATCAGTAGTATTGAGTTCGCAGTCATTGCCTCATCCTATCGTGATGAACTTGCCACATCACGAGCCGGATACATAGGCCTGGGCCGCCCAGGAGCGGCTAGCTTGAGAAAAGTTCAGACGAGTGATTTTTGGACTTAACCGCGCAATTGGGGATCTGAAGTCAACTGTCCGGTCGTCCGAGCGTTAGTAGGGGCGACAGGATGGATGGACATTGTCAGGGAGACATACCATGAGATATTCGACGATATGGATGAGCACTGCCTTAGTGTGTATTGGCAGCAACGCGATGGCCCAGGACGCGGGCGACCGAGTTGAAAATCGTGCCGATCGGCTCGGTGATCGGATCGAGCAACGGCTGGATCGTCAAGGCGACCGAGTCAACGAGCGTCTCGACACGCGTTCCGACCGAGCCGCAGACGCCGGCCAGGATGACGCAGCCCGACGTCTCGATCGCCGCGGCAATCAGATCGACCGGCGCTTGGATCGGGCCGGTACGGCGGCGGATCGCCGTCTCGACCGTAGCGGCCGTCAGGCCGATCGGCGTATCGATCGTCGCCAGAGCCAGCGCGACACGCGCCCGACGCGACGTAACTCGTCATCGTAGTGACCAGGTCGGCCTCGCCGCGACTTCTCGCTGGGGTTCGCGGCCAGGCCGGCCCCTTTGCGTAGTCCTCAACTATCGCGTCCGCCGTATGCGGAACGCTGCGGTGATCAGTCGGCGGGAAAATAACGGAATTCGTGAGTGAAGCGCACCTGGCGGGTCGCAGCCGGTTCGCCGGCGACGAGACGCGGGCGAAAGTAACTCTCCATGAGCCGACGTCTGTATCGGGCATCCATGAGCCCGGGCGGCGTTGCCGAAACGATCTCGACGTTCCTCGCGCGGCCGTCGGCCGTGATCTCGAATACCGCAGAGACCGTACCCCACGCATACGCATTGATGCCTTTCGCCCGGTCTACCGGACTCGGCGGCGGGATAAAGTTAATCAGGGCCGGACTCGAGAAAAGCGCCGTGGCCGCAGCGGCGTCCCCAGCAGCGAGAATCGCGTACGCGTTCCGGTAGCGGGTCAAACCCCTCTCGAGTCGTCCGTAGCTCATCGCCCAATCCCCGAGCACGGTGAGCGATTGAGCGCGTTCGATCGCAGAAATATCGGTACCGAGTTCGAGGATGTCCTCGAGCCGTCGCCGTGCCGAACTGCTGTTGCCCGACAGGATGTCGATTCGAATCAGACCGCGCAGTGGCTTCAGCAGCTCGGCGGAATATCGGTCGAAGTGGGATTCCTGAATCTCGATAACCGCTTCGTACTGCTCACGCGCCTTGGCGCGCATTCGCGATAACTCGTAATACGCCGCGAGATCGTAGTGATACGGGATGACGTCCAGGTCATCCTGACCATGACGTCGGCGCCCGATGGCCAGTCGTTCCCGCTGAATCTCCTGGGCGCTGCGAGTGTCCCCGGAGTCCTCGTAGGTCTGGCTCAGCTCATTCAATATGACGCTCTGCTCGGTGCTGAACAGCCCGAAGTTCCGGTCGGTGATATGTTGCGCGTGCTCCAGAACCGTCAGGGCTTCCGCGTGTCTGCCGTCGAGCAGATACACTCGCGCGAGACCGCGATAGGGGTCGATCAATAGTGGCGAGAATTCGCCGTACGCTTCAATCAGGCGCTCGATCCCGCCCAGATAATTACGTTCGGCCGACTCGAACTCAGTTAACTCGGTTTGAACAGCGCCCAACTCGATCAGTGCCTGCGCCTCTTCGTCGTTTGCTGAGTACGCTGGAGTGGCTACCGGCGCAATCGCCGACGATTGCTGCGACCGGCACTCGCTCCCTGAAAGCCAGAGTACCAGCCCGGCGGCTGCTAAGACGGTCGACCGAAGCGCGCAAGCCCGCATCGTACTTGGGAAGCCCGGAGGATAGCTCAGGACAGCGGTCAGTCTCTCGGCAGATAGTGGAATGTAAAATTCCGCGCCTGACCGAGTACCCGCACGAACGCGCCATCGACTATTCGCGGCCTGAAGCGGGAGCGGCTGATCGCGAGCGCCGTCGAATCATCCTTGAGCCCGGGGGGCACGGCTTCGATGACGGTCACGTTGGTAGTTCTTCCGAATTCCGTGACGTCGAATGTAATCAACACATGCCCGGGCAGGACGCCAGGTTCACTCGCAGCGCTGATGCCGCGATTACTCGGGTTCTCGCGAAGGACATAACTCGGTCCGTCAAACCAGGCCGTACGCAGCGCGGCGCCGTTCTCGAGTTCTCCAAGCAGATTCCACGCCTGCAGGTATTCTTCGCCCGTTGGGCCCACTTTGCTGAACGCGAGGGTCCAGTCACCGATATCAACGAGAATCTCGGCGACCATGAGCTTGTCGGGCTCGGCCGGAGCGAGGGTGATCTCCAGTGCTCGTCGAAGCGCGCTGATGCCACGACCCTCAGGATATTTCTGCATCCGGAAGCTGTTGCCCGTTTCCCTCAAGGCTCGGACCATTGACTCGCTCATGTCGCCCTCATGCTCACGGATGATCCCCATCGCCCGTGAGTACTGATGGCGTTCCTCGTCGTAGCGGTAGGCCGCCCGTAACCAGCGAGCAAATTTGTAGATCGCTGGGAGAATCTCCATCGACTCCGCGCCGTAGATGCGTTCCCGGAGGTGCAGCGCAGTTAACTGATGTTGGCCGGCCTCCGCATACTGCTCCATCTCGATCCTCGTGTTAGAGAGGTGATCAAGAATTTCTATCTGGCCCTCGTTCAGCAGACCGTGGACTCGTCGACTGACCGTGCGAGCTTCCTCGAATATTGTTACCGCGTTGAAATAGGCACCTCTTGCCTGGTAGTTGACGCCGAGACCGATAAGCGGATTGATGACTGCGTCGGTGTAGAAGCCATCAGCGTCTCGAATGACATCTATTGAGCGTAGGAAGCTTTCTTCCGACAGCTCGTAGAGCCCTGCCCGCCGTTGCAGAATCCCCAGGTTGCTGAGCGCGACGCCGAACTCTACGCCGATGCCAAGCTCTTCCTCGGTCAGTTCCGCCAGTCGCTCGGCGAGGGGAATGGCTTCTTCGTAGCGCCCCTCATCGACGAGATCGCGGAGCATGAACTCCGCTTCCAATCGAGCGACCACATCCAACGAGGCTTCGCCCGCCGCGACCGTGTCAGCGCTAAGAACCTCCGCGTCGAGGGCCGCGGCCGAAAAGGGCGCGGTTTCCGGATCCTCCGAGCTGCTGGCCGGTTCGGGTTCTTGAGCGCTGCCCGGGGGGCTAGCGGCTACGAGCGCAAGGCAGCACAGCAGCGTGAGTCCCCCTCCGCTGCGACGGTCTTTAAGAATGGGCCAAATCTGAGGCATTTCCGATCATTCTAACCAAAAAGAATTGTCACCGCCGAGGTCCCGGGCGATGTTCCCTCAGTAGACTCGCTCCGAGGCTCGTAGGTTCCTGTTCGAGCCTTTGCCGAAGCCCTTGTGGCGAGTTCGTGCTTGTCTATAATGGCGCCCGAGTCCGAGAGGTCTATAGAGAGAATGAGCGTCGCGACCACCGTCGGTGATGCCCTCGTCTTCGAGGACATCGACTTCAAGATACTGCGCCATGCGGCGGTAGCGGGATCGGCTGCTGCGGCCAGAGAGGCCGGCATCTCTCCGGAGAGACTGGCGAAGGCGGTCTTGCTGAAGGATTCGCAGGGGTATCTGTTAGCGGTGACTCCCGCAACCCGTACGCTTGATCTCGAGGCGCTCCGAACAGAACTGCATCGTCATCTGACGATTGCAGAGGAACAGGATTTGGATGATTTGTTTTGCGATTGCGTTGTTGGCTCGGTTCCGCCTATCGGCCCGTGGTATCGAATACCGACCGTCGTCGATTCGAGTCTTCGGGCACAGCCGGACGTGTTCTTTGAAGCCGGCGACGACGACTCGCTGGTCCACGTTACTGAGACCGGGTTTGAACGTCTCCTCGACGGTGCCGAGTATTTTGCGTTCTCACGTCGTAGCAACACACTCGGGTAGTCTTCCGGAGCCGCATTAATGGAACCAACCAAGACCTCAGGTACCGAGTACTTTCATCGTGTCGTCGATTGTCAGTGGGCGTGTCCGGCGCATACGGATGTGCCGGAGTACATTCGTATGATCGCACAAGGGCGTTTCGCGGATGCCTACATGCTCAATCGGGACTCGAATGTTTTTCCGGGAATTCTGGGTCGGGTGTGCGACCGGCCATGTGAACCTGCTTGTCGCCGGGGACGTATCGAAGACAAGCCGGTAGCGATCTGCCGACTCAAACGAGTAGCCGCCGACAATCGCGGCGATATCCAGGATCGGCTGCCGATAGCCGCCGAGATAAAGAATGGTAAACGTATCGTACTGGTCGGCGCCGGCTGCGCGTCGTTGGCAGTCGTTAACGACCTGATGCCGCTGGGTTATGAATGCGTGGTCTATGAAGCCCTGGACAAGGCCGGCGGGCTTATGCGGACGAATATCCCGTCGTTCAGACTGCCGGCCAGCGTGCTGGACGAGGAGATGAACTACATCATCGACATGGGCGTCGATGTTCGCCTGGGGACGCCCGTAGACAGCTTGCAGGCTCTTCTGGCGGAAGGCTATGACGCCGTTTTCGTCGGCAGTGGCGCGCCGAAAGGCAGGGATCTGGATATTCCGGGTCGCCAAGACAGCGACCATATCCACATTGGCATCCAATGGCTCGAGTCCGTCGCGTTCGAGCATGTCGACAGCATTGGCGAGAACATATTGATCATCGGTGTCGGCAATACCGCGATGGATTGCTGCCGGACATCGCTGCGTCTGGGGGCGAAGAACGTCAAAGTCATGGCTCGCAAACCACGTAGCTTCTTTAAGGCATCGGATTGGGAACTGGAAGATGCAGAGGAAGAGCTGGTCGAAATCGTCGTCAATCACTCACCGAAGGAATTCGTTTTCGAGGACGGCAAGCTGGTCGGTATGAACTTCGAGAAAATGGAGTACGACCTCGACGAAAACGGCGCCATCGTCGACACGAGAGTCGTCGGAGAGGCATTCTTTCCCTGTGAGGACGTCGTGCTCGCCATCGGCCAGGACAACGCCTTCCCTTGGGTCGAGCGTGACATCGGAATCGAGTTCGATCGGTGGGATGTACCCGTCGTCGACCCAATTACGTTTGAATCGACGCTTCCGGGTCTGTTCTTTGGTGGTGACGCCGCCTTCGGGCCCAAGAACATCATCTGGGCTGTAGAACACGGCCATCAGGCAGCCATTTCCATCCACAAGTACTGTGAGGGGCAATCACTGACCGAGAGGCTGCCCCGCGGTGTAACGCTGCAAACCGCCAAGATGGGTATGCACGAGTGGAGCTACAGCAACGACTTCGATCCGGCCGCACGTCGGCTGATGCCCAGTGTGGATCTCAAGGAGCGATTCAAGCAGCTGAACATCGAGGTCGAGTTGGGATTCTCTGTGGAGCAGGCTGTCGAGGAGGTCGAACGCTGTCTGAATTGCGACCTTCAGACCGTCTTCTTTGCCGATCTATGTATCGAGTGTGACGCCTGCATCGACATCTGTCCGGTTGACTGTTTAACGATTTCGGCGAACGAAGACGAGCAAGCGCTAAAGAACAATCTCAAGGCCCCTGTCCTCAATCCCGAGCAACCCTTTTACGTCTCCGCGCCGCTCAAGCAAACTGAGCGGGTGATGATTAAGGACGAAAATTTGTGTGTCCATTGTGGTTTATGTGCCGAGCGGTGCCCGACAGCAGCCTGGGACATGCAGAAGTCAACAGTTGATATCCCATATGCCATCGGCGAGATGGCGCAGGACGAGGCGCGATGTCTGGAAGATCGAAAAGCAGGATAAACGACTTCGTACTAAGGCTGGCTAATGTCAACGGCACCGGCTCCGCCAGTGCCAACGGCCTGCTCATGAAGGTGATCTTCCGCATGGGAATTCCCGTGATGGGTAAGAACTTCTTCCCGAGCAACATCCAGGGGTTACCGACTTGGTACGAGATCCGAATAACGAAGGACAGCCATTTGGCTCGTTCCGGTCATGTCGACCTCATGGTCGCGATGAACGCTCAGACCTATCAGAAAGACCTTAAAGAAGTCAGCCCGGGTGGCACGCTGCTATACGACTCGACCTGGGCACGTCACAGTGTGTTGTCGCGCCCCGACATTACGATCCTTGGTGTGCCCCTGGCGCGAATGTGCAACGAGCATTTCAAGAATGCCCGGGCACGTATTCTTATGAAGAATATGGCTTATGTCGGCTCGCTTGCGGCGCTTCTGAATCTGGACCGCGACGTTATTTCAGAACTCGTCGAGGAGATGTTCGCTAGCAAGAAGGCGCTCATTCCATCGAATATGGAGGCGATCGAGCTTGGCTTCGAGTACGCGAAGGAGCACTTTGACTGCCCACTGGTCACGCGGGTCGAACCGATGGACAAGACCAGCGGGCACATCATGATCGACGGCAATACGGCTTCGGCTCTAGGCTGCGTGTACGCCGGCGCCACCGTCGGGGCGTGGTATCCGATCACGCCGTCAACGAGTCTCATGGATGGTTTCAAGACTTTCGCGGAACGATTCAGAAAGGACCCTGAGACCGGCGAGCGAAATTACTGCATCGTTCAGGCAGAAGATGAGTTGTCGGCGATCGGTATCGTTCTCGGCGCCACATGGAACGGTGCTCGCGCGTTTACGCCCACCAGCGGCCCGGGCCTCTCGCTCATGAATGAGTTCATCGGCTTCGCGTATTTCGCAGAGCTACCGGCGGTCATATTCGACGTTCAGCGTGTTGGGCCCTCCACGGGAATGCCGACGCGAACGCAGCAGGCGGACATCCTCGCCGCGGCGTACGCCTCACATGGCGATACTCGCCATGTTCTGTTATTTCCCGCGAATCCGAAGGAGTGCTTCGAACACGCCGTCGCGGCGTTCGATCTGGCGGACCGGCTGCAGACCCCTGTGATCGTACTTTCGGATCTGGATATCGGCATGAACGACTGGATGTGCGAGGAACTCCAGTGGGACGACGACTATCGAGCCGATCGAGGCAAAGTTCTAGGCGCGCAGGAACTCGAGGAAGCCGAGAATTTTTATCGGTATTTGGATTCTGACGGCGACGGTATTCCCTACCGCACATATCCGGGCGTTCATCCGAAAGGGGCCTACTTCGTCCGCGGTTCAGGGCACAACAAGTACGGCGCGTACACAGAGGAATCGGACGAGTACCAGGAAGTTGTGGATCGCCTATGTCTCAAATGGGAAACGGCTGCCACACTCGTGCCGGCGCCGGCGATCCGTAAATCCCCAAAGCCGACGGATATCGCAGTCGTCTCGGTAGGGAGCTGTGACTATGCGGTATTGGAGGCGATCGAACACCTTGCCGCTAGCGGCATTTACCTCGACTACCTGCGCGTCAGGGCGTTTCCGTTTAGTGACGAAGTTGAGGAGTTTCTCGAGCAACATGAACGCGTGTTCGTCGTTGAACAGAATCGGGATGCACAATTAAAGAGCCTGCTCACGCTGGAAACGGATTATCCGAAAAATCGCATGATTTCAGTGTTGAACTACAGCGGCCTACCGATCGATTGTCGCTGTATCATTGGCGCGATCGAGCAAGCTGTCGCCAAGGGAGTGGCCGCGTGACCTATATTGCCAAACCAAAAATCGTTCACGGTGGCCTGACTAAAAATGCGTTGGGCTTTACGATCCGCGACTACGAAGGAGGAATGTCGACGCTATGCGCCGGCTGCGGTCACGACTCAGTGACGGCCGCTCTGGTCCAGGCCTTCTTCGAGCTGAACATTCCGCCGCACCGCGTCGCAAAACTGAGCGGCATCGGCTGTTCTTCGAAGACGCCGGCGTACTTCCTTGGCGCCTCACACGGTTTTAATTCCGTTCACGGCCGCATGCCGTCGATCGCTACCGGGGCCAGCGCGGCGAATAGAGAACTCTGTCTGCTGGGAGTCTCAGGCGATGGCGATTCATTATCGATCGGCCTCGGACAGTTCGCTCACGCGGTCAGGCGCAACTTGAAGATGACCTATGTGATCGAAAATAACGGCGTCTATGGGTTGACCAAGGGGCAGTTCTCTGCCTCGGCGGACGTCGGTTCCAAGGCGAAGAAAGGCGAGGTCAATGAACAGCAGCCGATCGATCCGGTGCAGATGGCTATGGCTCAGGGGGGCACTTTCGTCGCCCGAAGCTTCTCCGGTGACAAGGAGCAATTGATACCACTGCTGAAGGCGGCAATCAAGCACAACGGACTCGCTCTGGTCGATGTTCTATCGCCCTGCGTCACGTTCAACGACCACGAGGATTCCACGAAAAGCTACTCCTACACGCGACGGTTCTTCCATCGTGCGGTGCACCTCGACTATGTGCCGCCGGCGGAGGAGATCAAGGCGGCATACGATGAGGGCGAGGTCATGTCGGTCGAGTTGCACGACGGCAGCCGCATTTTGCTGCGTAAGATCAGCAAGGACTACAGTGTGAATAATCGTGGTGCGGCGCTGGACTATATTCGCTCCCACCATCGCAAAGGCGAGATCGTCACCGGCCTGCTCTACATCGACGAGAGTGAGCCGGATATGCACAGAATTAATAATACGACGACCACGCCGCTCGGCAGCTTGGACTTGGAGACCCTCTGTCCGGGTGCCGACGCGCTCGCATCCGTGCAGGCCCGCTTCCGCTAGCGCGTCCAAGCTCCAGTCTGCACGTCCGTCCGCGTAGGCTGTCGTCGGGCGTCTCTCAGCTCGAGAGACGATCCATGCCTGCAGCCGGCGGGAGTCCGGCAGATGTGACGTAAATCACCGTAATTCGCGCCCATGTACGGCAACTTGGGACGATCTGTAATAGCGGTTGCGGTACAGATGGCAGATCTAGAGACACCTATTGGCACGATCTAACCACAGGCTATCATCGCGGTTGCTGGCTTCTGCGGTCTATCGCGTCAACCGATTGCCCTCTCGAGCGTAATATTAGTAGGCGCGCGGAGTGATCACGGCGAGGAAACTATGGTTACAGTCCAAGCCGCTATAGCGGCTAATCGTTTCGGGTTAGGTGCCCGACCGGGAGAGTTGGCGGAAATCGGCGCAGACCATGAAGGCTGGTTGCTTGCGCAGCTTGGCTCGGACACCAATGCGGCGGCTGACGAGTCCCAGGGTTCCGCAGAAATTCTGCGCGAATCTCAACGCCTGCAACGCGTCAGCAGGGAGGCTCGCCGCAACGACAGCGAAGAACTCGGCGAAGCCGCTCAGCAGGCGTATCGTAGTTTCATCCGCTCACAATATCAGGCCCAGGTTACCCGCCGGTATGAACTCGCGACGGTAACCGCCGCGCCATTTCGGGAGCGGCTGGTCCATTTCTGGACGAACCATTTCGCAGTTTCCGCCGATAAACAGGCCGTCACGCCGTTGGCCGGTATCTTCGAAGATGAGGCGATCCGGCCTCACGTCACGGGACGCTTCGTCGATATGCTGATGGCAGTCGAGCAACATCCCACGATGATTCTCTACCTCGACAATCAGGCATCGATGGGGCCGAATTCGCGGGCGGCGCGGGCCGCTGACAAACGCGGCAGGGATCTCGGTCTTAACGAGAATCTCGCCCGAGAGATTCTGGAGCTGCACACGTTAGGTGTCGACGGCGGCTACAGCCAGGAAGATGTGACGACGTTCGCCAAAGTGCTCACGGGTTGGTCGGTCGGTGGCGGTCAGGGCCGGGATACGGATTCGACTACTGGAGAGTTCTTCTTCCGCTCCAGCAGCCATGAACCAGGCGCCAAAACCATTCTGGATAATCGTTACCGAGAGGACGGCGTCGCGGAGGGTGAAGCCGTACTGGCGGATCTCGCCATGCATCCCGCTACCGCGAATTTTCTTGCGCAGAAACTCGCGCGACACTTCGTTGCCGATGAACCACCGAGAGAGTTGGTTGACGGGCTTGCACGGGCGTACTTGGATCATGATGGCGAGCTCAACACCGTTTACGAGGCGCTCGTCAGCGCGCACGTGGCCTGGGTAGAGCCTCTGGCGAAGTACAAGACGCCTCAGGATTTTCTGGTCTCGACCTATCGGGCGTTCAATCAGCAGCCCGATAACCCCGAGCGGATGTTTGGCTTCCTGGGTCTCCTGGGGCAACGACCCTACACGCCGGGCTCGCCTGCGGGCTGGCCCGATACGATGGTGCATTGGGATGGGGGCGATGCGTTGCTCAAGCGCATCGAGTGGGCCGCCATCGCCGGCCGGCAGATCAGCGATCGTGCGAGACCCGTAGAACTTGGCGAAGCGATTCTCGGCCCGGTCTTTGATGATCACACACGTACCGCTGTCTCTAGAGCCGAGAGCGCGGCTCAGGGCTTGACGTTATTACTGGCTAGCCCCGAGTTTCAGAGGAGATAGTGATGACGAACCGAAGACAGTTTCTAGCCGGTTCCACGCAGCTCGCGATGCTCGCGGGCTTCCCCGGGCTGACCCTCGCGCAGGAGGCAGCGGACGCTCGCCTCGTGCTGGTTATCCTCCGTGGCGGCATGGATGGGCTTGCCGCGGCGATCCCCTATGGTGAACCACGCTATCGTGGCGTTAGAGGCAGCCTGGCTGTGGACTCACCCGGGCAGACGAACGGATTGTTGAAGTTGGACGGCCTGTTCGGGTTGCATCCGTCGCTCAAAACCATGCACGAGTTCTATCAGGCTGGCGATCTCGCGGTCGTGCATGCTGTTGCGACGCCGTATCGAGAGCGGTCTCACTTTGACGGCCAGAACGTGCTGGAGAACGGCTCCGACGCGCCCGGTGGTTCGCGTGATGGCTGGCTGAATCGAGCGGTCGGATCGAGTGCGGGGACCTACGGCGCAATCGCGCTGAGTCAGAATATTCCGTTGGTACTGCGTGGCGATGCGTCTGTCACGAGCTGGGCACCGTCGCGTTTGCGAGAAGCCGATGACGACACGCTCGCCCGTCTAGCCGAACTTTACGCGCAGGATCCGCACCTGGCCGGCCGGCTTGAAGAGGCGCTCGAGGCGCGTGCGATCGCAGGAGAGATGGGAGGCCGCGGCAACGCACGGGCGGGCGGCGCTCAAGGTCAGCTAGGGCCCGTGATCCGGGCGGCCGGCCGTTTCCTGTCGGCGCCCGACGGGCCGAGAATTGCGGTTCTCGATACCGGTGGCTGGGACACTCATGCGAATCAAGGCGCCGGCCAGGGCATTCTGGCGAGCCGTCTCGGCGGTCTGGACGCGGGTCTGGCGGCGCTCAAGCAGGAACTCGGCCGCTACTGGCAAAATACGGTCGTCGTGGTCGCTTCCGAGTTCGGCCGAACCGTGGCGGTCAACGGGACGCGCGGGACGGATCATGGCACGGCCGGCTGCGCTTTTATTGCCGGCGGCGCCGTACGCGGCGGCCGGGTGTTCGCCGACTGGCCGGGACTGGCAGAGCGGGATCTTTATGAGGGCCGAGATCTTAAACCGACAACCGATATGCGCGCGGTATTCAAGGGAGTCTTGATTGAGCACCTCGGTGCCGACAGCGCGCAGCTAAGCCGCGAGGTATTCCCCGCGAGCGCGAGCATCGCACCGCTAGAGGGTTTGATCGACGCCTAGAACGGTATCCAGGTACTCTCGGGCGACAGTTGCAGGTAGCCTATGTTAATACCCTGGCGCCAGCCGACGCCGAATCTGACCGGGGCGAGTGTTACTTCGCCGCGCTGGTTGTAATTCACGCCGACGCCGCCGACGAAGTAGAGGCTGCCTTCCACGCCACCGTAGCGTTCGTACAATGCGTCCATGGTGGGTAGATCGTAAATCAGAATGAAGACCTTCGAGGCGTTGCCACCGACATCCAGGCCCAACGAGGATCCGCGCCAATACACTTTACTTGTGGTGCCATCGCTGAGATAGACGTCGCCGTGACCGTAACGCAAGCCGATGCCCAGGGCGGCAGAGACTTCCTCGCCCTTGATGTAGGCGTCGGGTGGGCCGTTGTCGTAGAACGCCTTGTTGAGTACATCTGCGACACCTTGCGCGCCACGGCCGAAGAATATTTCGGCCTCGGACAGAATCGTACCCTCTTGATACGGTTCCGACGTGATCGGCGCGGCTGCCGCAGTCTGGGGCGGTTGGCTGGAACAAGCAGCGAAGAGCAACGTCAGCGAGATCGCTGCGGTGATTGTCAGAAATCGCATCGTGTGTCACCGCTGAGAGGGTAGTGCGGCAAGTGTGAATGCGGTGACGCGCTTGTCAAGTCTTTCACTGCAAATACGGTGCAAATACGGGGACGGTCTACCTAACTACCTAGACAGTTCAACAGGGTCCGTGAGTTAGGTAGACCGTCCTCGTATATGTAGACGGTTACTTTTTGAATAACGCGTCGGCGGCCGACGCGATTGAGTCCTCTGGTTCGGCGCTTGCCGACGCGTCCGGCGCTGTGCCGGCGCCGAACAAAGCACCCAGGCTCGCCCGCGCCGCAAGCTCGGCATCGAGCTCGACAGGCGAGTAGACGTCGTTACTCGGCTTAAAGTAGTCGCAGAAGTTAGCGCGTGCTTTGTCTGTTACCTGGAGAGCGTCGTCTTCAGTACAAGCGTCCGGCACTCCGGGGTCGTAGTACTGACACATTCGGCATACGTGTAGCTCGATCGTGCACTGCGGGCACTCGTCACGGCGCGACAGCGGGAGTAACAGGTCGGCCACCGAATGACCGCATCGGTAACAGCGCAGCCCGTGATCCACGCCGAGACCTTAGGCCGCGAGTTCGATACGTTCCAGGGCGAGTAGCCGGCGCTTGAGGGCTAAGTCGCTTGAGAAGCCGCCGATCGAGCCGTCTGCTGAGATAACACGATGGCAGGGGATGATGATGGGTATCGGATTGGCGCCATTTGCCTGGCCGACGGCTCGAGCCGCGCCGGTTTTGCCGATGCGTCTCGCCAGGTCGCCATAGCCGCAGACCTCACCGTAGGGAATCTCGGTCAGGCCTTTCCAGACACGCCGCTGAAATATCGTACCGGCAGGATTAAGGGCCAGGTCGAAGCGCGTCCGGGTACGCGCGAAGTATTCGAGCAACTGATCACGGACCGGACGGCAGTGCCGCTGTGAACGTTCGCTGTCGATTACGCTCGCGCCGAATATCAGACCAGTCACGCGGCCGTCGTCGTCGACGGTGATCGTCAGGGTTCCGAGCGCAGTCTCGATACGATCCCAGTATTCTTTGACCATGATGGTGTGTTCCATTGCCTATGATGCCAACCGCGATACCCTCACAATATAGTCTCCGCTGCTTTTGCTCCATAGATTCTTACGATGCCAGCTAGTTCAACGACCTGGGTAGTTGTCTACGAGACAGCCGATCAGCGCCGCTCGGCGGAGGCTGTGCTGGTTTTGACCGCGCTCGAGATCGAGCACAGCCTGACGCGCTTGGACGGCAAGTGGCTGTTGAGCGTAGCGGCCGATCACGCGCCACGGGCCGGTACAGAACTCGCCGCTTACGACAACGAGCGCCTGGCGCCACGCGTCGGGCCTCAGACCATCCCGGAGTTGAGCACCGGGTGGACCGGCGTGCTCGCATTCGGAGGGTTACTCCTGGTCGTCGCCATTATGGCGCGGCAGGGCGCATTGGGTCTGGACTGGCTGGCGGCAGGCCGGCTTGACGCAGGACGGGTCATGGCCGGCGAGTGGTGGCGGGCCGTGACCGCGCTGACATTGCACACGGGGCTGAGTCATCTCGCGTCGAACATCGCGTTCGGCAGCTTCTTCGGCCTCTATGTCGGACGGTATCTCGGCTCAGGATTGGGCTGGGCCGCGATTCTGGCCGGCGGGGCGATCGGTAATGCAGTCAATGCCTGGATTCAACCGGCGAGCCACCTCGCAATCGGCGCATCGACATCGGTCTTCGCCGCGTTGGGGCTGCTGTCCGCCTACACCTGGCGACGCGGCTTCCTACGCAATACGCCGTGGAAGGTCCGCATCGCACCCGTGACGGCAGCCATCTGTCTTCTGGCTTTTACCGGTACCGGGGCCGGAACCGGCAGTGACAATGTCGATGTCATGGCCCATCTGACCGGGTTTCTGTCGGGATTCGGCTTAGGCGTCTGGCTCGCATCCCGCGCGTTGCCGACAGGGGAGAAGGCGCAGCAGCGCATCGCGATCGTAGCCGTCGCCGTTATTGCCCTGGCATGGGTCACCGCATTCAGTGCCGCCGCGATCTACCGCTAGCTTTTTGCCGGCCGTCCGCTCCGGCGCTTAGTCCAGAACGCTGGTCACGAGTGCGAGAAAGTCCTCCTCGCTCGTGACGTCTTCCGCCTTGCGCGCGTCGATCGTGCAACCGTGCGCGTCGGCGTAGGCTTCGTAGGCCGGGCGCCGGTGCTCTAACAGTCGTGGGAACACCCAGCGGGCAAACTCATCCGGCACAATCGCGTCGGGACTAGCCAGACCGGCAGACGAGACGTACTCCTCGAGTTGCGGGATCAGGAAGTCTTCCTTGTAGTACATCGGTTTTGGCGCCGTGTCGGCCCGTTCGATCAGTGTCTGCCTCATCGCCTCGTCAGGCTTCAGATACAAGATCAGCGTGTGTTCGGCGAGGACGTTCGTCGTTTCCTCATCATCGAGTTCGCAGATGCTGCCGCCCGCGTCGTTGACGAAATGCTCATAGCCGTAGATCTGTTGAGCCTTCTCGATAAACTGCGCGACATCGCGCATCGCACCGATCTCCGCCTCACGATGAAGCCGCTGACGTTTTATAAATTCCGCGACTGGGAGGCCGCCTAAATCCGGACGCCCGATCTTGCCGAGAAAACTAGCGACCGGCGCCAGGTTGTGCACGGTGATGTTGCTGGCGATGTAGATTGAGTCGCTACGTAATAGATCGCGGAGGAAATCGACTTGCATCGCCTGCCGCTTGATGTTGTCCAGAATCGGTTCCACGAGATATTTGGTGCCGATGCGGTAGTCGCCGGAATAATGAAACCACTTCGATGCAGGCAGGCTGTACGCGAGCGTGGTCTTGCCGACTCCCGACATGCCGAGCAGCGTAATGGCTTTATGGGGCCGAGCCAGAAATTCTTTCGCGGTCATTCTCATGTTGTATTCCACCTCGCGAGGCAGGCGTGATTATACGGTGGGCGTCACCCCGAGTAGCGCTAGAATTGAGTGACCACACACAGACGAATCCCGTATCCTAACCCCATGCCTCCCGAAAGCTTTCACCCCGCGGTCTCGCGCTGGTTCCAGCAGGACTTCGCGGCGGCCACGCCGGTACAGGCGCGCGCCTGGCCGGCGATTAGAGGCGGGTCGCATACTCTGATAACGGCGCCTACGGGTTCCGGTAAGACGCTCGCGGCATTTCTGAGCGTCATCGACGATCTCGTCCGGCAGTCGCTGGCTATGGAGCTACCTGACGAGACTCAGGTTCTCTACGTATCTCCATTAAAAGCGCTGTCGAACGACATTCACAAGAATCTGCAGGTGCCGCTGGCCGGGATTCGCGATGAGCTTCTTGCAAGCGGCCAGGCCGATGCGCCGATTCGGGCAGCGGTACGTACGGGCGATACGCCGCAGAATGAGCGAGCTCGTATGCGTAAGCACCCTCCGCATATCCTCGTGGCTACACCCGACGCGGCGATCGCAGGCACAAGCGTTACTAACCGCACCGGTCTCGCGCGGTGGCAGAGCAGCGAGTAACGGGCGACGCGCGTCGTTTAATCGGTTACGTCCGGTTCGATAAAACACCATCGTACGGCCGGCGCGCGTTCCTTGATTCGAACCTCGAGCATGTTGATTCGCGCGACCGCTTCCGCGATCGTCAGGTCAGGCATAAAACGCAGCTTCGCGGCCAACATGACATTGGGGCCGAACTGCAGCGTGATCGTGTTCAGCAGCCCCTCGATCGCGGGGTCAGCAGCAATTATCTCGTCTATCAGGGCGACGAGTTCCGGCTCGGCCGATCGACCGACGAGTAGCGAGTGAATCCGCGCCGCGACGAATGCCGAGACCGTCACAAGTACGATGCCGATGGCAACCGACCCCATCGCATCGAAGACCGGGTCGCCGGTGATTGCCGACAAGCCAAGGAAACAGAATGCCAGCACGAGGCCGATGATTGCGGCGACGTCCTCGCCAAGAATTACGACGAGCTCCGCGCTACGGGTATGCGTCAGCCAGTTGCGAAGGGACTTGGTTCCGCGGACCTTGCCAATTTCCCGCAGGCAGCCGAGCAGGCTCAAGCCCTCGAGCACGACCGCGCCGGCCAGTATCAAGAGTCCCACCCACGCCGAAGTCAGCGGTTCCGGATGCGTGAGCTTGTGTATGCCCTCGTAGATTGAAAATAAGCCGCCAACGCTGAACAATAGCAGCGCGACAACGAATGCCCATATATAGGCCAGTTTGCCGTAGCCTAAGGGATGTTCACGATCCGCGGGTCGCAACGCGCGGCGCATACCGAAGAACAACAGAACCTGATTCCCGGCGTCCGCGTAGGAGTGGATCGCTTCGGCGAGCATGCTGCCAGAACCGGTCAGCAGCGCCGCCCAGGTTTTGGCTAAGGCAATCGCGAAATTGGCGAGAAACGCGTAAAGAATCGCCTTCGCAGCCGAGCTGTGATTAGTTGCTGACACCGAGTTTCCATATCCATTGAACGAATGCCCGCGTCTCGTCGATGTCTTTACCGGTGGCCGTTACCTCGCCGTACTCCGTTCCAAGTCCAAGCATTAGATCACCTGCTAGAAAAACGCGGGTATGGCTTAGCTCGAGGGTGAAAATGTCCCGTTGAACCGGCGAGAGCGAGTGTCGGGCGTCGTTGCTACGATTGATTTCCGCGCGCCGCGCCAGCAATTGCCGCGAGTAGCCTTGAGCCGTAAACAGCAGCCCGCCGAGAGAAACGACGACGCTGTCACCATCCGCCGAGTGCCCGACGACTCTGCCGCGATAGCGATAACCGTCTTCATAGATGTGATGGTTGTAGGCGCAGCCAAAGTTGGGATCGCTGTCGGTGATCGCGCTGCAGGTGGGCTCGTTGTCCTCGGCGTGAACGCGGTAGCTCGCGCCATCCTCGCCCCAGGCGTTCCAGGTCTCGAGTCCGATCTGCGCCAGGTGGCCGCTCGGTAAACCGTTCTGTTCGTCTTCGCCGCACCACTGAGCCGTCCTCGATAAGCCGATCTCCAGGTTTGGAAGCGGCTTGAAGCCGACGCGCCAACCGAAAAATTGTGTGTCGGGTACATGACGGTCGTGTTCCATCTGGCCGAAGATGACCTGGGTTGTCCAGGGTACGACCCAGCGCAGCCACCTGACTCCCGGCGGACGTGCCTCCCGTCGCGGCAATGTAATCGCCGGCATCGGCCGCGCGTTATTCGACAGGATCATGCTGCCGTCCCGCCCGGGGCCCCACCAACGGTCCGTCGCGCTGGCCGAGAGAAACCAGTTGCCGAGAGCGACTCCCAGATAGGACCCATCGGCGCGCCACTCTTTGCCGTCGACCGGATCGGATACGTAAGTTGCCTTTAGATCGCCGGCATAGCGGCCGCTCTCCCACGCCAGTCTCGCGCTGACCTCGCCGGATTCTCGCGGAACGTTCTGGTATCCCCTGAGCCGTTCCGGCTCGCTGATTCCGCCGATGCCGAAGTCCAGCCTGGGTCGCGTGTGCGGTTCGCGGGACGGAAATATTCGCTGTAGCGCGCCGGTCGAGGCGGGATCGAGCGCTTCGATACGGGCTCCGCCGACGTTGATCCCCGCGAGAAACAACGGCCAGCCGGTAATCGGTGCATCGATGATGCCGGCATCGGCGAGCATCTGAATATCGTGACGCAGCTTGAGATCGCCTGGCTGTAGCAACTCCGCGGTTGCAGGGAGCGCCAACAGGCCGAGCAGGCAGGCGGCACAGCTGGCCCGCGCCAGCTGATAGGGATTGAGTGCCATAGACGGGTATTTTCGCAGCAAAAGCGCATCAATGTGCCGACCTTTCGCGCGGCGCGCAAGTGCCTGCGTAAATTCCTAGAACGCAAATCTGGCGTAAGCGTACAGCAGCCGCCCGCGGGGGTCGTGGACCTTGGAGTCGTAGCTGCCGTTGGTCGCTGTCCGCAGACTGTACTGCGCGTTGACAGTCAGGTAGTCCTCAATACGAGTCAACGGCTGCGAGTCGCGGTCTGCCTGAGTCTCATCGTCCAGGTAGGAGCCAATATAGATCAGAAAAAAATTCACGCCGTGAGATCCCCTGCGCCAATTCACCTACAGATTGCCGCGCAATGCTGGTACCGACGTCGCGAAATTAGAGAAGTTACGCCGGCCTGCTCCAATGATGAGGTCGACTTGTGGATCCAGGGCGTCGTAAGAGAAGATTCTCGTCGCTGTTGCGCCGTCTTTGAGAATCTCCAACCGGTCGATCACGATCAGTGGCGGCAGCGACGACATGTCGACGAAACTGTCACCGCGATCGGTTGTGATCGCACTGGGTGTCTGGCGGCGGCCGTTGATGAGTATTAAGGTCGCGCCGATGCCGAGTCCGCGCAGATTCACGTTAGTCGTGCCGGTACTCAAGTTTTGCGTAAACGCGTCCGGGTTATTCTGCGACCCGGTATTGAATGGCAGTCTGTCGACGACGTCGCTGATCTCGTTTACGCCCAATGCAGCGAAGTCCTCGTGACCGATGACGTTGAGCGGCGCGATCGCATCGGCCTGGCTCGGGCGCCCCACGTAGGAGCCTGTCACCACGACTTGTTCGATCGAGTTGGCGTCCGGCAGCTGCAGCTTTTGCGAAAAGACCGATTCCGCGGCGATTGCTATCGCCAGCGCGATATAATGTTTTGGAACTTCGGACATGCTCATCGTCGACGCGTACTCACCGCTGCAGTGTAGCGACGTTCCGGAGCGTGTCTCGAGAAGAAACTCGAAGCTTCCGCCGGTTTTGGTGGCGCTCACGTTAGCGCTGGCCAGCTGCGTCGCTTCGAGTACAATCCCTCGCCATCGAAGCAGCGGAGGTATTCGTGAAGATTGCCGTGCTATTCGGCGGAACCAGCACCGAGCGCGACGTCTCAGTGGCCAGCGGCTCACAGGTTATCGGTGCCCTGAGAAAAGCAGGGCATGAGGTCGTCGCAGTCGAGGCCAGTCGGGGCGTGTTGCTACCAGAGCACGAGCATCAGGTACTGAGCGAGCGCATCGATCGGCTGCCGCCGGTAGAAGCGAAAGCGCACGAGCCGCAATTGCCTGCCATTGTTGCCAGCGCCGGGCTCGAGGATCTCGACTTGATGTTTCTCGCGATGCATGGCGGCATCGGCGAGGATGGCACCACCCAGGGGCTGTTGGAGCTTGCCGGCATTCCCTATACGGGCAGTGGCGCTTTGGGTAGCGCACTCGCCATGGACAAGGATGTCGCCAAGCGCTTGTTTCTCGCGGCCGGAGTGCCGACGCCGCGTTGGTTGATGACGCCGGTGACGTCGGAGGAGGTCGATCAACAGATCGGGTTTCCCGTCATCGTCAAACCGAACGGGCAGGGCTCGACGGTGGGGCTCAGCCTTGTTTCCGATCGATCGCGCCTCGATGGCGCAATCGATCTCGCGGCTGGCTTCGGCGGCCAAGTCATGGTGGAACAATACATTCCCGGGCGTGAGTTGACCGTCGGTATTCTTGATGACGTCGCGCTGGCGGTCGGCGAGATCATCCCCGAGACGGGCGATATCTTTGACTATACGGCTAAGTATCAGTCCGGCGCCGCGCAGGAAATCTTTCCAGCCGGTCTCAGCGAGCGCGACGCGGAGCGTGTCCGCGAGCTTGGGCTCACTGCCCATCGAGCACTCAAGCTCGCAAGCTACAGCCGAGTGGACTTTCGCATGGACCCCGACGGCGGCTTGTGGTGTCTCGAGGCCAATACGTTGCCGGGCCTGACTGCCGGTAGCTTGTTGCCGAAATCGGCCGCCGCGGTCGGTATCAGCTTCCCCGAACTCTGCGAGCGAATCTGCCGAGGCGGTTTAGCGAATCGTGGCGACTCCGACGCCGAGCGATAGCCAGCCCAGCATGAACGCGAGGCCTCCGATCGGCGCCATCGAACCGACGCCCGCCGGGGCGCCAAACGTCGTCGCGTAAATACTCCCGCAGAACAGAACCATGCCGGTCAGTAACAGCCAGCCGGCCAACGCGATCAGCTTCGACGCGGGATACCGCTGAGCGACAAGAGTCGTTCCGATCAGTCCGAGGCCGTGATAGAACTGATATTGAACTGCGGTTGCGTAGGAATCCCAGGCGGCTGCGCTCAGCGAGTCTCGCAGGCCGTGCGTCCCATACGCGCCGAGCAGGGTCGCGAGTAACAGAGCGAGCGCCGCGGAGCCCAGCAGAAAGCGCTGCGTGATCGTCATTCGGACTCTGTCATTGTGCTCATGTCGCGACCGTGCGCCTGAAGTTGCGGAGAAGTGCCTGGTGGGCCCGGTAGGACTCGAACCTACGACCAAGGGATTCGCTTTACCCCGTCGTTTCCGGCGGGAGCGGACTATCTCTTCACCCTCAAGTTGCCTTGTTAGGGTGCGGGACGCTCTAGCCTGTTATTAAGAGCACTCGAGCTCTCAGGTAGTCTCTGCACCTTCCGACGGTGTACCGTCGGCTTGGCTCAGGGTTGCCGGCAGTTACCTGCTACGGGGTTCCCTGAATTCATCCCGTCCACTTCGCGCCTTTCGGTGCGAAGGCACCATTCTCGATGAGTCCCCTGCTCTAACCAACTGAGCTACGGGCCCAGGCGGAGCTATGTTACCACCGTCGCTTATGCGGACGCGGTAATCTTTTTCCCCTGTGCACGGTCCTGATGGAGGGGTAGTCTGTACGAACGACTCCAAAGAGGTGTGCCGCAAACATGCTCGATCAAACAATTCAGGTCATCGGCTTTCTGGCCTATCTATTCATTTTCGCGATCGGGGTCTTGGTCCTGGTTGTGGCGATCCTCTTCGTCCGGGACGTCACGCAGACGACGAATGCGGTGCGTCGGAACTTTCCCGTCATCGGGCGTTTCCGCTATTTATTCGAGCACCTTGGTGAGTTCTTTCGTCAGTACTTCTTCGCTATGGATCGCGAGGAGTTGCCCTTCAATCGCGCCGAGCGGCGTTGGGTCGATGGCGCCTGCAAAGGGACCGATGGCACCATCGCCTTCGGTTCGACACGGGACCTCCGTCCGGTGGGAACGCCGATCTTTGTGAACTGCCCCTACCCGGTCCTCGAGCGCGATGTGGCGGAGCCGCGGTCCGTTACGATCGGGCCGCAGTGCCCCCGGCCCTATTCCACGTCGGCGATATTCAACATTTCTGGAATGAGCTTCGGCGCGATTTCCAGGCCTGCGGTTCTGGCACTGTCGGCAGGGGCCCGTGATGCGCGCATATGGATGAATACGGGCGAGGGTGGCCTCTCACTCCATCATCTGGCGGGCGGCGCGGACATCGTGTTTCAGATTGGTACAGCCAAGTACGGTGTGCGCGATGAAGATGGCTGGCTCTCGGATGAGAAACTGGCCGAAGTCGCTGCGCATGACGAAGTCAGAATGTTCGAACTCAAGCTCAGCCAGGGTGCCAAGCCCGGGAAAGGCGGGATTTTGCCGGGCTGCAAAGTCACCGACGAGATCGCTGCCATCCGCGGCATTCCGGCCGGTGAAGACTCGTTAAGCCCAAATCGCCATCCTGAAGTTGACAGTGCCGCAGCGTTACTCGATCTTATCGAGCGTATTCGCCTCGCAACCGGTAAGCCGACTGGTTTTAAAACCGTTATCGGCGCTTATGGTTGGCTGGACGACCTCTTCGATGAGGTCTGGCGACGGGGTATCGAGAGCGCGCCGGATTTTATTACGGTCGACAGCGGCGATGGCGGAACGGGGGCCGCGCCGATGGCGCTCATGGACAACGTCGGCCTGCCGATCCGTGAGAGCCTCCCCCTGGTGGTAGACAAGCTAAGAGAGCATGGCCTACGAGAGCGCATTCGTGTGATCGCGAGCGGCAAGATGATAACGCCGGCCGAGGCCGCGTGGGCGTTTTGCACCGGCACGGACTTCGTCGTCTCGGCACGCGGCTTCATGTTCGCACTCGGCTGTATTCAGTCTCTACAGTGCAACCGCAATACCTGTCCGACCGGAGTCACGACGCACAACAAGCGCTTGCAGCGAGGCTTGGACCCCACCAGCAAAGCCGTCCGCGTGAGCCACTACGCTCAGCGAATGGTCAAAGAGATCGGGATCATCGCGCACTCTTGCGGCGTGGACGAGCCGCGCGGGTTGCGGCGTATGCATTGCCGGCTAGTCACGGATACGGGAATGTCCGTTCCGTGTAACGAACTGTTTCCCGACGCCACGCCACGGACAGATCGAGTGACGTGAGATCGCGAGACTAGTCTTCGAGCAGGAAGCTGCGCAACTGATCGGAGCGTGATGGATGACGCAGCTTGCGCAACGCCTTGGCTTCGATCTGCCGAATACGCTCGCGGGTGACGTCGAATTGCTTACCGACTTCCTCAAGGGTGTGGTCGGTATTCATGTCGATGCCGAAGCGCATCCGTAATACCTTTGCTTCGCGAGGTGTTAGGCCGGCCAACACCGCGTGCGTGGTCTCTTTGAGCCCCTCGGTCGTCGCCGAGTCCACGGGAGAACAGACCTCTGCATCCTCGATGAAGTCGCCGAGATGCGAGTCCTCGTCGTCGCCGATGGGCGTCTCCATCGAGATTGGCTCTTTCGCTATTTTCAGCACTTTTCGAACTTTGTCCTCCGGCATCTCCATGCGCTCGGCCAACTCGTCGGGGGTCGGCTCGCGGCCCATCTCCTGGAGCATCTGGCGAGAAATTCGATTGAGCTTATTGATCGTTTCGATCATGTGCACCGGGATGCGAATCGTTCGTGCCTGATCAGCAATCGATCGTGTGATCGCCTGACGGATCCACCAAGTGGCATAGGTCGAAAATTTATAACCACGCCGATACTCGAATTTATCGACAGCTTTCATCAGGCCGATGTTGCCCTCTTGTATCAGGTCGAGAAACTGCAGGCCGCGGTTCGTGTACTTCTTGGCGATCGAAATAACGAGGCGCAGATTGGCTTCCACCATTTCCTTCTTGGCGCGCCGCGCCTGGGCCTTGCCCATCGAGATTTCCCGATTGATGTCCTTGATCTCTGCGATGGAGAGAAACGTCCCGGTCTCCATTCTCTTGAGGCGTTTCTGACAGCGCAAGATATCGTCTTTAAGCTTGGTGAGTTGCGAGGAATGTTTGCGCTTCGCCCGAATATGCTTGTCGATCCAGTTCAGGTTGGTTTCGTTAGTGGGGAAGCTCGAAATAAAATCCTTGCGCGGCATTCTTGCTGACGTCACGCACAATGCCATGACTTGCCGCTCCTGACCCCTGATGCTGTTAACGGTGTCTCTGAGTTGCGCCACCATGAGGTCGAATAGCTTGGGCGCGAGTTTGATCTCCATGAGTTCATTGACCTGGAGCTTGAGATATTTTTGCGTCGATGCGTGGCTGATGCCGTGCTTCTGCAGGCCGTCCATGAAGCGCTTGTAGTAACGCTTCATCTTTTTCATGCGTCGGATGACCTCGGCCGGATCAGGGCCCGTGTCGGCCGGCGTATCGTCCGAGTCGTCGTCCGCCGCGGATCTCGCATTGGGATCAGCGATGCCCTCGTTGGGATCGATGAGTTTCACGAGCACATCCTGCAGGCGCGCCTCGCCCGCGGTGACGAGTTCATAGCTATCGAGAAGCAGGCCGATCGTGGGGGGAAACTGAACGAGTGCCGCGCGAGTCTGGTTGAGGCCTTCTTCTATTCGCTTGGCGATACGAATCTCGCCTTCCCGAGTCAGCAACTCAACCGTGCCCATCTCGCGCATATACATACGGACGGGGTCGGTCGTGCGGCCGAACTCGCTATCGACCGTTGCGAGTGCGGCCACGGCCTCTTCTCCCACATCGTCGACGGCGGATACGGCGGTGTCGGAAAGGAGCAACGATTCGGCATCCGGCGCTTTCTCATGGACCGTGATGCCCATGTCGTTAATCATGTTGACGATGTCTTCAATCTGCTCGGGATCGACAATGTCGCTCGGCAGGTGGTCATTGACCTCGCCATACGTCAGATAACCCTGCTCCTTGCCTTTGGCTATGAGGATCTTTAGCTGAGATTGACGCTCGTCTTCATGATGTTCAGGTTTGGGTTGGGCCTGCGCAGATCTGTCCATATGTCCCGACTTCCTTACTGGTTATGATGGCGCGATGCAAACAATCAATTTTATCTGAATAGACGGTCTACCGCCAGACATAGAAGCTTGTGTGGCGGCCCTCAACCGGCGCTTCGTGCGTCCTGGCCGCTTCTGAGGCGGTCGCCGATTGCCGCCATTTCAGCTCGCTGCGCATCGTTCAGTTCGCCGCCACGGCGTGTCAGGGTGTGCAACCGGTCCTTCAGGCCTCGCTCGACCAGGCGCGCTACGTTGTCCCTGAGAACCTGTGGCGCCGCGTCCTCGTCGTCCAGCGGTGGCTGACCGGACAAGCGACTCAGGAAGCGGCCATCGGCGTCGTGCCGGAACCGTTCCTCCAGTCCGGCAGCGTTAATCTGGGGATTGTCCCGCACGACTTCAAGGAGGCGCTGCAATAATTCCACGCCAGGTAATTTTACATAATGTAAATCGGCGATTTCTCCGAGCTCAAGCGCTGCCGCCGGGTGGTGCAATATGAGGGTGATGGCCTTTCTAACCAGCGGACTGCGCTGTGCCGACGGTTCGACTGCGGCCGCTGTGGTCGGCCCCGGGCTCGGCGCCGCGAGTAGCATCTCGAGTCGATCCGGGGCGAGACTCACGAGTCCGCCGAGCCGTTCGAGTAGCAGCTCACGGTAGACGCCCATCGGCAGGCGCTCCAGTAACGGGCCGACCAGGGCCGTTAGCCGGGAACGGCCGTCGGCACTATCGAGGTCGACCTTGCTCTGCAGCTCCTCGAGCATAAATTCGGATAACTGCCTGGCGCTCGGTAATAGCGCCCGGAACGACTCGGTCCCGCGCTCCCGAACGAGCGAATCGGGATCCTGGCCGTCGGGAAGTAACAGGAACTTCAGTTCAACCGCGCCACCGGCGTGCGGCAGCGCGGTTTCGAGCGCGCGCCAGGCCGCCTTGCGGCCGGCTTTGTCGCCGTCGAAGCAGAAGATGACCCGATCAGTGAGCCGCGTCAGCCGGCGTATGTGCTCCGCGGTCGTCGCGGTGCCGAGCGTCGCGACAGAAGGCTCGATGCCGTGTTGGCTCAGGCTGGCAACGTCTAGGTAGCCCTCGACGACCAGAATCTCCTCCGGCCGCCCTTGGACCTGGCGGGCTTCGTAGAGGCCGTATAGTGAACGGCCCTTATGAAAGACCGGCGTCTCCGGGGAGTTCAAGTACTTCGGTTCGCCATCCCCCATGACCCTGCCGCCGAAGCCGATGATCCGGCCGCGCGGATCGCGTATCGGGAACATGACTCGGTTACGAAAGCGGTCGTACTCGCGACCCTGCTCGTTGCGGATCACGAGCCCCGCCTCGCGTAACTGCGAGATCCGTGTCTCGTTCGTTCCTAACGCTTTCAATACCGTATCCCAGGCGTCGGGTGCGAAACCCATCGCGTAGCGGCCGGCGGTCGCGCCGTCGATACCGCGGCGTTTCAAGTAGGCGATCGCTCCCGGGTTCTGGCGCAGCGCGTTGCGAAAGATCTGGTCGGCCTCCTTAAGGACGTCGTAGAGACTGCCGTCGCGTCTAACGCTAGTCTCATCGCGCGTCGTCGGCACTTCCACGCCCAGCATCTCGGCGAGCGCCTCGACGGCGTCGACGAAACCGAGCTGCTCGTAGTTCATCAGGAAACCGATAGCGGTGCCGTGCGCGCCGCAGCCGAAGCAGTGGTAGAAGCCTTTGGTCGGACTCACGGTAAACGACGGCGTCTTCTCGTCGTGAAACGGGCAACACGCTTTGTATTCACGGCCCGCTTTCTTCAGCGTGACGCGGTTGCCTACGACTTCGAGAATGTCGGCTCGCGCGATCAGATCGTCTATAAACGGCTGTGGGATGCGCCCACTATTCTTGTTCTCAGAGGCCACGCGCGGTCCGAGGGAATCTTTCGAAGGGGCCTAGCATCATAGCCGAGCGCGGTGGCATTCGGGAGATGCGGAATGCCTGCTCTTTCGGAAGGGGTCACAGCTCACCTAGAACTCGGTAGAATCGCCGATAAGAAGAACGATTTCAGTCCTAAGGGGGGCGAAATGCGATTCGTAGCCGCGATACTCGTAGGGCTTGTTGTCCGGCCGGCCGGCGTATCCGCGCATCACTCGACTGCCGAGTACGACACGAGCGCCGTTGTTGAACTGATCGGCGTGCGCTGGCGGAACCCGCATGTGATGTTCACGGTTCGCGTTGACGGCTCGGACGGGGCAGCTCAAGACTGGGAGTTGGCGACTGGCGCCGTGTACGTCGTGGAAAGAACCGGTTTGGACAAGAGTGAATTTCCTGTCGGCGCAATCGCTTACAGCGAAGGGCGCCGCCGCGAAGGCGGCCTATGGCCAGCTACTGAACCCGACGCGCGAATGTATCACCTGGCCGACACCGTTCATTCTCTCGTCCTATCTGTACCTGAGCGAGATGGCGATCGGCGACGCTGTCATCCAATTCAGGAATGAGTTCTATGCGACCGAGCGGATCATTTATATGGAAGGCGCGCATGCCGGCGAGGGCGAACGCACGCTGCAGGGTCATTCGATCGGTTGGTGGGAAGGCGAGACGCTGGTCGTCGACACGGTGGACTTTGCCGATCATCGGTCGCCGTACGGCTCCGGGACCGGTATTCCCTTGGGCGCCGAAAAGCATGTCGTCGAGCGCTACCGCTTGAGCGACGATGGTACGCACGCGTTTGTCGATATCGTGCTCGAGGATCCGGAATACCTGGCGGAGCCTGTGACCGCGAAGTCGCGATGCGTTCTACTCAGTAGAAGTTCCGCAGTTACTGCCCGATCAGGCGGGCTTTGACGAGCCCGCTGACTTTTCCCATATTGATTCTGCCCGCGGCCCGGGTTTTAAGTTCCGCCATGACACGACCCATATCTTTGGGTGAATTCGCGCCGGTGGCGGTGATAGCGTCGTCGATGAGCTCGAGTGTTGCAGTTTCGTCCAGTGGTTCCGGCAGATACTCCTTGAGAACTTCGATCTCCGCCTCCTCTTTGGCGGCGAGGTCATCACGCATGCCTTGTTTAAACTGCGTAATCGAGTCGTGCCGCTGTTTCACCATTTTCTCCAGCAGGCTCAACACGCCGTCGTCGGTTAGCGTCTCGCGCGTGTCGATTTCACGCTGCTTGATTGCCGCCATCGTCAGGCGCAGGACACTCAGGCGCGCTTTATCGCCGGCACGAAGTGCCGCGTTGGTATCGTTCTGGAGACGCTCTGTGAGCGAGGTAGTCGGTGGCACCACGCCGGCCGTACTCAATACATGCGTGTGCGGCGGGTGACCTGCCGGGCTTGCCGTTTCATGTGGCGTTTAACGGCGGCGGCCTTCTTGCGCTTGCGTTCCTGAGTGGGTTTCTCGTAATACTCGCGCCGGCGCAGCTCGGTCAGCACACCCACCTTCTCGCAGGTGCGCTTGAAACGCCGCAGGGCGGCATCGAAGTGCTCACTTTCTCTTACACGAACGCCTGGCATCGATAGATCCTAATACAGACAAAGAGGCCGGCTGACGCCGGCGCTGAACCGGTCAATAATATCCCTTAGGATGGGGTCCTGTAAATATTTTACGAGGGAAGGTGTTGCGGGTACTGGGGATAGAGACGAGTTGCGATGAGACCGGAATCGCAATCTATGACTCGACCGACGGGCTCCTCGCCGAGGCTTTGTTTAGCCAGACCGAGACCCACGCCCGATTTGGCGGCGTCGTGCCGGAGCTTGCCTCTCGCGACCATATCGCGAGATCGGCGCCGATGCTGCGTCAGGTCGTCGCCGACGCCGGCCTGGAGCTGGGAGCGCTCGATGCCATCGCCTACACTGCCGGTCCCGGGCTCGTCGGCGCCCTGATGGTGGGCGGCTCTCTCGCTGCGTCGCTGGCGTTCGGGCTCGGCATTCCCGCGCTGCCCATTCACCACCTCGAGGCGCATCTGCTCGTCGCCAGGCTTGAGGAGGATGCGCCGGAGTTTCCGTTTCTCGCGCTGCTCGTCTCGGGCGGGCATACGCTGCTCGTGCAGGTGCAAGGCCTGGGCGACTATCTCACGATCGGCAGCACGCTGGACGATGCCGCGGGCGAAGCCTTCGACAAAGTCGCGCGGTTGTTGTCGCTGCCCTATCCGGGTGGGCCGGCGCTCGCGGAACTCGCCACGGTGGGCGATCCGGCGGCGTACGACTTTCCACGGCCGATGCGTGGTCGGGGGCTGGACTTCAGCTTCAGCGGTCTGAAGACGGCCGTTCGGCTCAAGCTCGAAAAAGAATCGTCGCAAGCCGGCTCTGACGAGTCGAGCGGAACGCTGCGCGCGAATATCGCCGCATCATTTCAAGCGGCGGTCGTTGATTCGCTCGTCGAAAAGTCTGTGCGGGCCATGGCGGAGACCGGTCTCGAGCGGCTCGTCGTCGCAGGGGGTGTTGGCGCGAACACGGAATTGCGCAGCCGTCTCAAAGCGGCTGGCGAGCAGCAGGGCTTCGGTGTCTACTATCCCCGGCCGTCGTTTTGCACCGATAATGGCGTAATGATCGCGTACGCGGGGTGGTGCCGGCGGGGCACAGCCAAATCCGGACCGCCGCGTATCCAGGCGCGGCCACGTTGGCCGCTGGACGAACTCACGCTCTCCGTTTAAGGACCCTTATGGACAAGATTTTCCTCCGACAATTGGAAGTCGATACCGTGATCGGTATCTGGGAGTGGGAGCGACGCATCAAGCAAACCGTCACGATCGACCTGGAAATGGCAACCGATGCCCGTGAGGCCGCAATCGGCGACGACATCAGCACGACGTTGAACTACCGAGATGTCGCGAAGCGAGTCATCGCCTTTATCGGAGAATCGGAGTTTCAGCTGGTCGAGTCTCTCGCGGATGGCGTCGCCGGCTTCATCATCCGAGAATTCGACGTCCCCTGGCTCAAGTTATCGGTCGGTAAGCCGGGCGCGATATCAGGAGCCAAGACCGTGGGCATCACGATCGAACGCACGGCGGACGACTACAGTGGCTGACGTCTATATCGGCGTTGGCAGCAATATCGACGCTCAGCAGAATTTGACGAGTGCGATCGACGTCCTGCAGGAGCGCATGGGTGTGGTGGAACTTTCCTGCACCTATCGAAATCCGCCCGTCGGTTTCGATGGCGATGATTTTCTGAATCTTGTGCTGCGATTACACAGCGGCGCGGGTCCCATTGCAGTCGAGAAGATTCTTAGCGAGATTGAACGATGTGCCGGTCGGGCGCGAACGGGTCAGGGTCCGGGTCCGAGGAGCCTCGATCTCGATCTATTGTTTTACGGTTCTGTGGTCGACGCGGAGCTCAGGCTGCCGCATGAGGATGTGCTGAAATATCCGTTCGTCTTACGCCCGCTGGCGGAACTCGCGCCCACCTTGGTCCATCCGATAACGGGTATTCCGGTTGCTCAGAGTTGGCTTGAAATGGCACCCACGAATCCACCGTTAACCGATGTCGGGCCGCTACAGGCCCGCACGTCTGACGGACAGCGGGAGCTGGTCATAGCCGAGGAGGGTTAGGTGCAGACGCGACGTTTGCTGCGAATGATCCCGGCCCTACTCGCAGCGACCGTCGTCGTCGGTTGTGGTGCCGGAAGCGGCCAGAGTGCCGGAAGCAGCCAGAGTGCCGGAAGCGGCCAGAGTGCCGGAAGCGACGATACGTCCTCATGCTCTATCGCCGAACAGCGTCGGGAAATTTTCGACTTCATGTTCGAATGGTATTTCTTCAACGATGAACCCGAACAGCAACAGAAATATGACGGTCTGAATCTAAACGACTTCCCGACGGCAGAGATTCTGTTGAGCTTTCTGCGTTATCGGCCGAGCGAGTTCGATCGGGGCTTCAGTTTTCTTACGACGACAGCGGCCGACGACCAGTTCTTCGGCGAGGGCCAGTTCGTCGGCTTCGGCTTCGGCTCCAAGTTTGTCAATTCGCCGTTGAATTCGGATCTACGGCTGACGCAGCTCTTCCCAGACTCTCCCGCGGCTCTGGCTGGATTCCGACGAGGACAGAGAATCGTCGCGATCGACGGTCGTACTATCGCCGAGATTAACTCAGCGGAAGGCGTTACCGCGGCGTTGGGCGCCAATGAGATTGGGATCACGCGCACGTTTCTAATTCGCAATCCGGACGGCAGCGACTTCGAGGTATTGGTCGCGAAGGCGTTAGTCACGATCGATCCCGTAGTGACGACGGCGATCTTCGACGTCGCCGGCGCGAAGGTTGGGTACTTGGATTTTCGTACCTTTATCTCCACGGCTAACGATCAGCTTGATGTCGCGTTCGCGGAGTTCGAATCACAAAACGTGACCGCGCTCGTAGTCGACGTGCGTTACAACGGTGGCGGCCTGGTCTCGACTGCGGAACTGCTCGCCGATCTCATCGGCGGTGTCATCGCGAATGGCCAGGTCCTGTCCAAGACCCGATTCAACGCTGCCAAGAGCGCGTTCAACGAGTTCGAGCTCTTTCGGCAACGACCGAGCTCGCTGTCGTTGCTGCTACATGTCGTCTTCATCACGACGGGCAGCTCCGCGTCCGCCAGCGAACTCGTGATCAATGCGTTGTTTCCTCATACCGTGGTGACGCTCGTCGGTAGTACGACCTTCGGCAAGCCCGTCGGTCAGTCCGGTTTTGGGTACTGCGACGATGCACTCCTGCTTCGAGCGGTGACGTTCGAGACGGTTAACGCATTAGACGAGGGACGATACTTCGATGGTTTGAACGTGACCTGCAATGCGGCCGATGAGTTGGCGTTCGTGATTGGAGATCCGGCGGAAGCCTCCCTGGCGGCGGCGCTTCAGTACATCGAGACGGGGACGTGTGGGCCGGTCGCGTTCCAGTCGAAGCTGGTCGCGCCGACAATCCCGTACCAGGACCTCTCGCGAGATCCGGGCGCGCCGGCGGCTCAGCGCCTGCTGGGGGCTTACTGACTGTCGCTCACCAGCCCGTGCTACGGCCGCCATCGACCGCCAGAATCTGTCCGGTGACATAGGGCGCGTCCCGTACCAGATAGAGTACGGCCGCAGCGATGTCCTCGGGTCGGCCCGCACGTTTGAGCGCGGTTTTGGCGATAATATTTTTCTGAATCTGCTCGGACATGCCG
>Ga0310122_10000215_pt1 | contig 37084 bp, 33 predicted proteins | sample CB6_Bottom_1051__FD_203503 | JGI IMG/M metagenome (GOLD analysis project Ga0310122, IMG submission 203503) | Marine microbial communities from Western Arctic Ocean, Canada - CB6_Bottom_1051 | ecosystem: Environmental > Aquatic > Marine > Oceanic | place: Canada: Western Arctic Ocean | collected...
CCGCGACCAAGCGACGCTCTCTATACTCATCGAGTCGTTCGGTTACAAGCACGGGCTGCCAGCGGACGCTGACTTCGTTTTCGACGTGCGCTGCCTGCCCAATCCGTATTGGGAACCCAAGCTTCGGCCTCTGAACGGTAGAGATCAGCCAGTGCGAGACTTCCTGGGCGCAGAAGCGCAGGTACAGGAGATGATCAGTGATATCGAGGCATTCCTAAGCCACTGGATACCCCGCTACCAGAGTTTTCAACGGTCCTACCTGACAATCGCGATCGGTTGCACCGGTGGCCAACATCGCTCAGTGTATATCGCCGAAGCGCTCGCGGAGCGCTTGATGACGGCGCACGGTCCGATTCAAACACACCACGACGAGCTACCCTAGCAGAGCGCAGTGGATCCGCGGCGGGCCAGAGCAGCGCAATTCGAAGCGTTACACCAGGCGCTCGACTCCGGTGCGATGCGCCAGGTACGCGGTCTTGTCCATGCCCTGCACCCGGCCGAGACCGCCGATCTTCTGGAATCGCTTCCGCCCACGCAACGCGCGATCGTCTGGGAATTGGTCGACGGAGAAGACGAAGGCGACGTACTCGTCGCGCTCAATGAGGAAGTCCGCGCGATACTAATCCAGGAGATGGACTTCGAGCAGCTCGTCGCTGCCGCTTCCGGTCTGGATCTGGACGATCTGGCAGATCTGTTTAACGAGCTACCCGAAACGGTAAACCGGGAAGTACTGAAATCGCTGAACGAGAGCGATCGGCTTCGTCTGGAAGCGGTCTTAAGTTACGACGAAGACACCGCCGGCGGTCTAATGGACCCGGACACGCTAACCGTTCGCGGCGATGTCACGATCGAAGTCGTGTTCCGATATCTGCGAATGCGCGGGGAGATCCCCGACGATACGAACGCGATTTTTGTCGTCAGCCGGCAGGGAGAGTACGAGGGCTGCTTGCCGATCACCGCGATGCTAACGGCGGATCCTGAACAGAAGGTCGCAGACCTCATGGACGCCGAGCAGCGTGCAATCGAAGCCCATACCACGGCGGCGGAGGTGGCACTGCTTTTCGAGACACATGATCTGGTCTCGGCCGCGGTAACCGACGACACCGGCGCTCTACTGGGCCGCATTACCGTCGATGACGTCGTGGATGTGATTAGGCACCAGGCGGATCACTCTGTGCTAAGTATGGCGGGGCTGGACGAAGACGACGATATGTTCGCGCCAGTGTTCGTCAGCGCGAAGCGGCGCTCTATCTGGCTCGGCATTAATCTCGCTACGGCTTTCGTTGCGGCGGGCGTCGCCGGTTTTTTCGAGGCCACTTTAGAACGAGTCGTCATGCTCGCGATCCTCATGCCTGTCGTGCCGAGTATGGGAGGAATCGCAGGCAGTCAAACGTTGATTCTAATCACCCGTGGGATCGCGCTAGGCCAGGTGGAGCGTTCCAACGCCCGCTGGTTGCTAAAAAAAGAGTTCGGCGTCGGCCTACTGAACGGTCTTGCCTGGGCCTGCGTGGTCGCGGGCGTCACGATGTGGTGGTTTCAGACTTGGAAGATCGCAGTCGTGATCGCGAGTGCGCTTGCCGTTAACCTGGTGTGTGCTGCAGTCGCCGGATTCACGATCCCGCTGACGCTGAAGAAGCTCAACATCGATCCGGCACTTGCCGGCGGCGTCGTCCTGACAACCATCACGGACATCGTTGGATTGGTCGCATTCCTCGGCTTCGGCACCTTACTGCTGTTGTAGAAGCGGCCGCGGCTAGGTATCGAGGAATAAGTCGCGCTTGAGCGCGAGCGACGCCGTTTCCATCGTCTGATCGAATAGAAAGGCCCTGAGATCGTCTTCCATTTCCAGCGCGTCCCGATACCCCATCTCGATCAGCTCGCGTGTGAACCCGGACTCGAACAACAGGTAACTGATCAACTGCATGCCGCCCTTGTTCATGGCCCCCAGGCCACCAAGCAACAGGCGCACCCCGCGCGGCAGCTCGTCGACATGACGTTCGGCGACCTGCCGAATATCCTCCTTCGGCACAATGATCAGCGTGCTCAACCGACGCAGGTTTGCTACCGGGCCCTCCAGCGCCTTCTCCCCCAGCTGCTCCATGATGACGTTGATGCGTGTCGCCTGCTCGAGATCCGCGTACAGACCGTCCATGAACAACGTATCAAGCATATATCCAGCCAGATGGGCGAAGGTGGGCCTCTCCGCGCCTGCATCCTCGCGGGGCTCCGGATCGGGATGCTCGTCACGCACGCCGATCACGAGCAATCGCTCCGCACCGAGGTGGATGGCTGAACTCAGCGGCGCACGGTGCCGCATGGCGCCATCGCCGTAATACTCACCGCCAATCTTGACGGGCGAGAACACGAACGGGACCGCCGAACTTGCGAGCAGATGCGCCATTTGAATCTTGGCCGGACGCCCGATACGCCTGACTCTGGCCCACGGCTTCAGGCCCTCCAGGCCCTGAAAAAACGTGACGGATCGTGCGGACGAATAAGCCGATACGGTTATCGCCAGTGCGTCCAGGTGACCGCGGTTAATCGCCCGTTCGATATGGGAGAACCGGATCTTCTGCGAGAGCAGTTCACCCAAGGGGCTGCTGTCCAGCAGCGAGCGTGGATTGTTTCTGCCGAGCCCGCCAAATACAACGGCACTAAGCCAGTGCAGGCTCGTCTTTAGCATCGTCCAGTTATCGGTTCGATAGACTTGATCGGCTGTGAAATTCGACCACACGTGCTCCATCTCGGCGACGGCCGCGCTGAATTTTCCAGCTCGGCTTGCGAGCACAGCCGCATTGATGGCTCCGGCAGACGCCCCGGAAACAATCCCGAACGGATTCGGCGCGTTCTCAGGCAATAGGGTCGCAATGCCCTTCAGAACGCCAACTTGATAGGCGCCGCGCGCGCCCGCGCCCGGAAGAATCAGCGCTTTACGCATTGGATCAGTCACGCCTGGCGGCGCCCGTCTCGTTGCCCGATGTTACCTCGATGATTTTCAATGTATTCGTTCGGCCCGCGATGCCCCGTAGATCACCCGCGGTGAATAAAACCACGTCGCCGCATGCCAGGACTCCCTCACGGAATAGCACCTCGAACGCACTCTGGTACACGGCACTCGACTCGGCATGGACGATGTCGAAGCTCTCCGGATAGACGCCGCGATAAAGCATGACACGCCTGCGCGTCGTCTCGTGACGTGTGAAGGCATAAATGGGAATATTCGATCTAAGCCGCGACATCCACTGGGTCGTAGAGCCCGATTCGGTCAGCGCGATGATGCCCTGTAAGTTGAGATGATTCGCGACGTACATCGCTGCCATCGCGATCGCTTCGTCTGCATGTTCGAACGCGTCCTCTAGGCGAAGATTCTGGGCTCGTCTGAAGGTCTCGTGCTTCTCGGCGCCGATACAGACCTCACTCATAGTTCGGACGGCTTGGACCGGATGTTGTCCGACAGCAGTCTCGGCTGAGAGCATCACGGCATCGGTGCCGTCCATGACCGCGTTCGCGACATCGGATACTTCGGCCCTGGTCGGCGATGTCTGGGTGATCATCGATTCCAGCATCTGCGTTGCGGTAATCGACACCTTATTCTGAGCCCGAGCGCGGCGAATCAACTCTTTCTGCAATCCCGTCATGGCGGCGTAACCGACCTCTACAGCGAGATCGCCACGGGCGACCATGATGACGTCACTAGCGTCGATGATCTCGGTGATATTCTCGACTGCCTCAGCGCGTTCGATCTTCGCTACGATGTGGCCGTGCCCCCCGGCAGCGCGCAGCAATTTACGGGCTTCCTCGATGTCCTCGGCATTGCGGGCAAACGAGACCGACAAGAAATCGAAACACAACGTCGCGGCAACCTTGATGTCGTCACGGTCCTTATCCGTGAGTGAGGGCGCCGACAAGCCACCGCCCTGCTTATTCACGCCCTTATAATCGCCCAGTTCGCCACCGTCGCGCACTCGGCAGCGAATTTTAGTGCCGCTTACTTCCTCCACGCCGAGTACGATCCGGCCGTCGTCCAGCAGCAGCACATCACCCGCAGTCAAGTCGTTGACAAGATCAGGATAGGCAACGCCGACGCATTCCTCCGTGCCCTCGCTCGGGTCCCACGCGGTATCGAGCGTGAAATCCTGACCCTGCTTTAGTTTGACCGGGCTCGAAATAAATGACTCGATCCGGATTTTCGGGCCTTGCAGATCTCCCATGATGGCGACGTCACGACCGACCTTCGCCGCAACCGTCCGGACCGTCTCGACACGCAACACCTGCGCGTCGGCGTTGCCGTGAGAGAAATTGACTCTTACGACATCTGCGCCGGCGCGAATAAGCGCCTCCAGTACCGCTGGATCGTCGGTCGCGGGACCGAGTGTCGCGACGATCTTCGTGCGGCGTCGCTGGGATCCGGTCTTTTCGATCAGCACAGACAGACTCCTAAACGGTGGCGTTGATCAGGATCAGACGAAAATCGTTGACATTGGTCCTCGTCGGACCGGTCTTGACGAGTAGCTTACACGCTTGAAAGTAACGATACGTATCGTTCTTCGCCAGCAGAGCAGCGAGTTCGAGACCAACGCTACTCCCGCGGGCGAGCATCTCCGGCATCACGAGTCCGCCCGCGTGATCGGCATTACCGTCAATACCGTCGGTGTCGGCGGCAAGAGCGAAGATATTCTCATGGCCGTTGAGCTCAAGCGCGAGTCCGGCAAGATACTCGAGATTACGGCCGCCTCTCCCGTCTTCGCCCACTATAACCACACGGGTCTCACCGCCGGATAACAGGGCGACCGGCGCGCTCGATGCGGCAGCCTCGGTCGCAAGCCTCCCATGCGCCCGACCGAGTTCGTGTGCATTGCTGGAGAGATGATCGCCGAGCCGGCGGACGGTAATGCCGCCGGCTTCCAGTCGTTCCTGAGCTGCATCCAGGGCTGTCTTCGCCGAGGCGATGATTCGTGTCACATCGGACGCGTAGGCCGGATCGCCCGGCCGCGGCGATACATATTGCGGGTTCGTCAAGACAGCACTGACTTCATCACGACCTGGATAGTCGTAGCGCTCCAGTATCTCGAGCGCCTGCTCCGGCGTGGTCGGGCTGGGTATCGTCGGGCCGGAGGCGATATCGCCGATCGCGTCGCCTGGAATATCGGAGATCGCCAATGTCACTACGGGCGCAGGATGTGCCGCTTTGGCAAGCCGTCCGCCTTTCAATGCCGAGAGATGTCGGCGTACACAATTGATATCGCGGATGTCAGCGCCGACGCGCATCAGGTAGTCGGTCGCCTGGCGCTTCTGCTCGAGTGTGACTGTGCCGAGTGGCGCGACGGATAGCGCGGAGCCGCCGCCGGACACGAGAAACAACAGTGTCTCAGCCGGGCCGATAGTTCGGGCCAGCTCCAACAGCCTCTGCCCCGCAACCGCGCTCGCAGCATCGGGAAGCGGGTGGGCGGCTTCCAGTACTTCGATGTCGCCGGCCGACTCATCAGGCGCCAAACCATGACCGTAGCGGGTCACGATGAGCCCACGAGCAATGCCACTCAGATGTTCATTGACGGCGACCGCCATGGCCGCAGACGCCTTGCCGGTCCCCAGCACCAGGATGTCGCCCTCTGGCAGGTCGTCGAGAGCTAAACAGTTTCGCGCGGACGCGGCAGTAACGGCACAGTGGAACGCATCCAGTAGCACCCCACTCTCTGGGTCGGCCCGGCGAGACGGCCGGCCGCGAGACTCAGGCACGAGCCTCCAATACCTCTAACGCGGGCAACTTCTTCCCCTCCAGAAATTCTAGAAACGCGCCGCCACCGGTCGAGATGTAGGAGATTTCATCAGTGACGCCGAACTGCTCAATGGCTGCAAGCGTGTCGCCCCCGCCGGCGATCGAGAAGGCCGTGCTGTCGGCGACCGCTCGGGCGATACTTTCTGTGCCTTGTGAAAATTCAGGATGCTCGAATACACCGACCGGCCCGTTCCACAGGATCGTTCCCGCTCCGCTCAATCGCTCACCATAAGCGCGCGCCGTATCGGGGCCGATATCGAGAATCATGTCGAGCTCGGCGATCACGCCCGTCGATTTGACTGTACCCCGAGCATCGGCAGTAATAGATTCGGCGACGACAACGTCCGTGGGCAATGGAATCGAAGCCCGCCCGAAGTCACCTGCCAGCAACTTGGCCGCAAAGTCGCGCATTTGCGTCTCCTGAAGCGACCGTCCAACGTTGGCGCCCGCGGCGGCGAGCAGCGTATTGGCGATGCCGCCGCCGACGATGAGTTCGTCGACTGTCGAGGCAAGCGCGCTCAGGACTTCGAGTTTCGTCGATACCTTCGAACCTCCGACGATGGCCACAACCGGCTGCGCCGGCTTCTTCAACGCTTTGGCGAGCGCTTCGAGCTCGCCGACCAAAAGCGGGCCTGCGCAGGCTACCGGTGCATGGCGCGCCACGCCGTGGGTACTCGCGTGAGCTCGGTGAGCCGTACCGAAGGCATCCATGACGAAGATATCGCACAGCGCCGCCAACCTTTTCGCGAGCGCTTCATCATTCGCCGCCTCGCCGACCTGGAAACGAACGTTCTCACAGAGCACGATATCGCCGGGCTGCACGTCGAGACCGTCCAACCAATCGGTTACGAGCGGGACAGGACGGCCGAGCAAGGCGGCAAGTTCGGTGGCTACCGGCGCGAGCGATAGCGCGGAATCGACGACCCCCTCCCGCGGTCGTCCCAGATGTGAGAGTACCGCGACACGCGCACCGTGCTGGAGGGCATACTGAAGCGTTGGCACGGCCGCGCTGAGCCGCTTGCCGCTCGTTACCTTGCCGTCTTTAACCGGGGCGTTCAGGTCCTCACGTATCAGGAGCCGCTGCCCATCGAGCGCGAGTTCAATCATGCGCTTGACGGCAAGCGCCATCGAGCCTCTCCCCGCTACGCCGCGTTAGCGAGCGCGAGCGTCGTGTCGAGCATGCGGTTGGAGAATCCCCACTCGTTGTCGTACCAGGCACAAACCTTGACCAGCCTTCCGTCCAGTATCTGCGTCAAGCTGGAATCGTAGATCGAGGAAGCCGGATTGTGATTGAAGTCGACAGACACCAGCGGCTCGTCACAGTAGGCCAGGACGCCCTTGAGTTCACCTTCACTTGCCGCGCGCATGGCCTGATCGATCTCCTCTTTGGTCGTCGCGCGACCGGCCGTAAACGTTAGATCGACGACAGACACATTGATGGTCGGCACACGCATCGAGAAGCCGCTGAGTCGGCCGTCGAGCTCTGGGAGAACCAGACCGACCGCCACCGCCGCACCCGTTTTGGTCGGGATCATGGACTGCGTCGCGGAGCGGGCGCGGCGTAAATCGGTGTGGTAGACGTCGGTCAACACCTGATCGTTCGTATAAGCGTGGATAGTCGTCATCAGCCCTTGCTCGATCCCGATCGTGTCGTTGAGGACCTTGGCGAGAGGCGCCAGGCAGTTAGTCGTGCACGACGCATTCGAGATAACTTCGTCGGACGCCTTCAGCAGCTGATGGTTGACCCCATAGACGATGGTCGCATCGACGCTCGTGCCCGCTGGCGCGGAGATGACGACTTTTCTCGCACCCGCCGCGAGGTGAGCGGACGCCTTTTCTTTCGACGCAAAAAACCCGGTGCTCTCAAGCACGATATCGACACCGAGCTCCTTCCACGGCAACTTTGAAGGGTCACGTTCCGCACAGACTCTGATTCGATCACCGTCTACGATCAGCTCATCGTCACCGACCTGCACGTCGAACGAGAACGGCCCGTGAGCGGAATCGTAGCGCGTGAGATGGGCATTGGTATTAACGTCACCGAGATCGTTCAACGCGACGATCTGAAGCTCACTTCGTCGCCCACCTTCGTACAAGGCACGCAACACATTTCTGCCGATCCGGCCATACCCGTTGATCGCAATCTTTACTGGCATCTCAGTCTCCTGACCTAACAGTCGTCATTTAATAGTCGTCGAGCAGTCGCCATAACAGCCTCGACCGTATATCCGTACTCTTCCAGTAGAGCGGTGGCAGGCGCGGACTGGCCGAAGCGATCGATTCCAATGACGTCGCCCCTGCCCGCGATATAGCGCCACCAACCATCCGCCGTACCCGCCTCGATCGCCAGACGCCGGGCATCGGTCGCCGGCAGGACATGGCTTTGATAATCGGCCGGCTGTTGGTCGAAAACCTCGGCACAGGGCATGGACACGACCCGCACGCGGCGGCCGGCCTCTTGCAGCTGTCGGGCAGCGGTCATCGCCAGACCCACCTCCGATCCAGTCGCGATGAAGATCAGTTCCGGCTCGCCGTCACTATCGAGAAGGATATAGCCGCCTCGTGACACGGCGTCGATCTGGTCCGAGGTACGGGGGATGTGCGGGACCCCCTGCCGGGTGAGGATCAGGCTGGTCGGTCCAGTCGTGTTTTCCAGCGCGGCTCGCCACGCGACGGCCGCTTCCACGGCATCACAAGGTCGCCATACGAACATATTCGGCATCGCGCGAAGGCTTGCCACATGTTCGATCGGTTGGTGAGTCGGGCCGTCTTCGCCGAGGCCGATGGAGTCGTGAGTGAAGACCAGAATATTCTGTGTCCTCATCAACGCCGCCATGCGAAGCGCATTCCTGGCGTAATCGGAGAATACGAGGAACGTTCCGCCGTAGGGAACGAAGCCGCCATGCAGTCCGAGGCCGTTCAGGATCGCCACCATCGCGAACTCACGTACCCCGAAATGCAGATAGTTACCCTGTCCGCTCTCCGGGTCCAGCACTTTGGAGCCGGAGTGAAAGGTATTGTTAGAGCCGGTCAAATCCGCCGAACCGCCGAAGAGTTCGGGCAGATAGGGCGCATAGCCCTCCAGCGCCCGCTGCGATGCCTTGCGAGTCGCCATGTCCTTGCCCTCGGCCGCGACCTCCGCAATGACCGCTGCGGCGTCCGTACTCCAATCCGTTGGTAACTCTCCTCGCATGCGCCGCAAGAACTCCGCGGCCAGATCCGGATGGCGCTGTGTATAGGCGTCGAACCGAGCTTGCCAATCTGCTTCGAGCTCCTGGCCGCGCTCGCTTCCGTCCCAGGCGGCCCGGATGTCGTCAGGCACGACGAACGGCGCCTGGTCCCAGCCGATGTTCTCTCTCGTCGCTGCGATCTCGTCCGCTCCTAAAGCGGCGCCGTGGGTAGCCGCGCTACCCTGCTTGTTAGGCGCGCCGCTCCCGATGACGGTTTTGCAGCAAAGGAGGCTGGGGCGATTCTGTTCCACTCGGGCGGCTTCCAGTGCGGCGATGATGCTTTCGGGATCGTGGCCATCCACATCCTCGACGACGTGCCAACCATAGGCGCGAAAACGTGCCGGACTGTCGTCCGTAAACCACCCGGAGGTCTCGCCATCGATTGAGATGCCGTTGTCATCGTAGACCGCTATGAGCTTGCCCAACCGCAGTGTGCCCGCCAGTGAGCACGCCTCATGCGAGATTCCCTCCATCATGCAGCCGTCGCCCAGGAAGACATAGGTAAAATGATTGACGATCTCGTGGTCCGGGCGATTGAACGTACCCGACAGAGCCTTCTCGGCCAGCGCCATGCCAACGGCGTTCGCCAGTCCCTGACCAAGCGGGCCGGTAGTCGCCTCGATACCAATCTCGATGTCGCGCTCCGGGTGCCCGGCGGTACGCTGCCCGAGCTGGCGAAACTTCTTCAGCTCGTCGATGCCCAGCGGATAGCCGCGAAGATAAGCGACGGCATAGAGCAACATAGAGCCGTGGCCGTTCGACAGAACGAACCGGTCCCGGTCATACCAGCTCGGGTTGCGCGGGTTATGACGTAACACGTCGTTCCACAAGACCTCAGCGATGTCGGCCATACCCATCGGCATCCCGGGGTGGCCGCAACCGGCTTGTTCCACGGCATCCATGGACAGGACGCGAATCGCATCGGCAAGCTTACGCCTGGGCGGCCTCACGGAAGCCGTGATTTTCTCTCGGGTCGATGCCATCGGGAGTTATTCTGTAGAACCGGACGATGAAGATTGTCGCCTACGTCGGACACATTCCGCAACCGCAGTCACACGCGAGACGGATCTGTGAGCCAGTCCTCATCGACCGGCGACGAATTGCGTATCATTCCCGGACCCACGCTGCGACTCTGACCTGTGATGGCATCGAGTAATTCCAGACGCCCGGTTGTCCTGCTGCAACTCACCGATATGCACCTGCACGCCGCTGCTGACAGCAGGATGCGAGGAGTGACGACCTTCGAGACATTGGTCGCTGTGTTGGAGCAAGCGCTCGGCGACACGAGATGGCCACCGGACGCGATCGTTGTGACCGGGGACGTCGTCCAGGACGAGAGTCGCGCCGGTTATGAGCGCTTTCGCGAGACCATGCAGCCTTTTGGCGTACCGGTGTTCTGCCTGCCCGGCAATCACGACGATCCAGAATTGATGGCAGAGGTCCTTGGCGCAGCCCCTTTTCAGGTCTGTGGCAGCACGATTCTAGAAGGCTGGACGTTGTTTTTCATGAGCACCTTCGTTCGCGGTGACGACGGCGGTCAGCTCGGGGCCACGGCACTCAGCATGCTGGACGAGGCGCTCGCAGCCTGCCCTGACCAACATGCGCTTCTCTGTATGCACCATCAGCCGCTACCGATGGGCAGCGCCTGGCTGGACGGCGTCGGACTTAGAGACTCAGAGCAGTTCTTAGCGGGCATCGCGCGTCACGCCCATGTCCGCGGAGTCCTCTGGGGCCACGTACATCAGGCCTCGGATCGAACTCGAAACGGCGTGAGATTCCTGAGTACGCCGTCCACGTGCTCACAGTTTCTTCCGGACGCGGAGTTCTTTGCTCTCGATGGCCGACCCCCGGGATTACGCTGGCTGCGGCTTGAACACGACGGCCGCATCGAAACCGAGATCGACTGGTTACGCGCCGACCAACCGTGAGGCTGCCAGCGGTCACTCTGTGCCTGCTGAGTGCCTCCTCCTGGGGGGGTCCGGCGGCCTGGCATGTCAGCGGCGACGAAGGCGAACTCTGGCTGTTGGGCTCGATTCACTATCTGCGAGAGCAAGACTACCCGCTGCCGTCGCTGATCGATGAGCTCTATCGACAAGCCGATACGCTGGTGATGGAACTCGATCTGGATGACCTCGATCTCCCGTCCATGCAAGCGAGCTTCATGGAGGCCGGTGTTCTGCCGGCATCGACCACTCTGCAGGCGGTCTTGGACCCGGCAGTGTACGACCTGACCGAGGCTCGCGCCGCGGAACTCGGCCTGCCGTTGATGTTGCTGGAACGCTTGGAGCCGTGGCTTGTTGCGCTGACGCTGATGGATCTCGGCATGAACCAACTCGGCTATCAGGCCAATCAGGGCCTGGAGCAGCATCTCCTCCGCCGCTCGCTGGCCGACGGCAAAGAGATTCTCGGGCTGGAGTCGCTCGACGATCAGATCGGCATCTTCGACTCACTCTCGTGGGCAGACCAGGAAGCGCTGCTACTGCAGACGCTAACGGATCTCGAGGCGCCCGACGCCGAAATAACCCAGCTCCTGGAGGCTTGGCGCGACGGTAGCCTTGAGGACCTCGCAGCAGAACTGAGCGGCGACTTTGACGAATTTCCCGAGCTCGAGACGGCGCTGATCAGCGCACGTAATCGACGCTGGGCGGTGACGCTCGAAGAGTTGCTTCGACATCCGGGGCGCTATCTAGTCGTCGTCGGCGCGCTGCACCTCGTGGGTGAAAACAACGTTGTCGAGCTTCTGTCAGCGCGCGGACTCGATGTCAGTTTCGTCGATCGGCCCTAGCTACTACGACTCTACCGCCGGACGGGCCGCGCTTCTCATGCCTCGACCATCTCGAAATCTTCCTTGCCGGCACCGCAGTCGGGGCAACGCCACGAGAGCGGTATGTCCTTCCACAACGTGCCGGCTGGCAGCCCGTCATCCGGCAGCCCGACCGCCTCTTCATAGACGAAGCCGCAAATCAAACACATGTAGGATTTCATATCACGACCGGCGTCAGTCGATCGGGCGATGCGTCTACATGAGGACGCAGCATACTGAGCCGTGCCTCCGGATCCATCAGCCCAAGCATGGCCTGTTTGGTAGCGACCGGCAGTGAAAGAATCTCTGCGAATCGAAAACCGACCCAACTCGCGTCTTCGTACTCTCTGTGAATGTTGCGATAGCGGCCGCCCAAGTCATCAAGGATATCCGGCAACAGCGTGGCTAGCGCCTGATACTCCTCGGGCACGACGCTGGCAGGCTCACGTTCCAGCAACTCGACTTGCCCGATGTAGAGTCCGTCGCTCTGTCGATCGATGGTGCTGATCTGAAAGCGATCTCTTCCCTCCGTCGTCACGCCGAGTAAGCCGTCACTTCCCTGATGCCAGTCGACGATTTCCGCTACCGTTCCGACGCCGAACATTTCATCCGTGTCCGTCTCCGAGCCGGCCTTGATCAGTACGACACCAAACCCCTCCGTTCGGCGCAGGCAACGGCTGATCATCGCAAGATAGCGCGGCTCAAATATCCGTAACGGCAGCGGCCCGCCCGGGTAGAGCACAGTGTTCAGCGGAAATAACGGGATCTCAATCATGGCCTGTGGCCGAGAATCCAACGACTCGCTAGGCGCTTTTGGCCGTCTGCTCGTTGCTCTTCAAAGCTTGCTGAAGCAACCGAGGCAGGCGCTGAAAGTTACTATTGGACATCAGAATTACCTGATCCCCAGGCTCCAGTTCCGACATAAGAGCGTCAAGCAGCTCGTTAACGTCCCACAAGACGGATAGCTTACTTCCCAACGCCGCCAGTGCAGATTCGGGATTCCAATTCAGGTCCTCAGTCGCCAGGACGAAGACACTGTCTGCTTCACCGAACGCCTTGTGCAGAGCATCACGGTGTACGCCCATACGCATCGAGTTCGACTTGGGTTCGATCACGGCGATAATTCGCTGTTCCGCTTTCTGGCTTCTAACCGCTGCGAGAGTCGCCTCGATCTCGGTGGGATGGTGAGCGAAATCGTCATAGAGAGTTACACCCCTGAATACGCCCCGCTTATCGAGTCGGCGCTTTACGCCTTTGAACTTCGAAAGCGCCTCCAGAGCGATGTCGATGCCGACGCCGGCGTGGACCGCAGAGCTGAGCGCGGCCAGCGCATTCTCGAGATTGTGACGCCCCAGCAACGCCCAATCCGCCTGGCCTACTTTTTCGCCATGCCGAGATACGCTGAATCTTGATTTCGCACCGATCAGATCATAGCTGGCGGACCAAGTCGCCGCCGCGCCATCAGAGCTGAAGCTCTCCACTGGAGTCCACGCGCCTCTCGCCAACAGGTCGTCGACATTCGGGTCCTGGCCGTTCGCCGTAATCAGGCCGCGACTAGGGACCGTCCGTACGAGCTGATGGAACTGCCAAAGAATTGCATCCAGATCCGCGTAGATGTCCGCATGATCGTATTCGATGTTCGTAATTGCCAGGGTCCGCGGACGGTAATGGACAAACTTAGCGCGCTTATCGAAGAACGCAGTATCGTACTCGTCCGCTTCAACGACGAAGTACTTAGACCGACCGAGACGAGCTGAGATATTGAAATTTGTCGGCACTCCGCCGATCAGAAACCCCGGTGACAGTCCAGCGTAATCAAGGATCCATGCCAGCATGCTGGACGTCGTGGTCTTACCGTGGGTCCCCGCTACGGCAAGGACCCACTTGTCGGTCAGGACGTTATTGGCCAACCACTCCGGCCCGGAGTAATACGGCAAACCTGAATCCAGCAGCGCCTCGATCGCGGGATTCCCTCGGCTGAGAACATTTCCGACGACTACGCAGTCCAGTTCGTTATCAAACTGACGATCGTCATAACCTTCATAGAGACGGATACCCAGTTTGCGTAACTGGGTACTCATAGGCGGGTAGACGTTCTCATCGGATCCGGACACCTGGTGACCAGCGGCTTTCGCCAGCGCGGCAACGCCGCCCATGAACGTGCCACAGATTCCAAGAATATGAACGCGCATCAGTTAGTGGCCCAACACTACATCGGAAATAGAAGCCCGCCGAGGGTAAACGAACTGAACGCGTACACTAGCACGATCAATACACCCGAGAAATACGATAACTTCAGCGCCCGCGACAACACAAAACCCGCGACATCGATCGACCATAGGATCAATAGAAAAAACAACCATGTACCGACATTAGGTGCTTCGACTTCACCGTTCTCGAATCCGGCCAACATCAGAACAGGTATTCCGATGAGTGTAAGAAAAGTTTCGGCACCGAGTAGCGCGGAAATAGTTTGCAAGAAGCGGCCAGACTGCTGGAAAAGCGCAAGGAGTAAATAAACGAAACCAACGTAGAGCGCCGTATCGACGATCACCATGCCCGCGGCACGCCCCAACGGCTGGGCGATCTGTGTCGCGGCGATACCCGCTGTGACATAGACGAATAACAGTAGGCCGAACAGGAACTTGGACGCCGGTAAGTCCTCTGGCCCGCGACGGTGCAGAGCTATATCCACAAAAATTAAACCGAGGCGCCACAAACCGATTGTCTCTCCAAGTATCTACCTCTCTACAAGAGACAAGTAGATTGACGATAATAGCGTACGGACGGAGCGTAGATGAAACGGATGATTGAAACAGACCTATTCATAGACACGGACAGAAAGTTAGCGGAGTTTCTTGAAGAGACTTCTGCGGAACCTCTATTGGCGCTCGATACAGAGTTTGTGCGGGAGAAGACCTACTACCCGAAACTCTGTTTGATCCAGATCGCTACTCCCGTTCTCACGATCTGTATCGATTGTTTAGCGCCGATGGACCTGGCGCCGCTCTTCACTGCGTTGTTCACGAACGATCGCACATGGATATTGCACAGCGCCCGTCAGGATCTGGAGGTGATGTATCTTCAGGATAATCGCTCGCCTGTGAACTTGATCGACACGCAAATAGCTGCCGCGCTATTGGGCTACGCACCACAGATCGGCCTCCAGGCTCTGCTTGCCGAGGAACTAGGCGTTGAACTTGAGAAAGAGCATACGCGCACAGATTGGAGCCGTCGGCCGCTGCCTGACGGCGCCCTCCAATATGCGTTGGATGACGCTCGTTACTTGCTGCCCTTGTGGCGAAAACTCGAGCAACGACTGAATGATTTGCAACGCGGCCAGTGGCTTAACTCTGATTGCCGCGTCGCTCTCGACATTCCACCGCTGACCCCGCCGGTTGCTCTCTGGAGCCGACTCCGCGGACTGCAATCGATGGAACCGCTACAGCAGTGTGCGGCGCTCGCAATGGTGGGCTGGCGTGAGCGACGCGCGCAGTCGCTTGACCGGCCGCGCCGCTGGATCATGAGTGATGAACTACTAACGCGCATTGCGAGAAGGCTACCGCAGGATCAAGAATCTCTTCAGTCCATACCCGAGATACCCAGACGCCTGGCGGATCACTCCGGCAGTGAGATTCTCGCCGAACTGCAGAACTGCGGTGAAACCGACCAAAGCGCATTGATAGAGAAACATCTGCCGCTGGAACGCCCGGACAAGACAGTCTTGCAAACGCTGCAGGAAAGGGTTCGCGTCCGCGCGGAAGAACTAGGAATTCAGAGCGAGGTCCTCGCAACCCGAAAGGAGATGAGCGAGTTTTTGGTCGGTCGACCGTCCGATCGCATCAGCGCAGGCTGGCGTCAAGAGGAACTGGAAAGTCTGCTCGGCTGACGGAGCTCACTCGACTGCGAGAACTTCTACGAGACGAGAGTACACTTCCTCAGGCGTGCCCTCCGCCTGCACCGTTCGTAAGCGCCCGTCCTCACGATAGTAATCGATCAACGGCGCCGTCTCTCGCTCGTAGACCTCCAGGCGATTCCGAATAGTGGCTTCGTTGTCATCGGCACGCTCTATCAACTCTCCCCCCGCATCGGTGCACGCGTCCAACTCGGCCTGCGGGGAAAAATAGACGTTCAAGAGTTTGCCCGTCTTCGAACACGTGCGTCGCCCGGTCAATCTCTGCATCAAGATGTCGAAGCTGACGTCCATCAAGACCGCGCAGTCGAGTCGTTTTCCCATACTCGACAGCACGGCCTCCATATCTTGAGCCTGCACGCGGTTACGTGGGAACCCGTCCAATACGAACCCGGCCTTTGCATCTTCTTTGCCAAGTCGATCTTTGATGATTCCGAGTACGATGTCGTCTGACACCAGATCGCCGGCATCCATGACGGCTTTCGCCTTGAGGCCGAGCTCGGTACCGACGGCGACCGCACCGCGAAGCAAGTCACCAGTCGAAACTTGAGGCCAACTGTACTGACTCTGCAGTTGCCGCGCTTGAGTGCCCTTGCCAGAGCCGGGAGCTCCGAGCAAAACCAGTCGCATGACGAATTCTCCGCGTTACTGTGTTGCGCCGATACGGGATGCGTAAACTATCCCGTACTATTCTCGTCGTCAATCTGATTGGTCTCTTTGGTATTCTCTTCGGTTGGCGCATCAGAACAAACAACGCATCGGAGGATTCGTGAAGCAAAACGCATTTTACGCTCAGTCTGGAGGTGTAACCGCAGTGATAAATGCCTCCGCGTGCGGGGTATTGGAAACCGCCAGAAAACACAAGAACAAGATCGGCAAAGTATTCGCTGGCCGTAACGGCATCATCGGCGCATTAATGGAGGACATGTTCGACACGAGCAAGGAATCGGCCAGGACTATCGCCGCGCTGCGGCACACGCCCGGCGGAGCGTTCGGCTCCGCACGTTACAAATTGAAAGGACTGGACGAAAACCGCGCCGAGTACGAGCGACTGATTGAGGTCTTTAAGGCTCATGACATCGGCTACTTTTTCTACAACGGCGGTGGTGATTCGATGGACACCGCACACAAAGTCTCCCAGATCGGAAAAAAACTTGGCTTCCCCGTCGCCTGTATTGGCATCCCGAAGACCGTCGACAACGATTTGCCAGTCACGGACGTCAGCCCCGGGTTCGGCTCCGTAGCGAAGTACGTCGCCGTCTCCACGCGAGAGGCTGCGTTGGACGTTGCTTCGATGGCGAAAACATCGACGAAGGTGTTCATTCTCGAAGTCATGGGGCGACACGCCGGCTGGATTGCCGCTGCGTCGGCTCTCGCCGGGCAGACCGCAGCTGATGCCCCCCATATCATCCTCTTTCCAGAGATCCCCTTCGATTCGAGCCGGTTTCTGGCTCGAGTCGGAGAGTGCGTGCGACGTTACGACTACTGCGTTGTAGTCGTGTCCGAAGGCACGCGCGACCCCGACGGGCGGTTTCTCGCCGACGCCGGTACCCGCGACGCATTCGGGCATGCTCAACTTGGCGGCGTCGCGCCGACGATCGCAAAACTCGTCAGAGATAAGCTGGGCTACAAGTATCACTACGCAATCGCGGATTACCTCCAGCGATCCGCGCGCCACATCGCGTCGAAAGTTGATGTAGCGCAGGCCTACGCCGTGGGCAAAAAGGCTGTTGAACTCGCTTTGCAGGGACATACCGCCGTCATGCCGACCATCGTCCGCAAGTCCCAGACGCCCTATCGATGGACGGTCGGTCAAGTCGCCTTGGGCCGCGTAGCCAATCGCGAGAAAATGATGCCGAGAGGATTCATCAGTCGCGACGGCTTCGGCGTAACCGCCGCTTGTCGCCGCTACTTGCAACCGCTGATTCTCGGTGAAGACTATCCCCCTTACCGTAACGGGCTACCGCGCTATGCAAAGCTGAAGGGAGTCCTTGTCAGGCCACGGCTCAGCGGAAACTTTGTGCTAAAATAGCGCGCCTTTCGCGACCCGGCTCGGGTCTCGAGACACCAAGGGCTCGTTACTTAGGGACCAGCATTCGAAGAGCAGCATCACCGGGTCGCTCGCGATCGATCTTGCTTGGGATAAACGGTCCTTGCCATCTTCAGGACCAACCAACCCGCAACTGCGGGTTTCGGACTCCTAGTGGCCGGACAAATAGGGAGAAAATGGAATGAACCCGACTGACACAACGTGGCTGTGGCTTTGCCTCGGCGCTTCGCTGCTCGCACTGATCTACGGGCTGATCTCCGTGAAGTGGATCCTCGGCCGATCGGCGGGTAACGAGCGCATGCAGGAAATCGCAGCGGCCATCCAGGAAGGCGCCGGCGCCTACATGAACCGGCAATATTCTGCGATCGGCGTGGTCGGACTCGTACTGTTCTTCGTACTCGGATTCGGGCTGAATTGGCCGTCGGCGTTTGGATTCGCGATCGGCGCAGCCTTCTCCTCGCTCGCTGGGTATATCGGGATGTTCATATCGGTCCGAGCGAATGTCAGGACTGCTCAGGCAGCAACAGAAGGAGTCAATCCAGCTCTGCAGATTGCGTTTCGCGGCGGCGCCATCACCGGCCTGCTCGTGGTGGGCTTGGGATTAATGGGAGTTGCAGGCTACTACGTTCTCCTGCAATCCATGGGCATGCCTGAAAAGGAAATCCTGCAGGCGCTCATCGGCCTGGCTTTCGGCGGCTCCTTAATCTCAATCTTCGCGCGACTTGGCGGCGGCATATTCACGAAAGGCGCGGACGTCGGCGCCGACCTGGTCGGCAAGATAGAGGCGGGTATCCCGGAAGACGATCCGCGTAACCCGGCCGTGATCGCCGACAACGTCGGCGACAATGTTGGCGATTGCGCCGGTATGGCGGCCGACTTGTTCGAGACCTACGCGGTCACGCTTATCGCGACTATGCTCTTGGGTGGACTGACCGTCGCAACGGTTGGGCCGAACGCCGTGCTCTATCCAATGGTGCTCGGCGCAGTGTCCATTCTCGCCTCAATAATCGGAACATTTTTCGTCAGTACGAGCAGCGGAAAAATCATGGGTGCGCTGTATAAGGGCGTCATCGTCTCCGGCGTGCTGGCCGCCATCGCTTTTTACTTTGTCACGAATGCATTGATGGGTGACGACGCGACGAATCTCTATTTTGCGGCGCTGATCGGTCTCGCTCTGACGGCGGCCCTGGTCGTCATCACGGAATACTACACGAGCACCGAGTACGCTGCGGTCAAGAAAATCGCCGGCGCTTCAACCACCGGACACGCCACGAATATCATTGCGGGGTTGGGTGTCGCCATGAAGTCGACAGCGCTACCCGTGATTGCGGTCTGTGTGTCTATCTGGGGCGCATATCAGTTCGCCGAGCTCTATGGGCTCGCCATTGCGGCGACCAGCATGCTGTCCATGACCGGCATGATCGTCGCGCTTGACGCCTATGGCCCGATCACGGACAACGCCGGCGGTATTGCCGAGATGGCGGGAATGCCGGCCGATGTTCGCAAGGTGACTGATGCGTTGGACGCTGTCGGTAACACCACCAAGGCTGTGACAAAGGGTTACGCCATCGGTTCTGCGGGTCTCGCGGCACTTGTTCTGTTTGCCGACTATACGCACAGCCTGGAAGAGGCCGGCCACGGCGTCCTGAGTTTCGATCTGTCCGATTACCGGGTCATCATCGGCCTGTTCATCGGCGGCCTCGTGCCCTACCTCTTCGGCGCTATGGCAATGGAAGCTGTCGGTCGCGCTGCGGGCTCAGTTGTCGAGGAGGTTCGCAGACAGTTCCGCGAGATCCCCGGAATCATGGAAGGTACGACGCGGCCGGACTACTCCACCGCTGTCGACCTGCTGACGAAGTCTGCGATCAAGGAAATGATCGTCCCGTCGCTTCTACCGATTCTCGTGCCGCTGGTCGTCGGCATTGTTCTCGGCCCACAAGCATTGGGCGGGCTGCTCGTCGGCACGATCATCACCGGGCTGTTCGTCGCGATTTCTATGACGACCGGTGGCGGTGCCTGGGACAACGCGAAAAAATACATTGAGGACGGCAACCTCGGTGGCAAGGGGTCGGACGCTCACCATGCTGCCATCACCGGCGACACTGTCGGTGATCCGTACAAAGACACAGCAGGCCCAGCGATCAACCCGCTGATCAAGATCATCAATATCGTCGCACTCCTGTCGGTGCCGTTGCTCTAGCGCAGCGGGTTACTAGTGGACGGGCTGCAGCGCGCGCGGCCGTTCGATGACGTAGCCCTGCACGAAGCCGACGCCCATCCGGCGAACGGTGTCGAACGAGGCCTGATTCTCTACCTGCTCGGCGATAATCTGGAAGTCCAACGTACGTGCCAGCTTGATCATCGCGGTAACCATCGCTCGATTAACGGTGTCGGTCTCTAGATCGCGAATGAACGCCCCGTCAATCTTCAGATAGTCGATCGAGAGATGTCGGAGATTCGAGAACGACCCGATACCGCTGCCAAGTTTATCCAACGCGAATCGGCAACCGACGCCGTGCAGGACATTAACGAAACGATGTGCGTAATCGAGGCTCGTGACGATCGTAGATTCCGCAACCTCGAAGCATAGTTGTGACGGCGAAACGCCGGTGTGATCCAGGATGGTATTCAGCGCCGCAGGGCACCATGGCCTACCGCACCAACACATAGCCCAGACTACGCCGACTGTAGGTCCGGGATGGATCCTAGCTTAAGGTAATCTCCAGCGTGTCGACGCCATCGATACCGCCCTTCAGTTGATCCTCTCTCACAACAGCGCTGACACCCGCCGGGGTCCCTGTGAAAATGAGATCCCCAGGCTGCAGCTCAAAGAACCTGGAGAGCTGCTGGACGATCTCTGGCACGCTCCAAATCATTTGCGAGAGATCCCCGTCCTGGCGCCTCTCCCCGTTCACTTCGAGCCAGATTGACCCATTCGACCGATGGCCGACGTCATCTGCCGGATGAACCGCGCTAATGGGAGCAGATTGATCGAAACTCCTTTGATAGCGTCCAGGGCTGCCCATGCTTTTTTGCGTGCGCCTGAAGATCGCGGCGGGTCATATCGAGCCCAACGGCATACCCGAAGATCACTTCCGTTGCCGCCAAGATATCGATATCCGCGCCCGGAGCACCGATGGCCACCACTAGCTCGACCTCGTAGTGGAGACTTTCAGTGGCTAACGGGTACTTGACGTCGCCGCCATTGGGCACCAGCGCATCGGGGGGCTTCATAAAGAAAACTGGTGGCTCCCGGTCTGGCTCTGACCCCATCTCGCGCACGTGCTCCGCATAATTCCACCCCACGCAATAAACCCTGCGCACAGCGAATCTCTCCACCCTACCGGCAATCTCCAGGGACGGAATCAATGGCGGATAAAAGTACGACATGCTGCACGCTCGGGCTGAAAAAACCGACCCGGAGTTTACCCCAGCTGTACACATCAACGTCCGCTAGCGTTCCGCTCTTCGGATGGATGATCTATTCTATACATCTATATTGAGGTTGATGAACAGGGCTAAGTTAGGAGGCTCTATGAAACACTTCACTGCGATGGGCAGACTTTTTGGAGCGTTGAGTGTCCTCTCCTCTCCTCCCCTGTTCGCACAGAGCTCGGGACAACCCCTGCAGATCTACTGGATCGATGTGGAGGGCGGTTCCTCGACGCTGATCGTGACACCCAACCGTGAGGCCGTGCTCATGGATGCAGGCTGGAATCGCGAGGACGAGCGGGACGCCCAGCGCTCGAAGAGCGGGGCTGCGCCGGACTCAGGTTCCGTCGTCTTGTCATCCCGTTCGAGTAGCTTATTCAGACTCGAGACGATGCCGACGAACTCGGTGGATCGGTCTTCGACACTGAGCGGCTTCGCCGAGTCTCCGTTCTTCAGCAGCTCGACGATGCCCGTGTTGAGCCGCTGCGCCTAACGTCGTCCAGTAACAGCCACTAGAACGATCGCCGCGAACAGGCCCACAACAACCATCGCGATGAGCCAGGGATACTCGAGCATCAGCTCCACCATTGCTCCTTATACAGTTGCTGCACCGTCGACCGCCGTACACCTGGGCTGATTCCGGGCGGACGCCCTATAGATCGCCTTCATGACTATAGGCGAGTTTGTTCTTCTGACACGCCACAAAAGACGCATTGCTACAAAACTAGCTCCCATACCCGCCTTGGGCGGAGCAGTTTTCCTAATCTCGATGACGGTTAAGATACCCCAACAGAGCCTGTCGGGTCGCTCGGTATTCACCATAATTCTTTAGAGACCGCCTTGTGTGCCTTTGGGTATACTTCGCAACCTTATCCGTACCTCTGGCCGGCAACTGCTAGATCCAGCGTGAAGCAATGAATCTCGAAGAAGCACGATCCCAAATGCTGGGACAGCAAATCCGTGCCTGGGAAGTCCTGGACGACCGCGTCTTGGGCGCCCTCGGCGACACTCCGCGAGAGTCCTTCGTCCCCGACGCCTACCGTGACCTGGCGTTCGCAGATATGGAGATACCGCTCGCCCACAGTCAGCAGATGCTGGCTCCTAAGGTAGAGGGTCGTCTGCTGCAGGCACTTTGCCTGGAATCCAGCGATGACGTCCTCGAGATCGGCACCGGCAGTGGCTTCCTGACCGCGTGTCTCGCACAGCTTGCAAGTTCCGTCGTCAGCATCGACATCTACGAAGACTTCTCGCGAGCCGCGAAAGAAAACGTTGAAAAGCTCGAGCTCGGCGATATCGAGTTCCGGACGGAGGATGCCCTCGTAATGGGGCACCAGGAACAATTCGACGCGATCGCCGTTAGCGGCTCGATTCCGAATTTGGATGAGCATTTTATACGGATGCTCCGCCCTGGCGGGCGGCTGTTCGTCATCGTCGGCCGTGCGCCCGTCATGGAAGCCCGTGTCGTGACGATGCATCAGCGTGGCGACTATGCGCAGGAGAGCCTGTTCGAATCCGTCATCGCTCCGCTTATCAATGCGGACCGTCCTGTGCCTTTTGTCCTCTAAGGCGGAGCTGGTCGAACTGCGCCACGCCGGGGTGCGCAGCAGACAGGTGCTCGGCTATCGTCTGGCCGCCGACTTCGAGAACGGCTTTAATTTATATCGCGGAAGTGGTGCCTGGTCACAGGCAATCGCCCCGCAGGTATCGAGATACTAGTCATCCAGATGAATTCGGCAAACTTTACGGGTAGAACAGCCATGAACTCGACTATATACCGCCTCATTATTGCCATCGGCCTGCTCGGGTTGGCCCAGTCCAGCAGCGCGCAAGAGGACCTGATGGACGTCTACCAGCGCGCGCTGCAAAACGACCCCGTGATCCGTGAGGCAGAGGCCATATACCTCGCGACGCTCGAGGTGAAACCGCAAGCACGAAGCAGTCTGCTTCCGCAGTTGTCTCTCAGTGCCGGCGTTACGACCAACGAGAGCAGAAATCCTACTCCGGCGACCAACTTCCAGACCGGCCAACCGAGCACGATCGTTATCGCCACCGAGACCGAACGCGGCTCGTCCAACTTTAGCCTCAATCTGAGTCAGACGATTTTCGATAAACGCCAGTATGTCACTCTTAGGCAGGCCGATAAGAGCGTTCTGCGCGCCGATACCGACTACCAACTGGCGAAGCAAGACCTACTTATCCGGGTCTCGGGAGCCTATTTCGATGTCCTGGCAGCCGATGATACCTTGACTGCGGAGCGCACAGCCCGCGAGGCGATAGGCCGGCAACTCGAACAAGCGGAACGACGCTTCGAGGTCGGTTTGATCGCGATCACAGACGTACAAGAATCGCAGGCCGGCTACGACCAGGCCATCGCGACCGAAATCTCCGCGCAGCGCTTCCTGGCGACAGCTCGAGAATTTTTGCGTGAAATCGTCGGCGAGTACATCGAGGAGCTCGCCAGCCCGGCAGACGAGATACCACTGCTCTCGCCCGACCCGGCCGACGCAGATGAATGGGTTCGAGTGTCGCTCCAGCAGAATCTTGCCTTGAACTCCAGCCGGATTGCGGCAGATATTGCACAAGATGATATCGATGTTCAACGCGGCAGCCGCCTGCCGATATTGCGCCTGTCCGGAAGTTACTCGCAGTCGGATTCCGATACGCTCCGGAGGAATTTTTTCGCCGACGGAAGCATGAACGAGAACCCGTCGATATCGGCGCCGGAAGGTTACAACCTCTCACTAAATTTCAGCATCCCGCTGTACACGGGAGGCTTCAACAGCTCTCGTGTACAACAAGCTGTGTACCAGCACCGCGCGGCGCTGGAATCCCTTGAACGAGTCGCCCGGCAGACAGAACGGCAGACGCGCGATTCCTATCTCGGCGTGATAGCCGAGATCTCGCGAGTCAGAGCGCTACGGCAAGCGGTGCAATCATCGGAGACGGCATTACAGGCAACCGACGCAGGCTTCCAGGTAGGCACGCGCACAACCGTCGACGTTCTCGTCTCTCAGAATTTACTGACACGCGCCCGGACGAACTACGCCCGTAGCCGCTACGACTATATTCTGAATGTTCTGAGGTTACAGCAGGCCGCCGGCAGCCTCTCAGTGGAGAACCTTGAAGAAGTCAACGGCTGGTTGAACTAAGCCGAATCGTACAGTCTGAGGATTCTTCGGTCGCCCGATCAGGCGTTCTTGATGGCGTCGATAAGAGCGCTCGTCGAGCGGCCCGCCTTCAGACTCAGGACACGAACTTCTCCACCGTTCTCGATTACGGCTTTGCCGCCCGCGATTTCACCCGCTTGGTAATCGCCGCCCTTGACGAGAACGTCAGGAAGTAGTCTCGCGATCAGCGCGGCCGGCGTGTCCTCTGAGAAAGGCACAACCCAATCGACCGCGGCTAGGCCAGCCAGGACCGCCATCCGATCGTCAAGCGGCATAATCGGCCGAGACGGTCCTTTAAGGGCGCGCACCGATGCGTCGTCATTGACGGCGACAATCAACCGATCGCCGAGCCCCTTTGCTTCCTCCAGGTAACTCACATGGCCCACGTGAAGAATGTCGAAACAACCGTTAGTCATCACAATCAGCTCGTCGCGACCCCTAGCCTCTTCCACCAGAGTTTCCAGTTCATCCGCGCCGACCAGGCCGCGGCCACCAGCGCCCCGGCGGTGAAGAGCGAGGCGCAACTCCGAGGGACTCACCGTTGCGACGCCGACCTTGCGTACTACGAGTCCAGCGCCGAGATTCGCCAGCGCCGCCGCATCGTCCCATGCCATACCGCTGCCAAGCCCCGCGGCCATCAGACCGATTACGGTGTCGCCGGCGCCGGTGACATCGAACACCTCGCGCGCCTGAGCGGCCAAATCTAACGCCTGCCCACTGTCCCAGAACAGCGTCATTCCCCTCTCACCGCGCGTAACAAGCAGTGCGTCCAGCTCCAACTGAACCCCGAGATCAGCGCCGCGGAAGCGGAACGCAGCCTCGTCCGGCCAAGGACCGACGACCGCCTCGAACTCGGTCTGATTGGGAGTCAACGCACTAGCGCCTCGGTAACGTTCGAAGTCGATGCCTTTCGGGTCGACAAGCACCGGAATTCCGCGATCACGCCCGAGCGCTATCAGTGGCTCGATTCGACCAAGCGTTCCCTTGCCATAGTCGGAAAGGACGATCGCATCGACGTCGTCCAGTGAATTAGAGAACAGCGCCTCGAACTCGTCTTCGTGTCCGGTCAGCCGATCCTCGGAATCCAAGCGAATCAGCTGTTGGTTACGCGACAACACACGCAGCTTGTGGATCGTCGGAGTACCGCTTGCCTCAATGAAATCGCAGGCCACACCGTTGCCCGAGAGAAGTTCGGTTAATGCCCGCGCCCGCGAATCATCGCCGACGACTGCAAGCAACCGAACCTGTCCACCGAGCGCCGCGACGTTCTGGGCGACGTTCGCCGCTCCGCCAGGCCGCTGCTCGATAGCGCGCGTCGTTACGACCGGTACAGGCGCCTCCGGTGAGATTCGCCCGGTGTCACCGAACCAGTACTCATCGAGCATCGCGTCACCCGCCACGAGAATACGGAGCGACGAGAAGTCAGGGATCGTTACTGCCACGGAGCGGTTCATCCGTTAGGAACTTAAAGAATAGTCTAGCATCTGTGCTGAGCATGGCAGCATGCCTCGCACGACCTGCGGGGGAGTCCCGATGCGATCTGTGGGCTGAAATAAAAAAGGTCCGCCCCCGACCATCAATGATCTGGGAGCGGACCAACGGCGGATCAGTAAATCTTCGATTCTAGGCTGTCGGTTCGATCGCGCGAACCAGCATCAGCCACACTTGGAATAACCGCAATTCAGGCAAGTCAGACAACCATCCATCATGACACTGGCTGCCGTACTGCATTTAGTGCACAGCTGCGCGCCGTCCGGGAAACGGTTCTCGGCGAACGCATCTTTTTGGCTGTCTCGAGCCTCAAACTCAGCGCGCTTCTCGGCGATCAGGTCCTGCTGCTCTTCGCTCGGTCCCGTCGGCTTTAGTAAACCGATCTGCACGAGATGTTTCTCGACGATGTAGCCCAGCTCGGCGATGATCGAGGGCATATACCGGCCGTCTGACTGCCAATACCCGCCGCGGGGATCGAAGACGGCCTTGAGTTCGTCGACTAGAAAAATCACGTCGCCGCCTTTTCTGAACACTGCCGACATGATTCGCGTCAGAGCGACGATCCATTGGTAATGATCGAGGTTCTTGGAGTTGATGAAGATCTCGAAGGGCCGGCGTTTCTCGAATTTCGTCCCTTCATTGAGCACGATGTCGTTAATCGTCACATACATCGCGTGGTCGGAGACAGGCGTCTTGACCTTATAGGTCGAGCCAATAAGCATATCCGGCCGCTCGAGCTTCTCGTGCATTCGGATGATCTTGGCTTCCTCTCGTGGCGCGCTCTCAACGACAGTGGACTCCTCGATAACCGACTGCTCATCGGCGTCCAGAGCCACGTCGTACTCCACTATTTTTTTCCCCACCTTAATGCGCGCCATTTTTCTAATCTCTCGCCTGTCAGTCCTTAATTTGCCAGTCCTTCATTTCGCCCAATCGCCGTGATGCTCGTGGCTTCAGTTCCTGGGTCACATCCTTGACGGGCTTCAGCCATCGAGACGTACCAGTATCCGTCTGCCAGAACACAGTTTTGCCGCGGCGGGCATCTTTATAGGGTTTATGCTTGTTCGAGTTCACGTGGTCTACAATTTCCCGTAATACCCTTCTTTCAGAGCGTCAAAGAGATTCGCGGCGCTGTGAAGCTCTCCGTCGTACTCGATCTCGTCATCGCCTTTCGCCTCGACAACGCTACCGTCGTCCAGGGTGAACCGATACGTCGTCTTCTTCAGGTCTTTTTCCTTCACCAGGACTCCCTGAAACGCTTCGGGATTGAAACGGAACGTCGTACAACCCTTGAGCCCCTTCTCATGCGCGTAAAGATAGATGTTTTTGAAATCCTCGTACGCGTAGTCCGTCGGCACATTTGCTGTCTTCGAAATTGACGAATCGATCCAGATCTGAGCGGCCGCTTGAATGTCGACGTGCTCCTTCGGAGAAATATCCTCGGAGCTCAGGAAATAATCCGGCAGCGCCTGAGCGCCTTCCTCAACATCAGGCGTCGCGTCGGACGCCACGAGCTGTCGATACGCTAGAAGTTCGAAAGAGAACACATCGACCTTCTCTTTCGTCTTTCGGCCCTCCTGAATTACATTCCGGAAATAATGGTGGGCAAACGATGGTTCGATTCCGTTGCTGGCGTTATTGGCCAGCGACAAGGCGATGGTACCAGTCGGCGCGATCGAGCTGTGGTGTGTAAAACGTGCACCCTCTTCGGCGAGCTTCTCGACCAGCTCTGGGGCGACTTCAGCCAGTTTCTGCATATAGCGACTGTACTTTGCGTGTAACAACCGCCCGGGAATACTGTCTCCGACTTTCCAGCCATCCTGTGTCATCTCGGGACGCTTGCGCAGCATCTCAGCGCTGACACTGAACTCCTCGTCGAGTATCGGCGCGACACCCTTCTCGCGGGCGAGTTCCAGGCCCATCTCCCAACCGGCAAGCGCCAGCTCCCTGGAGACATCCTCGGTAAATTGCACAGAATCCGGCGCGCCGTAGCGCATACCCAGTAGCGTGATAGTCGAACCCAGCCCCAGGAAGCCCATGCCGTGGCGACGCTTGCGCACGATCTCGTCGCGTTGAGCCTGCAACGGTAAGCCGTTCACTTCGACAACGTTGTCGAGCATACGGGTAAAGACGCGAACGACCTCGCGGAACTCGTCCCAATCGAAGCGTGCATCCTCGGCAAACGGATCGAGCACGAACTTGGTCAGATTGATCGATCCCAGCAAACATGCGCCGTAGGCCGGCAGTGGTTGCTCACCACACGGATTGGTAGCGCGAATGTTCTCGCACCACCAATTGTTGTTGAGGTCGTTGACCCGGTCTATGAGTACGAATCCTGGCTCGGCAAAATCATACGTGGACGACATGATGACGTCCCACAGCCGCTTCGCCGGGATCTCGCGATAGATCCGGCAGGCGACGAGGCCGTCAGAATTACAGACATACTCGTCGGCCGTCGGCCACTCACGCCATACGACCTGTTGTGGGTCTTCCAGATCGATATCGTCTTCGTCCACTTCGTGCTGAGTGAGAGGAAATGCGAGCGACCATGAACGATCTTCCTTGACCGCCTGCATGAACTCGTCCGTGATCAACAACGATAGGTTGAACTGACGCAGACGGCCGTCCTCGCGCTTGGCTCGTATGAACTCCATCGCATCGGGATGGCCGACATCGAACGTGCCCATCTGCGCGCCGCGCCGCCCGCCGGCAGAGGAGACCGTGAAACACATCTTGTCGTAGATATCCATGAACGACAGCGGACCGGAAGTATGGGCGCCGGCGCCCGACACGTAGGCTCCGCGAGGCCTCAGCGTTGAAAATTCATAGCCGATTCCACAGCCGGCCTTAAGCGTCAGACCGGCTTCATGCACCTTGTCGAGGATGTCGTGCATGGAATCGCGGATCGTGCCGGAAACCGTACAGTTGATCGTCGAGGTCGCGGGCTTGTGCGCCTCGGCGCCCGCATTGGACATGATGCGCCCCGCCGGGATAGCGCCGCGTTGGAGCGCCCAGACATAGCGTTCGTACCAGTGATCTCGTTTGACCGGATCCTCAACTTCCGCCAGCGCCTTGGCGACGCGCTGGTAGGTAGCTTGGATGTCGTTATCGACCGGAGCACCGGACTTCGTCTTAAGTCGATACTTGGTATCCCAAATGGTCCGTGACGCTTCCTGCAACGGCAGGTCTGCAACCTTCGAAGCGTTAAACCCCCGCGCTGTTTCCATTGTCGTGTAGTCCCCTCCCTGCTAAGTACCAAATGCTGCCTGACGCGTATGTCCGGGTCGCATCCTCAGCTGATCGGCTTGAGTGCCAGTGGCTTTTTTAGAGCGAAATAATCCCCCTAGGCAAGCCTTGAAAGCGCCCGTTTCAGCCGTTTTCAGCTAGTGTCCCCGACACAAGATGTTGTGCCGCAAGCCTTGTAGATTAGGACGAGCCAGGACTCGTGTCAAGGGCTTATGACAAACGCGGTACAAGTTCTTTATTATTATAAAACATATAGTTACATGAAATACCTCATTTCTTTCGAAAATATTTTTTTGCCGCCGTCCGCTGCACGTCTACCATCACCGGCACTATATATTGTGTTGCGTTATCCCCACCGTATCCCCCGCTTAAGCGCAGAGAATCCACAGGTTCTCGATCTCGTCCAGCCTCTTGAAAACGTGCATCCGGGCCCCATCTTGATCCCTATCAAACCAGCAATACTCGGAGAGACTCATGAACGTAATTCGTTACAACCCCTGGGGTTTCGTCGGTCGCCACGACAGCAACCCCTTCTATTCCCAGCGGCCGTTCTCGGCAGACAATGACGAGGCCAGCACCTACAACGACTGGGTTCCAGCGATTGATGTCCAGGAACAGGAAGACCGCTACTTGATTCGCGCGGACGTGCCCGGTGTAGAAGCCAAAGATCTCGACATAACAACGGACAAAGGCGTGCTGATATTGCAGGGCCGGCGCGAAACCCGTAGCGATGAAGAGAAAAACGGCGTCCGCAGAGCGGAACGCGCGAGCGGTCGATTCTATCGACGCTTCAATCTGCCCGACACCGCGGATTCGGCCGCTATCCGTGCCGAGTACCGTCATGGCGTTCTCGAGGTTTCGATTCCGAAACAAGCCGAGGCGCAACCGCAGCGAATCCAGGTAAAAGCGAACTGAGACGCGCTAAACTAAGATGCTCGGCGGGGCGTTGCGTCCCCGCCGATGCGGCTTGAGTTCTTGCGACCCTGTTGGCTCTGTGCGCATCTTGTGTCTCGTTAAGGGTGGAAACATCGCGCTTAGACCATCTCGGGCACAGCGACCGCGAATAGAGAGAATCCGGCGCCTACAGATTGAGAGGAACAACGAATGAACAGTCGAACCCGAGTACGGACAACTCGTGGCAGCAGCGTCGTCAGTCTGAGCGTAGCCGTCAGTCTAGCCACAGCAGCAGTATTGGCTCCGGCGACGAGCGCCTTCGGTCAATTTTTCGGTAGCTCAGGCCAGCCCACTCTCGCACCACTTATCGAGGAGGTCGGCCCAGCTGTCGTCAATATATCGGTCAGCGGTAGCGTTACAATCCGCAATCCGTTAGTTCAAGATCCGTTCTTTCGTCGCTTCCTGCCACCGGAAGCAGGCCAACGTAAGTTCAAAAGCGCGGGTTCCGGCGTTATCGTCGATGCTGCCGAGGGTTATATCCTCACTAATCACCATGTCGTGGAAAACGCCGACGAGATCACGGTCACGCTGATCGATAATCGCAGCCTTGACGCCAGTGTCGTGGGTTCGGACCCGGGCACAGACATCGCCGTCCTCAAGGTTGATCCGGATGGATTGACTGAAATGCCGCTGGGAGATTCGGAGACCGTTCGAGTCGGCGACTTCGTCCTTGCAATCGGCAACCCATTTGGCCTCGAACACACAGTCACGTCCGGGATCGTCAGCGGGCTCGGGCGCACCGGCATCAACCCGGAAGGCTACGAGGACTTCATCCAGACGGATGCGTCCATCAATCCCGGCAACTCGGGCGGCGCGCTAGTCAGCTTCAACGGCGAACTTGTCGGAATTAACTCAGCGATACTGTCGGGAAACGGCGGCAACATCGGCATCGGCTTCGCGATCCCCGTCAACATGGCACGCAGCGTCATGGATCAGATCATCTCTTTCGGTAGCGTTCGACGAGGACTCCTGGGTGTCAATATCGCCACAATCACGCCCGAGATCGCCGAAAGTTATTCTCTTGACACCACCTCGGGTGCGCTGATTACGCTGGTCGCAGACGATTCGGCGGCGGAGAATGCCGAGCTTCTAATCGGCGACGTCATCGTCACTGTCGATGCTGAGCCGATCGAAGGCGCTGAGTCTCTGCGCAACGCCATCGGGCTTCTTCGTCCCGGCGACAGCGTCGAAGTCGGAATTATTCGCGAGGGAAGCGCACAAACGGTTACGGCCATTCTCGGCGAGGCCAACCCACCGGCAGACGAACAGCAGCAACTCAGCAGTGTCGATCCAGTCTTCGAAGGCGCCGAGATAGTGACAAGCGATGAGCGGGGCAGGAACTCCAACGGCGTAGCCGGGTTACTCGTCACACAAGTTCAGTCGGGTAGCCCAGCGGCCCTGCGAGGACTTCGTGGCAACGACATCATCACGCACATCAATCGCCAACGGACCCGGAGTGTCTCCGAAGCGATTGACATCATCGAGTCCGCTCGCTCGGTCATACTGCAAGTACAACGCGGAAACCGCAGCGCGCTTGTATTAATGCGCTGAGCCGCCTGTGCCGGCGAGCCCCGACGACGGTATGTCGCGAGGGTATACTGTGCGGCCCGCAGCCTGAAATCAGTTGATGATCTCGAAGTCTCCGTCGCGAACTGTATGTATCATGGGCGGAACCGGCTTCGTCGGTCGACAGATCACCGGTCAACTCGTGCAGAGCGGTTATTCGGCCCGCATCCCAACCCGGCATCGCGAGCGCGCCCGTGAGCTTTTGGTCCTCCCGGGCGTTGAGATCGTTACTGCCGACGTGCACGATGAATCCGTCCTGCCCCGGCTCGTCGCGGGCGCCGATGCCGTGATCAATCTAGTGGGGATACTGAATGAGAAAGGTCACGACGGCAGCGGCTTTCGTAAAGCGCATGTGGAACTCGTAGAAAAGCTCGTCAAAGCCTGCCAGGAAAGCGGCGTGCCGCACCTACTTCACATGAGTTCACTGAAGGCGAACGCCGATACCGGGCCCAGTCATTACCTGCGCAGCAAAGGCGCGGGCGAGCGAGCGCTGAAAAACCTCGCGGGGAAGAAACTACGCTACACGATCTTTCAACCGTCGGTCATATTCGGTGCGGAGGACTTATTTATTAATCGATTCGCCCGGCTACTGCGCGTTTGTCCGTTTCTGCCGCTCGCCAGACCCGACGCGCGGTTTGCCCCCGTCTTTGTAGGGGATGTAGCTAGTGCGTTCTGTGCCGCGCTGGAGAATCACACCGCGTATGACCGAACGTTTCAACTCTATGGGCCGGACGAGTTCTCTCTGCAGGAGATCGTGGAGGAGATTGCCCATACGCTGGGCCTCAAGCGCTGGGTCATCCGCGTGCCCGACAGCCTGGCCCGCACTCAAGCATGGCTTCTGGACTACGTCATTCCCGGAAAAATCTTTACCCTGGACAACTATCGCTCCATGGCCGTCGCCAGTACAGGCACGGAGAACGGGCTATCTGCACTTGGACTCACGGCGACGCCTATGCGCCTGGTCGTGCCCGGCTATCTCGCGAACAGAGACCGCCAGCGTCTGCTATCGGAGTTCCGAAGAAAAAGCAGTCGTTGAATACGCTTCTACGCGCGACCGCCGCGCGTCCGGAGGGAGACTCTCCAGTAATGCCATTTCTGCATATAACTCAGTCAACCCATGACTGCTCAGATACGACCGAAGATTCGGCAACCAATGACTATAGGCCGCGACCGACGCGAGCTGAGCATTGTTCAGCGGCCGCGAAAACCACGCGTCGTAATCGCTGACGCCACCCCAGTCGGCCTTGAGCGCTTCGTATCGGGACAGCAAAGCCAGAAAAGAGTCTCGCTTCGCGACTCGCATTTCTTTAGCCGTATCAGGACGCTCGTAGATCGCCCGCAGACGACTCTGCTGATCGCTAATCAGTTGGGAGAAGTCCTCCCGCCGCTTCAGTCCGCTTCGATAGGCTTCAATAACCTGAAGATCGCCCTCCCGCAACAGCCATTGTTGCGTCCCGTACTCCGCTACCACTGATGCGAAGGCTTCGTTGAGCTCCGTGTCGCCCTTGATATAGTGGAGCTGATGCGCCAGCTCATGAAATATGACACCGGCAACGTACTGCTCACCGCCTATGAGCATCGTATTGAGGATCGGATCTGAGAAATAGCCGAGCGTGGAATAGGCACTTGCACCCGCAACGTAGGTATCCAGGCCTTCATCACGAAGACTCTGAGCATAGCGCTCGGCGTCTTGCTGCTCAAAGTAACCGCGATAGGTTACACAGCCGGCTACGGGAAAACACCAGCGACGTGCCTCGACCGAGAACTCCTCGGTAGCGACAACATTCCAGACCACGTACGGGCGGCCAACGTCAGCATAACTCCGATAGCTGTCGTTATCCGGTAACCCTAACTCTGAAACCGCGAATTCGCGTATCTCAACCGCGCGAAGAAGCGCCTCCCTCGTGGCGTCACTCTGCTCGGGATCGTCCAGCACCTCCGAAATCGGTGCTCGCTGATTCAGTAGATCGAGGTGTCCGGTAGCCGCCTGCCAGTAGTAAGGCACTGCGCAACCGGAGACCGAGGCACCGCTGATCAGGACTACGCCGCACCGGAGCAGAGTTCGCATTCACCAAACCATAGCATGCTCCAGCCCTGCGGTATGATGCCGCCATGGAGGTGTTCGAAGTAGGCGGAGCGGTACGGGACTCGTTGCTCGATCGGCCGATTACCGAACGCGACTGGGTTGTCGTGGGAAGCAACCCGACGGAATTGCAGGAGCTCGGCTACCGCCAGGTCGGTAAGGATTTTCCGGTATTTCTGCACCCGCAGACCGGCGAAGAGTACGCGCTGGCGCGAACCGAGAAGAGTGTTGCTCCCGGGTATCATGGCTTCAGTTTCGACATCTCCGCCGAAGTTAGCTTGGAACAGGATCTTGGCAGACGTGATCTTACGATCAACGCCATGGCCCGAAATCGAAACGGCGAGCTTGTCGACCCTTTCGGCGGCCAGGATGACCTCAAGGCGCGAGTGCTTCGTCATACCTCGGAAGCGTTTACGGAAGATCCGCTACGAATTCTTCGTGTCGCCCGATTCGCCGCACGCTTCAAAGAATTATCGTTCACGATCGCCGCCCCGACCATGGCGCTCATGCACCAGATGGTCGAAGCTGGTGAGGCCGATACGGTTAGACCCGAGCGCGTATGGCAAGAAACAGAGAAAGCACTCGCAGAAGATCGGCCGGATATTTATTTCGAAACGCTGCGCGAGTGCGGCGCCTTGGCCGTCGTGTTCCCGGAAATCGATGCGCTCTTCGGCGTGCCCCAGCCCCCACGATGGCACCCGGAGATCGATACGGGTATTCATACGCTGATGTGTGTGCGTGTCGCCGCAACGCTGTCGACGGATATCGCTGTCAGATTCGCCGCACTGACACACGACCTGGGCAAGGCGTTGACTCCAGCGTCGATCCTGCCGCGCCACTCAGGGCATGAAGAGCGCTCGGTGAAGATTCTGGATGAGTTCTGTACGCGACTGCCGGTTCCGCGGCGCCACCAGGAACTCGCCCTCGCCGTCGCCCGGCATCATGGGGTTGTACACAGGGCGGATGAGCTCCGGCCCGGCACGGTATTGAAGTTAATCGAAGCTGTGGACGGCATCCGCAGGCCCGAGCGCTTCGAGGCGATGTTGACGGCCTGCGAAGCTGACGCTCGTGGCCGAGCGGGTCTGGAGGCCTCCGATTATCCGCAGCGGCCGCGATTGCGGCGCGCGCTTCAGGCCGCCCTGGACGTAGATAGCAAACCGCTGGCTGAGACGTCGCAAGGTCCGGAACTCGGCGCAGCGGTCCGGGCCGCGCGTCTCGCCGCCATCGGTGAGGCTCTCCAGGACCAGTCGCCGTAGGAGCGACGGCCTCGTCGCGATTCGGCCTTCCTGCAAATGGCGGTCGCAAGAGTCCGCGTATACGCGAAGGGGCCGGCCATAATGGTTCACGTCTCCGTGCGCCGTACCCACCACGAGTTCGGGGAACGACAGTGCCAGCGGCTTCGTTCGCCATGAACCATCACACCCGCCGTACGCTCGCGGCCAAAGCTCAGGTTGATGAGATTTCTGCCGGCACGCCACTCGAAACCCAGGCGTCGATCATTCTCGAGGAAACTGTTCGCCAGCGTTAGAGTAGAACTCGAGAGTAAATTGAACGCATCGAGACGCGGCAGTATCGCTAGCGTGCGCGAATAGTCCCACTCCCTCGCGCTACCATAGACACGCCACCAATCGGTCAAGTCGGCGCGAAAAAAAATTCCGCTGCCGTCACCGGTCAATTCAGTCTGGCGACGAATCTGCCTGTCCCCCGGGCCCGGAATCGAGAAGGTCAGATCGATATCACGCCGCTCGAGGTCGAAGCCAACGCTATATCGGTCGCCGCGAAGATAGACCGAACCCCGGTAGTCGAATGATTCCACCGCATCCTTCTCGCCCCACTGCTCGACCTCGAAGGAAACACCGAGCAGGCCGAAATTGTGATCGACGCCGGCGCTCAGATCCTTGGTCTTGATATCGGCCCGCCCCACCGGCGACTTACTCTGTCCGGCGGCGAAGAACAACCAGGTGTTTTCGGCCACGCCCCAGTTAAAGGTCGTGTAGAGACTCTCGCTTTGGGCCTCGTCGGTTTGTAGCGTCAGACCGATGGCCCAGGGCCGAAACGACTCCTCGGAGCCCGTTTCCTGCGCAAGCGCCGGCAAGCCGCCGGCGCCGAGAAGACCGACAACGATAGCCCGCCGAAGTTGCTTACAGCAGCACATAGGCAATCACCCCGGCCAGCAGAATTCTATATACAGCGAACACCAGCATTCCCATGCGCTCAATTAGGCGCAGAAACGCGGCGATCACAAGGAACGCCGTCACACCAGAGATCATGGCCGCCGCAGCCAGCGAGCCCCAGGGCACAGGCATCGGTGCCGAAGCGAATTCGACGATCTGCCAGGAACCGGCCGCCGCGATAGCCGGGACCGCGAGAAGGAACGAAAACCGCGCGGCTGCGGCCCGGCTCAGCCCCAGCGCCAGGCCCATCGTCATCGTAATACCCGACCGTGACGTACCCGGTATCAGCGCCAACGCCTGACTGGCGCCAATCAGCAACGCTCGCGTCCAGCCGAGATCGTGTTCGTCACGGTGCTCGCGACCGTGCCGATCTGCGAGCCACAATAAAACACCGAACCCCGCTGTCGCGGCGGCGATGACTGCGGGCGAACGCAGTGTGCTCGCAACATAGTCGCCGAATAGAACCCCCGCTAAACCGAGCGGAACGGTCGCTATCAGAATCGACCAGGCGAATTTGTGGTCGCGATGAGCCGGCCTGAACAACGCACGTCCCAGGCTGACGAGATCATTGCGGAAGTAGATAATCACCGCGATGAGCGTACCCAGATGAACCGCGATGCCGAAGCCGAGCCCGTGATCGGGCCAGCCCAACAGGGCGGGAATGAGAATCAGGTGACCGGAGCTTGAAATCGGCAGGAACTCGACTAGACCCTGCAATACCGCTAGTACAAAGACTTGAACTGGATCCACGGGCACCCTGACTTCAGAACAACAAACTCGCGGATGGTAGCAGCAACAAGGGCGTCGGGCTGTGAATCAGAGCCGGTCTCGAAAGTCTCTGCCAGGCAGCGTTGCCCGCACTCCCCTCGTCAACAGCAGTAGCTTAAAACGCTCGCCCATCTCGCCTGGCAGTATCATCGTCTTAAACGCCTGAGCCTGCTCCACGTTGGCGCGCCCGGTCGAGCGTTGCAGAAACTTGGCCGCGCCGCCCTCAAGCAGAAACTGCCCCTGAGTCGTAAAGCCCGCAACGTCGAGCCCGGCAGCGGTCGCCGTGTGCGCGCAGGCGCTGAAATCCACCCACGCACTGATATCCTGCAGCCCCGGGTACAGAAATGGGTCCGAGTGAGCCCGGTGACGATAGTGGCAGACCAGCGTTCCATCCGAACGCGAGCGGTGATAATACTCGTGCCGGACGAGTC
>Ga0310122_10000216_pt1 | contig 36984 bp, 35 predicted proteins | sample CB6_Bottom_1051__FD_203503 | JGI IMG/M metagenome (GOLD analysis project Ga0310122, IMG submission 203503) | Marine microbial communities from Western Arctic Ocean, Canada - CB6_Bottom_1051 | ecosystem: Environmental > Aquatic > Marine > Oceanic | place: Canada: Western Arctic Ocean | collected...
GCGTGGTTGCTACTGTCCCCTGAATCCGGTGATGCAATCCAGTTCCTCAAGGCAGGGATCATGGAAATCGTCGACCGGATCATCGTGCACAAGTGCGATCGTCCCGGCGCCGAAGACCTGATGCGGTTGTCGAAGGAAGCCGCTCGCGATCAGGATGTTGCCGATCCCATCGGTGTGAGTAGCCAGGATGGAACCGGAATCGACGAGATCGCCGAGGCACTGCTGGAGGCGGCTCGTTGCCACCGTGAATCGCCTGATCCCGACAGAGCACAGGCGCGGATCCTTCGCCGTATCCGTCGACGCGCCGAGCAGGAGTGGGTGAGAAGTGGTCTGGAGGCTGTCGGTGGCCCACAGCGACTCGAAGAGCTTGCCACCAAGGTGCGCCGCGCACAGATGACCCTCAGAGAGGCACTGGAAACGCTGCTCACAGGCGCCCACGATGGGGATGCTAGCGGGTGAGGATGCTGTTTGGGCAGGGTGTGTCGCCGAAAACGGAATGAACGGAAGGGAACCAGAGTGATCCGCTTCGAGGAACATCACCAGGAAGTGCGCGAGATGATCGCGGATTTCGCAGACAACGAGATCGCACCGAGGGCACAGCTCCTCGATGAGTCCCAGGGATTGCCCACCGACTCCATCTCTCAACTTGCCGAACTGGGGATGCTGGGGATCACGATTCCTGAATTCTATGGTGGAGCAGGACTCGATCTGCTCGCAGCCTGCCTCGTTGTCGAGGAGGTCGCGCGCTGTTGCGGCTCCACCGCTGCGGTGCTGGCGTCTCACCTGTTCGAGGGTTCGACCGCCATCCTCGACCTCGCCGATGATGCGGGGCGCGAGCGCTGGCTCCCCGGGATGGCCAGTGGCGAGACTCTTGCCACCTTCGCCCTCGGCGAGGTGCAAGCAGAGTCCGATGCTTCCGGCATCACCTGTGCTGTCGGGGAGGAAACCGATGGGTACTCGATGCATGGCAGGAAGACCTGGGTGGTGGGGGGTGCTCTCGCTGGACTGATTACCGTTGTCGCACGCAATGGCGACGAGCAACTGCAGGATCTCGGTGCCTATGTTGTCGATCCCTCGACGACGGGGTGTTCGCGTCACCAGAAGACGGATCTGCTCGGTCTCAGAGGAGCAGGATTGTGCGAACTTCACCTCGACGGCGTCCGGCTCGATGCGGGAGCTCGCCTGGGACAGTCAGATTCCGGCTGGTCCCCCATCTCGAGGGTGGTCGACAAGTCCCGTCTGGGCGGTGCCGCCGTTGTACTGGGGTTGGCCCGTGGTGCCATCAGCCATGCGCTCGGTTATGCCTCGCAACGAGTCGCTTTTGGTCGATCGGTAGATCGATTCGGATCGATTCGGGCGATGTTTGCGGATGCCGCCACGGCGATCGAGGGCGCTCGATTGATCCTGTGGCGCGCAGCGGGTCTGTTCGATGCCGGTAAGGCCGCCAGCCGGGAGGCTGCGATGGCGAACCTGGCGGCCAAGAAGGCCGCTTACAAGGCGACCAAGGATGCGGTGCAGATTCTCGGTGGAAATGGTTACAGTCGCGAGTACCCGATCGAGCGTGCCTACCGTGATGTGCAGGCTGCAACCCCCTTCGGCGGCGGTGAGGATCTGCAGAAGATTCTCGTTTCAAGATCGCTGACGGGAGCACAGTCATGAGCCGTGCTGTCATCTGTTCTGCCATCCGAACTCCCATCGGCAAGTTCCTCGGCGGCCTTTCATCGTTGTCGCCAGCGGATCTTGGAGTCGCCGCGGTGGTCCCTGCACTTTCGGTTGCCGGTGTCGCCCCCGAGCGAGTCGAAGAGCTGCGTTTCGGATGTGGGCGCCAGGCTGGAGGCGGACCGAACGTGGCGCGTCAGATCGCCATCCGTTCCGGGTTGTCGCCACATTCGACCGCCATCACGTTGAACATGGCCTGTGGCTCGGGGCTTCTTGCCATCATCGAGGCTCGCGATGCCATCGAACGAGGAGATGCGCAGGTGATGGTCGCCGGCGGCACCGAGAGCATGTCGCAACTTCCCTTTTACCTACTGGGTGCACGCAAGGGGTATCGCCTCGGTGAGGGAGAACTGGTCGACGGCATGTATCGAGACGGTTTTCACTGTCCGATGGCCGATCAGTTGATGGGAGCTACCGCCGAGAACCTGGTAGAAGAGTTTTCCATCTCCCGTGATGAGCAGGATTCCTATGCTGTCGAGAGCCAGCAGCGCTGCCAGAGGGCCCGTGAAGGAGGACTCTTCAGCGATGAGATCGCTGCCGTCGAGATTCCCGGCCGCAAGGGTGTGACGGTGGTCGAGATCGACGAGCATCCCAGAGATGGTGTCACCATCGAGGCGCTGGGTCGCCTGAAACCGGTTTTCAAGAAGGATGGCTCGATCCATGCCGGCAATTCATCCGGGATCACCGATGGCGCCTGTGCGCTGGTGGTCGCCGATGAGTCACTGGCGCGTGATGAGGGCTGGCCGATCCTTGCGACCCTGGGTGCCTCGACGCGCGCCGGCGTCGAACCGAAGCGGATGGGGATGGGACCGGTCCCTGCCATCGGGAAGTTGCTGGAGAAGACTGGTGGCAGCATCGATGACTACGATCTGGTCGAGTTGAACGAGGCCTTCGCAGCCCAGGTGCTCGCCTGTCTACGCGAGGTTCCCATCGATCGAGCGCGTCTCAACGTCAACGGAGGAGCCATCGCGCTCGGCCATCCCATCGGCGCCACCGGGGCTCGCATCACCACCACCTTGTTGCATGAACTGCGGCGCCGTGGCGGAGGGAAGGGGCTGGCGACCCTCTGCATCAGCGGCGGGATGGGGTTGGCACTCGAGATCGAGGTCGAGAAAAGCGGATAGGAAAAGGAGCGGTATGAACGTCATCATCAACGGAAAACTGATCATGGGCGCCTTCCTGTTCCTCTCGGGAATGGTGATCTTCTGGCAGCCAGACGTCCTGCAGTACATTCTCGCCGCCGTTCTCACCGTCTCGGGCATCGCTGCCATCATCGGGGCGGTTCGTGATCGGATTGCTCAACGAGGTGCACACTTCACCCGTAAAGAAGAGGATGCCGGCTAACTGCGCTGGTGGTCGATGAGAATCAGTCGGCGCACCGCCTCATCACCGGGAATCTGATACGATTCGTCGAGGGCGACGAACAGGCGCCGCTTCCACATCAGCCCCTCGACCGCCTTCAGCTCTTTATCTGCGGCCGGCCCCTTCCACAGCAGCATCGGTCCGAAGTAACTGTTGGTGCACCAGCCCAGCAGCCGCTCTACCGGTCCCACCGCCCGTACCGTCAGCAGATCGATGTCCTTGCGATGCCCTCTGATCCACTCCTCGAAGCGTGCCCAGACGCACTTCACACGATCCTGCAGTTCCAGTTCCTCGACCACCGATTGCAGGAAATCGATCTTCTTACCGGTCGAATCGAGCAGCGTCACCTTGAGATGGGGGCAGGCGATGGCGATGGAAAGACCGGGCCAGCCGGCTCCGGTGCCGACATCGAGTACGTGATGGAAGATCTGTTCTCCACCTTCGGCCAGCAGCGGCAGAGCCGCCAACGAGTCGGCGGCGTGTCGGATCGCCATCGCTTCCGGGTCGGTGACCCGTGTCAGATTCATCACCTGGTTTTTTTCACGGACCAGCCAGGCGTGTCGGGCCAGTTGCTCGCGTGCGAATCCAGGAGCGAAAGGACCCAGCGCCCGGATGAACCGATCTCGGAACAGCTCCCAGGTGATTTGTTCCTGAGCGGGTGTTTCGGGCCGTTCCGTGTCTTCCAAGCACACCTCCCTGGGGGTCGATTCCGTGGTTGGGATCGACTGGACACGAGGGTACCATCGTTGGAGACTCGATGGAGACTCGATGCGACAGATGGAAAGGAATGGCGGCATGGTTTCCGGATCCGATATCTCGGCCAGCGGCTTTTCGCTCACCGCACCGGAGCCTCATCTTCACCAGCAACTGGTGCAGCGACTTTCTCCCGAGCAGCATCGGATCACCCAGAGATCGGGAACCGAAGCGCCCCACTGTGGTGGCTTTCTCGATGAGAAATCTGCCGGTGTCTACGCCTGTATCGTCTGTCGTTTGCCGCTCTTTCGATCCGAAGACAAGTTCGACTCCGGCACTGGCTGGCCATCCTTCTTCGATTCCTTCGATCATCAGCATATCCGTCAAAAAAGCGATGAGAGCGATGGCATGGTTCGCACCGAGATCACCTGCGGCCGTTGCGATGCCCATCTGGGACATGCCTTCCCCGATGGCCCGGCTCCGACCGGGACGCGCCACTGCCTCAACTCGCTGGCGTTGCACTTCTATGGCCAGGGGGAACCGATCCCCCGGCAGATTCCCGAGGCCGATGAAGAGATCCCCGGAAGTGATCCCGGACTGGCGCGCGCCTGGTTCGGTGGCGGCTGATTCTGGGGAGTGGAGGACCGCTTCGCGGCCCTCGGCGGCGTCGTCGATGCCGTATCCGGCTACATGGGAGGACACCAGCACAACCCCACCTACGAACAGGTCTGCTCCGGAGAGACCGGACACGCCGAGGCGGTGGAACTGTTCTACGATCCGCGGCAGGTTTCCTACCGTGAACTGGTCCAGCTCTTCTTTGCCCTCCACGATCCCACCACGCCCGATCAACAGGGGCCCAATGTCGGCAGCCAGTATCGATCGGTGGTCTTCTGCAACGATGCAGACGAGGTCGAACAGGTCGAGCAGGAGATACAGAGGATGAAGGAAGAAAACGCCTTCGATGGTCGTGACTTCTGTACCCAGGTCATCACTTCGGCCCCGACCTTCTGGCGCGCCGAGGAGCACCACCAGGACTACTACCAGAAGCACCGCGGCTTCTGCTCAAGCTGAGTTCAGGCCTGAACCACTCCCAGCGCATCGATGCCATCGTCGCTGGCTCCACCCCGTGATTGTCGCATGCACAGCAGTCCTTCCGTCACCATCCACAGTTGCAGCAGCATGCCGAAGCCGAGCACGATGACCTGCGGCCACTGGATGGCTTCGGCGCCGAGTAGCCCCTGCATCTGACTGATGGCGGCCCAGCCGACGATGGTGGTGAGGAAGATGAGAGGCAGCAGCGTCGGCAAGATGGGGCGACCCCGGCGTGCCTGCCAGGTGGTCAGCACCACCAGGGTGAGGCTGGCCAGCAGCTGATTGGTGACGCCGAAGATGGGCCACAGCACCAGTCCGCCGGTGCCGCCCTGTCCCGCCAGGATCGCCAGTGCCGCCGCTGAGATCACAGCGATGGCAGTGGCCACCTGACGATTCGCCAGTGCGGTCAGCCCGTTCGCTCTGGCCAGTTCCTCGACCACGTAGCGCTGGATGCGGGTGGCGCTGTCCATCGTGGTGGCGGCAAACGAGATGATGACAACGGTGATGACGGTGGCGAGAAACTCAGGGCTGAAGAACGGCAGCGCGGCGCCGATGAAGGCGGCTCCGCCGTAGATGAAACCGGAAAGCCTCGCCAGCAGGGAGCCCTTGCCGACCCAGTCGGCGGAATACTGGGCCGCCCACTCACCGCCGTTGGCAAAACCGGCCGCCGAGACGCAACACAGGATGACGATCACTGCCAGGCCGCCTTCGAGCACCATGGCACCGAAGCCGATGCTGCGGGCATCGCGTTCGCTGGCGAGTTGTTTGGAGGTGGTGCCACTGGCGACCATGCAGTGGAAACCGCTGACCGCTCCGCAGGCGATGGTGATGAACAGAAATGGAAACAAAAGCGGCGCATCGGCAGGAGGATCGGGATTGATGGCAGGGGCGACGATCTCCAGTTGTGGGCCACCGGTGATGGAGAGCACCACCATTCCTGCGACCAGCGCGCCGAGCGCCACGAGCAACTGGTGCGAGTTGATGGCATCACGTGGTTGCAGCAGTTTCTGTACCGGCAGGACGCTGGCGATCCACGAGTAACCAAACAGCATCAGCAGCCAGAACAGCCCGGCGTTCTGTGACAGCCAGTTTCCGGTGCTATTTTCGCCCCAGTCGAAGGCAAGGAAGGAGCGCACGCTGTCGGTCGAGCCGATGCCGATGCAGCCGTACATCACCAGCAGTGCCAGTCCACCCCATAGCGCCAGCGATTTGCCGCGCAGCAGTTGCCAGCCGACCAGTAGCGCCAGCGGGATCTCGATCCACACCGCCAGGATGCTCTCGGGACGCGCCACGAACAAACTGGCGATGACGAAGGCGAACACCGCCAGCACCACCCACAACGCCAGAAAGATGAAGATCAGAAACAACAGCCGCACTCGCGGTGACAGGATCTCGGCGCACAGATCACCGATGCTGCGACCCTGGTTTCTCGCTGACAGCACCAGCGCGCCGAGATCGTGCACCGCACCGATCAGTACCGCCCCGAACACCACCCACAACAGTGCTGGCAGCCAGCCCCAGGTGACCGCCACAGCCGGTCCGACGATGGGACCTGCCCCGGCGATGGTCACGTAGTGATGCCCGAACAGGATCGATCGTTTCGTCGCCACGAAATCGACACCGTTGGCCAACTTCCGGCTGGGCATCTGGTCGTCGTCGAACTCGCCGACCCCGAACACATGGGTGGCGACCCACCGGCCATAGAAACGGTAGCCGAGCCAGAGGATCAGGCCGCTGGCGATGGCGAGTGTGGTGACCGTCATCGTTTCTCCTTGGTGCGCCTTGCTGGAGGCAGGGTAGGGGTGACTCGTCTCTGGCCCAAGAGCCACCTGGAGCTTTGCTGTCGATTGACTCGCTGCCTCTTGACTCTGTACACCCCTCTTTCAGACTCCCGCTAAGATTGGGGACAGAGATGGCGCCACCACAGCGACCTCCTGCGGCGGATTACTGGCGAAAGAACCTGACCCTCATCGCCATCTTGCTGTCGATCTGGGCGTTTGTCTCCTTTGGCCTGGGAATCTACTGGGCCGAGGATCTGCACGGTATCCAGGCACCACTTCCGGGAACGCCGCTTGGTTTCTGGTTTGCCCAGCAGGGCTCCATCTTCACCTTCGTCATCCTGATCTGGGTCTATGCCTGGAAGATGAACCGCCTCGACGACGAGTACTTCTCCGATGAGGAGGAGTGATGGGGGTCACTGGCTGGACCACACTGCTGGTGGGTGCATCGTTTCTGCTCTACATCGTAATCGCCATCCGTTCGAGGGCCACCAGCACCGGGGAGTTCTACATCGCCGGTCAGGATGTCCCGCCTCTGGCCAACGGCATGGCCACCGCCGCCGACTGGATGAGTGCCGCTTCCTTCATCTCGATGGCGGGTCTGATTTCATTCAGTGGCTATGATGGTTCCGTCTACCTGATGGGTTGGACCGGTGGCTACGTATTGCTGGCACTGTTGCTGGCGCCGTATCTGCGCAAATTCGGCAAATACACCGTCCCGGACTTCATCGGTGAGCGTTACTATTCGCAGACGGCTCGACTGGTGGCGGTGATCTGTGCCATCTTCATTTCCTTCACCTATGTTGCCGGTCAGATGCGTGGGGTCGGAGTGGTGTTCAGCCGCTTCCTCGAGATCGATGTGACCTGGGGTGTCATCATCGGCATGGGAGTCGTCTTCATCTATGCCGTGCTCGGCGGCATGAAGGGCATCACCTATACCCAGGTGGCCCAGTACTGCGTGTTGATCTTCGCCTTCATGGTGCCAGCGGTTTTCATCTCGTTGATGGTGGCGGATACTGTGATTCCGCACATCGGCTTCGGTTCCATTCCGCCCGGCTCGGATGTGAGCCTGCTGGCGCGTCTCGACGGGCTTCACAAGGAACTGGGCTTCTCCGCCTACACCCTCGGCTCGGGTAATACCATCAATCTACTGGCCATCACCTTCGCTCTGATGGCGGGCACTGCCGGGCTTCCGCACGTCATCATCCGCTTCTACACCGTGCCGAGGGTGTGCGATGCACGCAAATCGGCCGGTTGGGCGCTGCTGTTCATCGCGATCCTCTACACGACGGCACCGGCAGTGGCGGTCTTTGCTCGCACCAATCTGATCGACACCGTCTACAAAGATGGCGCCTTTCAGCCACACGAGCAGATGCCGCCGTGGTTTCAGACGTGGGAGGGCACCGGACTGATCGAGTTCGATGACAAGAACGGCGATGGTCTCGTGCAGTACGTCGGCGCCGCTGCCGTCGATGGACAGGGGCAATCGATCACCAACGAGTTGACGATCGATCGCGACATCATAGTGCTGGCCAACCCGGAGATTGCCGGATTGCCCAACTGGGTCATCGCACTGGTTGCTGCCGGAGGGCTGGCGGCAGCGCTTTCGACCGCGGCGGGTCTGCTGCTGGTGGTTTCCACCTCCATTTCGCATGATCTGTTGCGCAAGTGGTTGAAGCCGGATCTATCGGAGAAGCAAGAGTTACTCGTTGCGCGCATCGCTGCCGGGGCAGCGGTTTGTGTCGCCGGCTATCTGGGTATTCATCCGCCTGGCTTCGTCGCCGAGGTGGTGGCATTTGCCTTTGGACTGGCCGCCGCCAGCTTCTTCCCGGCGATCCTGATGGGGATCTTCATGAAGCGGATGAATCGTGAGGGTGCCGTCAGCGGCATGGTGGTGGGACTGGTGTTTACCGGTGGCTACATCATCTATTTCCGTTTCTTGCATCCGGAACTCGATAGTGTCGAGAACTGGTGGTGGGGGATCTCGCCGAAGGGGATCGGCACCGTCGGTATGCTCTTCAACTTCATGGTTGCCGGTATCATTCGCTCTTTCACCTCTGATCCGCCTGCCGATGTGATGAAGATGGTCGAGGATATTCGTGTGCCGGAACAACGCGCCGTCTAGTCAGAGTGGTTCTTTTTGCCTCCCAGTGAGGTGCGCAGCACGCCGCCGACGATGAGGACTCCACCGAATATCGCCCACGGTGACAGCACCTCGCCGATCACCAGCCACGCAAAGATCGCCGCGGTCACCGGCTCGAAGGCGAAGACCACAGCGGTACGGACGGCAGTGGTGGTGCGTTGTGCCCAGGTCTGGGCCAGAAAAGCAAACGCGGTCGCCAGCAGCCCGGTCAGTAACACGGCGCCCCAGAATGTGGGACTCAAGTTGGTCGGGTCTGGAAAATCCTCCAGCAGGAGTGCCGCCGAAAGAGCCAGCAGGAACACGGTAGTCAGTTCGACGATGGTCAATTTCAGCGCCGACAGTTGTGATGCCCAGCGTGCCTTGATGATGATCTGGAAGGCGAACGCGACGGCGGAGCCTACGGTGAGCAGGTCGCCTCTGGGAATGTCGGGTAGTTGAGGAGGCCGTTCCACCGTTCCTCCAGGGCCGAAGGCCAGAAACGCAAGACCTGCTGTCGCCATCGAAACACCGATGATCGCTCGCTTTTCCATCCTTTCGCGCAGTAAAAGGAAAGCCAGCACCGGAACGATCACCACCGCCATACCGGTGAGGAAGCCAGAACGAGATGGGGTGGTGTGGAGCAGTCCAGTGGTCTGGAGACTGTAACTGACCCACAGACAGAATCCGGCCAGGAAGCCCACCTTCAGCAGCAGGCCTCGGGGAGCCGGTGCGCCGGAGTGGATTGCAGGTTTTCTCAGGACCAACAGCGGCAGCAGTGCCAGCGTCGCGATCCCGAAACGAAGCACATGGAAGGAGTGTACCTGGATCTCATCGAGCGCCCTCTGGACCGCGACGAAGGTCGTCCCCCATATGATGACCACCAGCACCAGGGTCAGGTCTGCTTTCTGTGCCGAGGAGAGCAATCAGAACCCCTCTCCTGTGCTCTGGATCCGCTTCAATGAAACGCTGCTCCGTGCTATCTTGCACCCAATCTAGAGTTGCTAAAGGGAATGTTGGCGGATCGTTACGTCGATGACACCTCGGTGAAGCGGGTCTCGGGTCCCGGGTCTGCGCAGATGAGCTTTCGTCAGCGCGTAAATAGTGACTCACAGTGGAGGAAACGAAGATGAATCAACTGCAAACGACGGGTCTCCTGCTGGCCCGCTCGCTGGCTTTCTTTCGGCTCTCGATGCTGCTGCTGGCAGGTTTGAGCGTCACTTCTCTTCTCGAGGGGCAAGTCCAGCGACACCTGCGCCACATCCTGGTGGCTAACGAACAGGTGGCCAATCGCCTGCTGGAGGCGGCCGAGAGTGGTACCGATTTCAGGGCCCTGGCTCGCCGGTATTCGCTGGATGTTGGGACCAAGTTATTGGGTGGAGATCTGGACTGGGTCTCCCCCGGTGCTATGGAACCGGAGTTCACACTCGCAGCGTTCAAGATTTCAGAACCGAACGGGCTCGCGGTCTGTAAGACCCGTTACGGCTGGCACGTCATCCAGTACGTCGCCTCGCGTGGCAAGCCGATTCTATCGAAGCCTTCCGGCGAGAAACCAGCCACCGGTGCTACCGGGGCTAAACCTACCGTTTCCAGGGTTCCCGTGATCGGCGACCGAAACTCCGATCTTGACTGGACGATCCAGTTTTCCCAGCGTGCCTACTCGCCAGAGGATCCCGTCCTTGTGACCATCGGGGTTCGAAACGAGAGTGACAATCAACTCGATGTTCTGGATCCGGTCCTGTGGCCGCTCGGGCTGATCATTCGATATCAGTTCGGAAAGTTGAACGTACCGATGACGATGCCTGAAGGCTTCGATCCGCAAACGATGGAAATGCGAAAACTGGAATCCAAGGAGTACCTCGAACGGACCTTTGATCTCTCTCAATACGCGCCCGTCTCGCAGCCCTGGCCCATCGTTCGAGTGATCTGGCGAGGTGACAGTTTCTTCGGTCGCATCGAGAAGAATGTCGTGGGGATCATCGATCTGCCCGGTTTTGCCACCTGGAAGGCACGCTGGCGTTTTTACCGTTCTGGCGAAGAACAGTTCAATGTCTTGCCCGCGGTCAAAAAGGAAGATCGCTGGTTCCTGTGTTGCTTTACCAATGGTCGCCTGTGGATCGAACTTCAGGACGTGGGGATCCCCGGGTTGAGAGCAGAGATCGTTTCACAGGTGAGAAACGGAAACCTGAACAAGGTGCCCATCACCATGACGATGGGACAGAGCCTCAACTTCGGTGTGAGTGACCGCTCTGGTGGAGGAGTCGAGTTAGCCGAGGCGAACTCTTCGTTGCCCTGGAATCAGGGTTCCTTCGGCGTAACCCCTTCCGGAACTTCGGCGGGGCCGAAACTGGGTTTGCAGTTTGGCATCGGCCTTGGACCTTCCCCGGTCAGTAACAAGAAACTGATCACCTGTGGCTCGGTAGTGCTAGAGGAAGGCGACCCGATCACTCGGGTTCAGGAGCGCATCGGCAAGCGACTCGCTGCCGAGATGACCCTCGTACTTGCCTACCCCTACTCCTTGCTGCCGGAGAAGGTGAAACAAGCAGCATCCGGCGAAAGTGCAACGCCAAAAAAACCGAGCACCTCCCAGGTGAAGCCTTCTTCCGGACAGGGACCGGAGTTCTCTGATGCTCAGGGCAAGACTCCTTCTGCTCCCTTTGTGAGTGATCTTCCACGGATTGTGCTCAATACCAGTGGTGGGCAGATTACTCTCGAACTGTTCGAAAATGACTCTCCCAACACGGTGGCGAACTTCATCTCCCTGGTCGAGAGCGGATTCTATGACGGCCTCAAATTCCACAGGAAAGTGAAGACAGAGCAGAATCTCGGCTTCATCCAGGGGGGCAGTCCGGATGGCACAGGATCCGGAGGACCTGGATACATGATCAGGGATGAAACCAGCAAGAATCGAGCTGCCGTGCGGGGATCCATCATCATGGCGAGGAATCACCAGTTCCCCGATACCGCCGGATCGCAGTTCTTGATCGCCCTCGATCGCCTGGCCTACCTCGATCGGATCTACACCGTGTTCGGTCGTATCGTCGATGGACAGACCGTGGCCGATCAACTCGGTCAGGGGAGTACCATCGTGAGTGCAGTGGTGAAGAAGAAACGAGATCACGAGTACACTCCTGTGAAGATCTTCAAGAATTAGCGGAGATACCTGATGGAAGATCTTGCGCTGGAGAACTTGCGCATCGAACACCCTGCCGAAGGAGTGGTTCGTGTCGTGATCGATCGGCAGGAACAACTCAACGCGCTCGACGATGCCACCGTTGCAGAGATCGAGCGTGTCTTCCGGATGTTGGCCAGCGACGATTCGGCCCGGGTCCTGATCGTGACCGGTGCGGGAGAAAAAGCCTTTGTTGCCGGTGCTGACATCTCGCAACTGGCCGGGCAAACCGCCGAGGAAGCGAAGCAGAGATCATCGACAGGCCAGAGAGCCTTCGATGCCATCGAGCGCTGTGGCAAGCCAGTGATCGCGCAGATCAACGGTTTCGCACTCGGAGGTGGCTGTGAACTGGCGCTTGCCTGTCACCTTCGGTACGCATCGAGTCGAGCCAAGATAGGGCTTCCCGAGGTTTCCCTGGGGATCATCCCTGGCTATGGCGGAACCCAGCGGCTCCAGCGCATCGTCGGTCGCGGACGGGCGTTCGAGATGATCTTGACGGGGAACCACATCGGCGCGCAACAGGCCAAGGAGATCGGTCTCATCAATGACGTGTGTGATCCCGAAGAACTGGAAGCGACGGTACTGAAGGTGGCCGAGACGATGTGCAAGAGAGGGCCCCTGGCTCTCCAGCACGCTATCGATGCAGTGATTCGCGGAGGAGATTGCACTCTCGCCGAGGGGCTCGCCATCGAGGCGGATCTTTTCGGTGTAACCAGCGCCACCGACGATATGCGAGAAGGAATGCAGGCATTCCTCGACAAGCGGACCCCGGATTTTCAGGGGCGTTGAACTTTCAATTGTGATGAGTATCCCGAGTCGATGAGAGCCACGGATGAGATGTTCGTGGAGATCACGAGCCAGCAACAAGGAAGCGAAACATGACCAAGAAGATCCAGATCCTCGGAGGCGCCAGGACAGCGATGTGTGAATACGTCGGAACTGCTGGTTTTGGTCTTTTCAAGGACACCAGTGCCATCGAACTCGGGGCCCAGATCACCCGGGAGGCATTACGCCGCACCGAGGTTGATCCTACCGATGTCGATCACGTGATCATCGGTAACGTCATGCAAACCAGTGCCGATGCTCTTTACGGGGCGAGACATATCGCTCTGAGGGCAGGACTGCCCATCGAGACTCCGGGTTTGACGGTGAATCGATTGTGTGGTTCGGGTCTCCAATCGATCATCATCGGTGCCCAGCACATCCTGCTCGATGAAGCGCAGGTGGTGGTCTCGGGTGGGGCAGAGAACATGTCCCAGTGTCCTCACGTCATCCGAGGAGCCCGCGAGGGTTTCCATCTGGGACAGGGAAAACTGGAAGACATGTTGATGGTCTCCTTGATGGATCCGTATTGCGGCCTCTTCATGGCTCAGACCGCTGAAAAACTGGCAGTGCAGTACGAGATCTCGCGCGAAGAACAGGATGATTTTGCAGTAATCTCAAACTCTCGCGCCGAGGCTGCGCAGGAGAAAGGGCTGTTCGATTCAGAGATTTTCCCGGTGGAGGTAAAACGCGGCAAGGAGATGATCCAGGTCGATCGTGACGATCACATCAAACCCGGTACAACCAGAGAAAAACTCGCGAAGTTACGTCCTGCCTTCGGAAAAGAGGGAACGGTGACCGCCGGAAACGCCAGTGGCATCGTGGACGGTGCCGCTGCGGTGATTCTCGCCGCCGAGGATTCTCCCGTTGCTCTCGACAGAGAGGTTCTCGGCACCGTGAAGGGCTGGAAGGTGGTTGGAGTGGATCCGTCCATCATGGGGATCGGTCCGGCTCCTGCCATCAACGGACTGCTGGCGGACCAGGGGCTCTCCGTTGCCGATATTCACTTGTTCGAGATCAATGAGGCTTTTTCTGCCCAGTACCTGGCAGTCGAGAAGGAACTGGGACTCGACCGCGACAAGGTCAATGTCAATGGTGGCGCCATCGCCCTGGGGCATCCTCTGGGGATGACGGGAACACGGCTGGTGTTGACCGTTTTGCACGAGTTGCGTCGCCGTGGTGGTGGACTGGGAATCGCCAGCGCCTGCATCGGTGGAGGCCAGGGGATTGCCGTGCTCGTAGAGTCTGCATAGAGCAGACCATCATACTATTGCTGAGGGAGTGAAATCGTGTCCAGGAGTTACAAAATTGCAGTGTTTGCCGGCGACGGGATCGGCCCTGAGGTCACCCGTGAAGCCTTCAAGGTGATGGACGTTGCCGCACAACTGGGGGGCTTCGAACTCGAACGTGAAGACTATCCGCACGGGAGCGTACATTACCTCGAGACGGGAGAGTTGTTTCCGCAGCAGGTGATCGAAGAGGTCCGCCGAGTGGATGGTATCTTTCTCGGTGCCATCGGAGATCCAAGGGTCGAGGTCGGACTCGTCGAGAGAGCAGTAATATCCGGTCTTAGATTTCATCTCGACCTGTTTGTGAACCTGCGACCGATTCGACTGTTTGCCGACAAGTTCTGTCCACTGAAGGACAAGGGCACCAAGGATATCGATTTCGTGGTCGTCCGCGAGAACACGGAGGATGCCTATGCCGGAATCGGCGGGATCTTCAAGAAGGGCACTGCTGACGAGGTTGCGATGCAGCAGATGATCTATACACGCAAGGGAGTCGAGAGGATCATCCGGTACGCCTTCGAACTCGCTCGCAAGAGGGACCGCAAGAAGAAGTTGATGCTGATCGACAAGGCCAACGCCATCCAGGCCCATGACATCTGGACGAGGATCTTTGCCGAGGTGGGAGAGGAATATCCGGACATCGAATCCGAGCACGCTTACGTCGATGCAGCATGCATGTGGATGGTGAAGAATCCGGAAGTCTTTGACACTGTTGTGACGACTAACCTGTTCGGAGACATCATCACGGATCTTGCGGCGGTCTTGCAGGGAGGTATGGGGGTCGCGGCCAGTGGCAATCTCCATCCTGGTCAGGTGTCGATGTTCGAACCGATTCACGGTTCTGCTCCCAAGTACAAGGGAAAAAACGTGGTATGTCCCATCGCCGCGATCGCAGCCGGTCAGATGATGCTGGACTACCTCGGCGAGGTATCGGCTGCTTCGAACATGGAGTGTGCCATCGAGAAGGCACTCTGTAGCGAAGATGTCACGGCACTGAATACAACGAGCGGAATCCCCACCGATGAGTGGGGAGATCGTGTTGTCGAGCAGATGCGACGGCTCTGATCGGAGAAGTTCTTGGGTGATACCGATATCTTCGACGGTTGTGCCCGACTCCGTCCCGAGAGTTGTCTAGAAACCGTTGTTGTCGGCGGGCCGGATGCCGATGATTTTCTTCAACGACTCATCTCCTGTGATCTCGAGCGTGTCCAGTCCGAATCGGGTAGCCGCGGAACGCTGCTCAATGGCAAAGGACGTATCCTCGCCTATTTCGATGTACATCGAATCGAGAAGGGGTTGCTCCTCGTTATCGACGAGGAGATGAGCGCAGTACTCATCGAGCAACTCGAACGGCTCATCATCCTCGAGGATGTAGAACTTGTCAGGGGATCGTTCGGGGTGATCTCGATCCAGGGACCTGCTGCTGCGAGCAAGGCCGAGCAACTCACTGATGTCGTTCCCGGATCATTCCTGGCATCGGCGCCCTTTCGTGGCGGACGGATCGTGAACCGCCCACGTTGCCCATCTTGCGGATTCGATCTGGTCGTGCCCCTCGAGAAGGTGGAGGAGATCGAGCGAGAACTGGAAGATCTAGCAGTTCCGCTCGCTACTTCCGTCAGTAGTGAACGGGCGCGGATCGAGGCGGGTTTTCCCCGTATCGGTCACGAGGTCACGGCTCGCTCTCTTCCTCCCGAAGTTGGACTCGATGATGCCATCTCTTATGACAAGGGCTGCTTCGTCGGCCAGGAGGTACTGGCGAGAATCCGTACCTATGGTCACGTGAATCGACAACTCCGACGTATTTCGATGGCAGATCCGGATCGGTCGGAACTTGCTCCCATCGTGGTTGGCGATGACCTGTTGAGTGTCGAAGATGCCAAGGCAGTGGCAAAGGTCACCTCGAAGACAACCGGCGATGGAGTCGTCCACCTGCTCGTCTCTGTCAGGAGATCTCACGCCGAGGAGGGCACCACCCTCAACTGGGAAGGGCAGATGGGGCAGGATACCGGCCGCTATCGGGGTGAGTTGAGATTGCCATTTATTCCCTGACTGCGCATACCGTCGCGGTTCGATTCGAGAAAATCACCGGGTCAACTGCAGGATTTCAGTGTCGGAGAGGAGTCGATCGGCCTGCTTTGCGTGATCAAAGATCTTCGAAACGAGCTCTTCGGTGGGTTCGATGGAATGTTGTTCGAGCCAGAAGACAACATTCGACCGTCCGCTCATCGGGCCGATGCTGATCTTCTGGGACAGACCGAACTCATCAGCGGGGACTCCCGAATAGACTCGGTTTGCCAGCCAGGTGTCGTTCTTTCGGAAAGCCTTGATCACTGCGGCTGCATGGACGCCGGTAGCGGTCTCGAAGGCGTCGGAGCCGAATACCGGATAGTTCTTTGGCAGCGGAATCTCGCAACTCTCGCTGACGGTCCTGACGTATTCAGGCAGTAGAGTCAGGTCGTTGTCGATGAAGCCCATCAACTTGAGATTCACCAGCAGCAGATCCATCGAAGTATTTCCACACCTCTCGCCGATACCTATGGCAGTCCCATGGATCCTGTCGGCTCCCGCTTCCACCGCAGCGATGGAATTGGCGACGTCCAGATCCCTGTCGCGGTGGCCGTGCCAGTCGATTTTCACGTTCTCGACCCCGGTATCGGAGACGATTTTCTGGATGAAATGGATCAGAGTTGTGACACCACTTGGAGTGGCGTGGCCGACCGTATCACACACGCAGGCACGGCGAGCGCCGTGCTCGATGGCGGTGGTGTAAAGTGCTTTCAGTGTCTCGGGGGCTGCGCGGGTCGTGTCCTCGGTGACGTACATCTGAGGGAGCCCCTCTTTTATACAGAGATCGGAAGCGACACGCGTATGCTCCAGCATCCGTTCGAGGGTCCAGTCCTCGGTGTACTGTCGGATGGGACTCGATCCGATGAAGGTGCAGCATTCGATGGGAATCCCGATCTTCTGGCTGATCTCGGCGACGGCACGGATGTCATTCTCGTGTGTTCGAGCTGCGCAGTTGGGAACGATGCTGAGTTTTTCATCGACGATTAACTGACACAGTCTCGTGACATCCTCCACCGCTCGAGGACCGGCTCCGGGGAGACCGACGTTGGCGGTATGGATTCCGAGACGATCCATCAGGCGCAGGATCTCAAACTTCTTCTCGATGGGAGGATCCACAACGGAAGGAGATTGAAGACCGTCACGGAGAGTTTCGTCATCGAATTCGATGGGCTTGGTGCGAGAACTCCTGGTCTCGACCACGTTCCAGTCGTGAATGAGATCTCTCGCTCGATCGTCACCGGCTTCGGAGATGCCGTCGTCGAACTGGGCCATCTAACCCTCCTTAAGGTGCTCTTTCCCCGGCAGGGGGGGAAACAGGGTAACCCGATCATAGAATCACGATGAATGGGGTCAAGTTGCGCGAGCGTTGTGGAAATCCTCGTGTTTCCCATCTCGAGCACTAAAGACCCTGGTACTTGGGACCTCCGGCATCGGACGGAACGGTCCAGGTGATGATCTGGTATGGATCCAGGATGTCACAGGTCTTGCAGTGTACACAATTGGAGTGGTTTATCTGAAGACGTTTTCCCCCGGACCCGTCATCCACCATCTGGTAGACATTGGCGGGGCAGAAGTGTTGACAGGGATTTCCATATTCTTCCTTGCAGCGGGATGCACACAGATCGGTATCGGCCACCTTCAGATGGCTCGGCTGCTGCTCGGAGTGGAACGATCCGGAGTGGAAAACCTGGGTGACTTTGTCGATCAATTGTTTTCCGTCGTAGGAAGGTGTGGGTGGTTCGGGAGTTGCCTCGCTCAACTGTAGCATCGCCAGGTGGTCCGCTTCGATGGGCTCGAACTCCTTACCGATGCCTCCGAGGACATACTTGAACCCCGCACGAATCGCTCCGCTCCAGAATCTACGCCCCTGAAATTCTGCGCGATAATTCCGGACCCTGTAGAGTTCATCCTTGAGCCAGGACTGTTCGAACCTCTGTTCGTAGTTGCTCAAAGTATCGGCACTGAAATCGTCCTTGCGGAGCGCTTCCAGCAGCGTTTCTGCGGCCAGGAGTCCTGTCTTCATCGCCGTGTGAACACCCTTGAGACGACTCACGTTCAGGTTTGATCCCGAGTCGCCGATGATCAGGAAGCCACACCCCCAGGGACGCGGGCGGGACCAGTACCCTCCCTCCGGTAGGCATTTTACTCCCGCCTTGAGGATCTCTCCCCCTTCGAGAATCTTGGCGATGAAGGGGTGTTCTTTCCAGCGCTGGAAGTTTTCCCACGGATCGTTCCATGGCTGCTTTCCATCGAGTGAGGTCACGAATCCGACGGAAACTCGGTCACCGGACAGGCTGTAGATCCAGGAGCCGCCGTACTGCGACGATGAGAGCGGCCAGCCAGAGGTATGAAGAACCTTGCCGGCGGGGAATTGCCCTGGTGGCAGTTGCCACAGTTCCTTGCCGCCAGTACCGAAGATCTGCGGATTACGCCCCTGGAGCTGTTGTTCCTCGACCAATTGCTTGGTCAGAGAGCCCTGGACGCCCTCACCGAGCACCGTGCAGCGGGCGTGAATGTCTGCACCTGGTTCGAAGTTGGGTCCCGGTTCTCCGCTGGCATCGAGTCCCTTGTCCATCGTTCTCACTCCAGCGATCTGCCCCTTCTCATCTCGCAGGAATTCACTGCCCGGGAACCCCTCGAAGACCATCACGTCGGCTTCTTCGCATCGATCCTTCAGCCAGCAGACCATGTCGGACAGACTGATGATCGGAAAGCCACGATTCTTCATCATCGGTGGCACAGGGATCCGGGTCGCTCTGGTGGCAGAGAGATGTCTCACTTCTTCTGATTCGACCCAGCCCTCGATGGGAACTCCCTTATCGCGCCAGTCCTCACCGAGAAGTTCTTCGAGGGGGCGGGGATCGACCACCGCACCCGAAAGGATGTGAGCTCCCACCGACAGGCCCTTCTCGATGATGGCAACCTCGACCTCTTGATTGCCCATGGCAGCAAGTTGACGTTTAAGATGCAGCGCAGAGGTGAGGCAGGCAGGACCTGCCCCTACGAAGAGGATGTCTACACGGAGCTCTTCGCGCTCTATAGACAAGTTTGCTCCGTTCCAGTGGGATTCTTCGGCATACTATACCCCTCAGGTGAAGATACTACCGGTGCCGGGTCCACCTTGCGGTGGAGGATAGTAGGTCGTAGTTTCTGCCGTCGATGGAGAGGTAGTGCATGGTGGTTGGATCGAGCAAGAAGAAGCACCGGAGTCGTCGACACAAGGGTGTGCCCGTCAGAAAGCGTCCGGTGAAAATCGATGGTCTATCCCTCACCATCGACGATCTAGGTGCGATTGCCAGAGCAGAGGCGAGTTTCCGGATCTCTACTCAGGCCCGTTCCCGCGTTCGAGCCTCAGCGAAACTGGTGGCCACGTTAGCGAAGGGGAGCGATCCTTGCTACGGCATCAACACCGGTTTCGGGCGCTTATGTAACGTCCGGATTCCAGCCTCCGATGTCCGTCGATTGCAATTGAATCTGATCCGAAGCCATGCCGCTGGAGTTGGCGAGCCTCTTGGAATCGAGGAGGTTCGTCTCGCAATAGCCTTACGTGCCAACGCACTGGCGCGTGGAAACAGTGGCGTTCGACCTGAGGTGATTGAACTTCTCCTCTCGTTGCTGGAGAACGATATTCTTCCTCGTATTCCACGCATCGGTTCCGTCGGAGCCAGTGGCGATCTTGCTCCGCTTGCCCATCTCTCCCAGGTGCTCATCGGAGAAGGACAGGCGCTTGTCGATGGAAAGTGGGTCTCTGGAAAGACCGCTCTGAAGAAGAAAGGACTCAAACCGATTCAGTTGCAGGCGAAGGAAGGGCTAGCACTCATCAACGGGGTGCAGATCTCGTTAGCGATGCTCTGTGGCGCCCTGCTGTTGTCCAGGTCGGTGGTCGATGCGGCCGATGTCACCGCAGCTGTGAGCCTCGAGGGTCTGCTCGGATCGGTTCAACCGATTGACGCTCGCATTCACGAAGTCCGTCCCCATCCAGGGCAGGCGCTGGTGGCTGGTCATCTGCGATCATTGCTCTCGGGCAGCAAGATCGTCGCTTCCCATGTCGATTGCGACCGGGTTCAGGATCCCTATTCATTGCGCTGTACTCCTCAGGTTCAAGGTGCCGTGAGGGATGCCATCGATTGGATCGAGCAGATCGTCGAGAGGGAGGCAAACTCCTCGACCGACAATCCTCTGATCTTCTCGGAGTCCGGTGAGGTGCTGTCGGGGGGGAATTTCCATGGGGCCCCGGTAGCTCATGGAGCAGATCTGCTGGCGATCGTTCTCACCGATCTGGCATCCATCTCGGAGCGGCGCCTCGAAAAGATGGTGAACCCGGATACCAATCAGGGTTTGCCGGCGTTTCTCGCCGATCAGGAGGGACTCGAATCCGGCTGGATGATGGCACAGGTCACTGCGGCGGCTCTCGTTTCGCGGATGAAAGTACTTTCCCATCCGGCCTCGGTGGACTCCATCGTCACCTCGGCGGGAACCGAGGATCACGTCAGCATGTCCACTCACGCTTCGGAGAAGTCGCTCGAATGTGCGTCTCTGGCCTGTCAGGTGGTTGCCATCGAGATGCTGGTGGGTCTCGACGCTCTGGAGTTGCGCAGACCTCTTCGTAGTGGCCGTCGTCTGGAGTCGAGGATTCGGGCCATCCGAAAGGTGATCGTCAAACGCAAGGGTGATCGTTTCCTTGCTCCCGAACTCGAGCAAGCCGCCGCATTGATACGTGCTGGCTCTACGGTGGTGCCCTAGTCCTCCGGTAGCGTTCCCTCGAATACCCTCAGCCGTTCGTAGCGGATTCCATCCCGGAGGGTGTAGGAGTCCGCTACACCGTCAATCTCGGTCATGAAGGTGGGATCCTCGAGATAGTAATCGCGGAAGGGATATTCCTTCTCGCCGAGGAATTGCACCGTCATGCCACAATCCTCCATCAAGCGGATGGTTCGTGGAAAATCCGCCATCGACGATTGGATGAAAATCAACTTTCCACCAGGGCGGACCAATTTATGAGCATCCAGGATGAGAGTGTCGATGAAATATCGGCGATAGTTTTTCCCGGCCACACAGAAGGGCGGGTTCGCGACCAGGGAATCGTATCCACTCGCATCGACCTGGATCCAGTCTGCGACGAGAAAGCGCATCTTTGTTTCGATGCCATTCTTTTCAAGATTAATTTTGGCGTGAGAAAGAATTTTCTCATCGATTTCTGTGAGCAGTAGCTCCCGGGCGCCTCTGAGTGCGAGTACGACAGCGTGCACACCGCAGCCTGTCCCCAGTTCGATGATGCTTTCGCCGCTGAAATCCATCTTTTCAAGGACCTCACCGAGCAGAATGCCGTGTGGGGTGGGGTTCCAGACTCCTTCGGGAACATCCAGTTCGATGTCCAGTTGTCCAAAGGTGCAACAGATAGTGCTGGCTGCCAGATTCTTTTTTTGTGGAGTTGGATCCAAGGTGCCGTGCTCCGAATCCGTACGCGGAAAAGGGATGAATTCCTCCATGGGTTTGTCAGAATACCGGAGAGGGTGAGGGCCATCCATCGGTCCTCATGTGGTTGCCCGAAATAAGGAAGGACCTGGCGCGATGACGGCCGAAGAAGGTCGCTGGGAAAAACATCGAATGCTCGGGGACGGGGTATTGTCCCTGGATGCAGAGGATCTTCGTTTGCTTCTACCGCTGTCGAAGGACCGAATTCTGATCGATCGAATCCTTTCTCTCGAGCCCGGGGAGATGGCTGTCGCTCAGAAGGCGGTTTCCGGGGGAGATGTCCCGACGGCGGGGGAGAAAAACAAGTTCGTATTTCCCTCGACGACCGCCATGTCTGCACTGGAGCAGTTGTCGCTCGTGATTCTGCTTGCGGCCGTGGATCCTCCCACTACCACCCCGACCGTGTGGAAGACCAGGCAGGGGATGAAGATTCCTCATCTGACGGAGATCGAGACCCTCGAAGTGGATTCAGAGATGGTGGTGCCGGGAATCCTGCACCTGCGTGCTCACCTCATTCGTAAAATCGATGACACCACCAATCTCTTCGAGGGAGGAGTGAGCGTGGGGGGGGTGGATTTCATCCGGGCCCGCTGGGTGATGGGATCAGGTTCTGAATAGATGAGAAGAGCCGGTATCCTGACACCCGCCGAATCGGCGGGGGGGCGCTCGTCAGGTCCGACTCTTTTGTTCAATCTCTATTTCTCATCCAGTCGCTGTTCAATCGTCCAGAAATCCTTCCAGATTCCGCGATCGAACCGGATGGCGTAGTTTCTTCAAAGCTCGGATCTCGATCTGTCGGATACGCTCTCGCGTGACCTTGAATTTCTTTCCCAGTTCTTCCAGCGTGTAAGTGTCGTCGCGACCAATGCCGAATCTCATCTTGATCACTTCGCGCTCACGAAGACTCAATGTCTCCAGGACGTTCCCCATCCGACCCTTCAATGCTGCTGCTGTGATCGATTCCGATGGTGAAGTAAAACGATGGTCTTCGATGAAATCTCCGAATGTGGAATCATCCTCCGATCCAACAGGAGTGGAGAGGGACACGGGAGATCGGCTCAGGCGGATCATCGATTGCAGTTCCTCCTCGGGAACTTCCAGGATAATTGCGATCTCGTGCAGGTCCGGGCGTCGGCCCGTCTTCTGCAGGTGCTCACGACTGATCCCACCCAACTTGCTCATCGTTTCGGACATGTAAACTGGCAGGCGAACCATACGCGATTTCTCGGCGATGGCACGACTGATCGCCTGGCGAATCCACCAGGTAGCATAGGTCGAGAACTTGTATCCTTTGCGATACTCGTATTTCTCACAGGCACGCATCAAACCTGTATTGCCCTCCTGGATCAGGTCCAGGAAGGTGAGGCCGCGTCCCCGGTATTTCTTCGCAACGCTGACGACCAGTCGTAGGTTGCCCGAGGACAGGTTGCCCTTGGCGGTCTCGTAACGATTGAACTGGCGAGTGATTTCGCGTCCTCGCTCGATGAAAGCCGGGTAAGGCTCGAGGATGGCCTCGTTGATCTCATCGAACTCGGTGGCGATAGCTCTCTTGTTACGAACTCGAAGACCGACGATCACGACTTCGAGGTTTCTTCCAAGTTTGGCGATCTTGTGCTGCCACCGGGTTACGTACTTCATCTTCACCATATAGGACTCGAGCATCCTTGCCAGACGAAGAACGCGGTTATGCAGTCGCTTCTCCAGAGTCGGTCGATCGCTCTTGTCCGACAGAGCCAGTTCCTCCAGGTCGAGCGATTCGAGCGTGTTCATCTCGAACAGGGAACGCATCCTGGGAAGTTCCTTGTGCAGGCGATCGAAGAAGGCATGGCGATCCCCCTTACGCGATAGAGTCAGGTCGAGACTTTTCTCTACGAGACGGGTCTGGTTCAGGATCTGCTCCAGCAACTGGAGCGCTTCATCCTGTCCGAGAGAGGTCTGGTAGATGTGGCGGACCAGTTCCTTCTGGCTCTTTTCGATCTCCTTGGCATAAAGGATCTCCTCATCTCTGGTCAGTAACGGAATGGCAGCCATCTGCGAGAAGTACATCCGGATCGGGTCATCGAGAGCCTTGACCGCCATCTCCTCGGCTTCCGCCGAGTTATCTTCCTCGATCTCCTTCTCGGCCTCTTTTGCTTCCTTGTGATTGAATTGTGCCGAGTCAAGGTCGTCAGGCGTGTTTTTATCTTCACTGATGCCGGTGATCTCGCAGCCGAGTTTTGCCAACAGTTTCCGGACCTGAATCAACTTCTCTCGCTTGGTTCTCAACTCGGGGAGGATTTTGAGGATCTGCTCGAACTTGACCGAATCATCGCCGGAGATCTTCTTGAGCAGGTTTTCTAATCGGTCCTGGAACGGCTTCACGATGCGCCTCCTGATCCGTCATCTAGGTGGGTTTGTTCTGATGCTTGTTCGACACAACAGCAGCAAGATCCGGACCCGGTGAGATATGGATCAGGAGAGCCACGGGGGTTGATCGGTGGCGTGAATCGGCTGGTTGAGGTTCGAACTCGGATACATCTGTCCAGGAATGGAACAGATTTATACTCGGTGGTGCCGCTCAGTCGGTCGACAGTCCATATCTACGCATCTTCGCGTAGAGCGTGGTTTTTGGGATTCCGAGCCACTGGCAGACCCTTCCCCTGTGTCCATCGCAGCGTTCGAGAGCTTGCTGGATCCATTCTGCCTCGAGCTGCTCGATGGCATCCTTGAGCGACCCTGCTTTTCTGACCCGGTCGAATCCGATCAGAACCGGCGTCATCGGTTTTTCACCGGTGACTCGCGGGGACAGATGAGAAGGATCGAGTTTCTCTTCGGCCAGAGTATGAACTCGTCGGATCTCGTTTTGAAGTTCACGGATATTTCCGGGCCACTCGTGACATCTGAGAGCCTCGAGGAGTTCGGGATTGAGACTCAGGTCAGACCCCGATTCCTCATTGATCTGTTTCAGGAAGTGCTGTGCCAGCAGTTCGATATCATCGCCGCGATCACGCAGCGCTGGCAGATGGACATTGATCACGTTGAGGCGATAGTAAAGGTCTTCCCGGAATTCCCCATTCTGGACCGCATTCGACAGATCTTTGTTGGTCGCCGATACGATCCTCACATCGATCTCGATCGAATCCTGTCCCCCGACGCGCCGAACAACCCGCTCCTGAATCACTCGAAGTAGTTTCTTCTGGAGGCCAGGGGACGTATCTCCGATTTCGTCGAGGAAGATGGTGCCCCCTTGTGCCAGTTCAAAAAGTCCTGGCCGGTCCGAGGTTGCACCTGTGAATGCGCCTTTCATGCATCCGAACAACTCTGTCTCCAGCAGGTTTTCCGATATGGCGCCGCAGTTTTCACTGATGAAAGGGCCAGATGCCCGTTGGCTCTGCTCATGAATCAGACGGGCAGCGAGTTCCTTACCCGTTCCACTTTCTCCTGTGATGAGGATCGGGGTATCACTATCTGCGACGCGACGAATCAGATTCTTGGTCGCGATCAGATTCGAATCCTCACCGATGATCTCCACGGTGGGGGAGTCGGAGGATGCCGCCGTCGAAACTCTGGTAGCGCGCGCGGCGGCGGATTTCTGGCGGATAGAAGCTGTTTCGGCTGCAGTTTCCTGGTTGCTTCGTGAAAGCGCGTATCCGATGGCAATCAGTGCGACCGCCAGCATCGGATCATCCGATGCGCCCTGGGTGAGTTCCACGAAACGGTGGTCGATGTAGACGAAATAACCTGCTCCGAGACCAACGATGTGTACCGATTTCGTCCGGGGAAGGTGCTCTCGATCCCAGCGTTCTCGATCGGGCAAGTTGGGAACATCGACGCAACTCCACGGAGTTTGCTGCTGGGCGGCACGATCGAGAAGCGGGTACAGGATCTTGTCGAGAGGTTGATGGAGATTTTCCTGATCCAGATTTCGTGCCAGGATACATTTCCAACCATCATCGACTTGATGTTCGAGAAGGAATGCGCGCTCTGCCCCGGTAATCTCCACGACCATGTCCAGGAATGGCTCGATGGCGTCATTGGCGTGAATTTTGGCCAGGATTCCTGCGATGGCATCGACCGAAGATGCCCCCTCATGCGTGAGGATTTCACGCAGTGTGGCAGGATGCTGAACTTCTCGCTGCGACTCCATCGGTCAACCTTCCACTCCCCCGTCTCGATCTGCTGGAAATCGAGGTCCCAGGGGCGAGAATCTAATTCCGCGGGGCGCCGGAATCGTTCCCGCGCCGGGGAGGGTTCCCCAAAAAGATTCGCTCCCGGGAGGTTCCTCCCCAGGATCTGACTCGCCGGAGAGATCCTGCCGTGAAGAAGCATACCATCCGGGGCCAAATGGCCCCGAGGGAAGGAATGGAACGATGGAGCGTACGCTCATCCTCCTGAAGCCAGATGCCGTCCAGAGGCGCCTGATCGGACGTGTCATCGCGAGATTCGAGCGCAAGGGACTCAAGGTGATCGGCATGAGATTGATGCGAATCAGCGATGAACTGGCTGCCACTCATTACGAGGCACATCAGGGTAAGCCTTTCTATGCGGGTCTGGTTCAGTTCATGACCTCCGGTCCAGTCGTGGCGATGGCACTGGAGGGGAACAAGGCGATCACCGTGTGCCGAAAGCTGATGGGGGCCACGTTCGGGTCCGATGCCGATGCGGGCACCATCCGGGGAGATTTCGGAATCTCGGACGGCTTCAATCTTGTTCATGGATCTGACAATCCCGAAGCAGCGCAGCGGGAACTGGAGCTCTTCTTCGATGCCTCGGATTTGCATTCCTATGATCTCGACGGTGACAACTGGAACGCAACGGAGTGAAACAACCGTGCTACCGCAAGTGGATCGTCTTGTTGCAACGGGATGAAATAGCCTCGTGAAATGTCCTGCACATGGAAGCCTGAGAAAAGAAGAAATCGCGCGGTTAGTTGTTGAACTCCAGGAACTCATCTGTGGCGACCATGTCGGTAAGGTCTTCGATGCGCCCGGAGGGAATCTTCGAATCGTCATCGGATCCGGTTCGCGCCGACGACATCTCCTGATTTCCCTTCATCCTGGAACATCGAGGATGGTGCTGTGGGAAAATCCTCCCAAGGCGCCCCCGAGACCCAGCGATCTTGTCTTGCAACTGAGGGATCTGATCTCCGGTGCCAGAGTCGACAGGGTCGACCAACCGGGTGAAGACCGGGTGATGAGACTGGTTCTCTCCTACCAAAAAGGATCACGAATCCGTCGCGAACTGATCGTGGAACTATTCGGTCATCAGGGTCGCCTGTTGATCGTAGAGGGATCTCATCGTCGGGTCCAACTGGTCAGCGGAAGGGGAGGTCTGGGGCAAGGACAGCCCTATCGTCCGTCGAAGCCTCCACCGGATGGAGCGACCGGAAGCGTTGCGGCGGGATCGGCAACGCTGCCTTTCGATCCGATTCAGGCGATGCCTGTCGAACACAGAGACGGCGAGGCCCCTCTTCACCGGTGGCTCGGTGTCCGGTTGGAGAAACAGGAGCAATCCAGCTTGCTGGCGGGAGAATTGCGCAGTCACGAACAGAAACTGAGGAGAATTCGCAAGACCCTGGCCAGGAGACTTCAGAAACTGGAGATCGACCTTGAAGCATCCGAGCGATGGCAAGAGTGGCAACGACTGGGAGATCTGCTCAAGAGTAACCTGTCGCTACTGAGTCGCGGGATGGAATCGGTGGAGGTTCCCGACTGGTTCCAGCAAGGAACTCCACTGGTAGAGATTGCTCTCGAATCTGATCGAACTCCTGTGAAAAATGTCGAACGGTATTTCCGACGTGCACGCAAAGGGAAGCGATCTCTCAAGATCCTGTCGGGTAGACACGGTGATACGCTTGTCGTGCTGGAAGCTCTCGATCGAGCCATCGCCACCCTCGCAGACCTCGAAGACGCTACTTCGAGCGCTGATGAACGGGTACAGGAGTGGTGCCACAAGGCACAGCAACTGATCCGACTTCATGGCAAGGCTCGACAGCGTACACGCCAGGACCAACCCGCTGCCGCTTCAGCGAAGAAGGACAGCATGCCCCGGTTCCGGACCTTCCGCAGTCGTGAAGGCCTCACGATCCTTGCCGGTCGAGGTGCACGAGGAAATGACGAGCTGAGCATTCGCACCGCACGGGGCAATGATCTCTTCTTCCACGTCGCCCGAAGATCCGGTCCCCACGTGATTCTCCGGGTCGAGCGGGGCAAAACTGCCTCACCCGAGAGCATCGATGATGCGGCGTTCGTGGCGGCCCGTCTGTCCGGCTGGCGAGGGCCCGGCACCCAGATCGTGCACTGGACCGAAGCAAAGTATGTTCGTAAGCCGAAGGGGTTCGCGCCGGGAAAGGTGCTCATCGACCGACATAGAGAGCACCTGGTGACACCTCGTGAAGATGGGATATCCGCTCTCCTGGTCCCCGAGGAGCAAGACTCGAGCCGGTGACCAGGATGCAGCGCGCGGTCCATCCCCCGATGTGACTTTCCTTCCCGGGCGATGGCACTAGACTGTACGGTCGGTTGTGCGGACCGGATCCGTGTATTGCAAGAGGAGTATTGATGACAGTCCAGAAGAGTCGATGGTCTCGAGGAATCTGTAATTTCGTTGTGCTGGCGCTACTGGCGACCCTGATCGGGTGCACCACGACCCCATCCCGATTTAATTCGGACGGGATCGATGCCGTCGAAGTTGCTCAACGGATCACCAAGAATCGAGAGCAAGCGGCTCGGATCATCCGCGAAGTGATGGATACGGTGGATACAGAGAATTTCGAGAGTATTCAGGTCAGTATCAAGCGGTACGAGGAAGCCGCGGTGCTGCTCAACGAAGCGGTGAGCCTGAGTTCCGACTCGCTCCAACCCCGACTGGAGAGATGCGAGATCCGCAAGCGGATCGCCGATGGATACCAGTACATCTATGCCATTCTCGATCAGGAATGTACCCCTCTCGAAGAGGCGGGGTTGAAGCCAGATGATGATCTACTGAGGCGTCGAACCATGGCCAGGGCGGATGCCAATCGCTGGCTACGCCTCTCGTTGCGGGATCTGGAGTTCCATCTTCGCAATACCTCTGCCGCCTATCAGCATCCCAATCAGTACTGGGAACTTCAGCAGATCTACGTGGCTCTGGGCAATTATGCCGGGGCACGAGCCGCCTTGTTGCAGATGATGGAAGTTTACGGTACCAAACTCTCGCAGAGAGATCGCAGGGCAGCTGAGTCCCGTATCCGCCTCTATTCCCAGAGGATGATCGACACCGAGGGCTAACGAATCAGCGATTAGTGATCATGAGTAGCTTCTGAGGGCTGTTCCTTCCACCCCCCCCGTTTCGCGGTTTGCCGCTCTTTCCAACCCGATGCTAGGCTTCTTGGCCTCTAGCAAGGGGCCTTCGAAGTCGGACTGGTCACTGAGATCGGTCCTCACGCCAAAAGTCGCGAAATTCTCTCGGGAACCAGCGATTGCGCACCGAGAAGGACGGATGGCCGATGAGATACAAATATGATGTGCCGGACGCACTGAACAAGCGCACCAGCACCGTGGCCATCGATGAACTCGCCCGCAGGGGACACAGAACCGTCCGGGTCCTCGACAGAGCCGCCATTTTCAACCTTATCGATGAAGCGGTGGAGAATGTCGTCGCCGAGCGCCTCAGCGAGATCAACGAAAAGGATCGCACCACGATTCGCGATGAGGCTCGTAGCGAGTTCACCAGATTGGTGAAGGAACGCAATTCCGATCAACAGGAGCAGCAGGATAACTACGAGCAACGCATCGCCAAACTTCGTGAGCAGGCCGTCGACCTCGAGCAGAAACTCGATGAGGCACGCCTCCACGAAGGTGCTTCCCCTCACAACTTGGACCCCGATGAACTACGTTCCGTGGTCAAGGAAGCACTCGAAGATTCTCGCTCCGAACCGACCGGAGCAACCGGAGACCAGATCGACGGTATTCGCAAGAGTATCGATGAGCTCGCCGCCAAGGTTGTACACGGATCAACAGGAGCCACAGCAAGAGTACAAGAAGTCCCGTCTGAGGAGGCGCTCGTGGCGCTCTTTTCCAAACCGTCGGGGGAACAACTAGAAAACAACCTCGAGCAAATCGAGGTCAAGAACGCGAAAGCGGGAGGAATCGCTGCCAACCTGGCAAAATTGCGGGGCCTCCAGAAAGAAACGGAGTAACGGGGCATGGGAGAATTCACAGATTACGCCCGTGACAACTTGGAAACCCAGGGATCTGCCGCTGATGTCGGCAAGGGCCAGAAGAAAGACGTTGTTTTCGGTCTCGAGGAAGCGATGGCCTTGAATGCAGTCAATTACCCGGTCAAGGACAACGAAGACACGTCTGTTGCCGATCCGGTCGTCACTGCAGTCGATACCACGAAGGCCGCAGTCCAGCTCGGACGAGGACTTGACATCGGTACGGCAAATCTCGTGTCCTCCTTCCAGGACAACACGGGAAACGTGAACCTCAAGATCCAGCGCAATGCTTTCATAGATATTGATTGCGATGATTACACCCGAAACATGCTGACTCGTCTCGGTGTTCAGTATGTCGTTGTCGATAATCGCATGGTTGTCGTCGGGGATCCCGCATTCGAACTTGCGAACATCTTCAACCGCGACACCCGTCGTCCGATGAAGGCTGGCATGATCAGCCCAGATGAGAGCGACGCTCTTCCGATAGAGAAAATCCTTCTCGAGACTCTGCTCGGTAGCCCGAACCAGCAGGGTGAGAACCTTTACTTCTCGGTTCCGGCAGATCCGATCGATGCCGAGATGAATGTTGTTTATCACCAGGGTGTCTTCGGCGGATTGCTGAAGGGACTGGGATACGATCCGAAGCCGTTGATCGAAGGTCACGCTGTGGTTTTCAGCGAACTCGCCGAAGATGATTTCACCGGTATCGGGATCTCCTGTGGTGGCGGAATGTTCAACGTCTGCGTCGCGTACAAATCAATTCCGGCTCTGTCTTTCTCCACCACTCGTGGCGGAGACTGGATTGATCGCAACGTTGCCAGCGTCCTTGGAATCAGTTCTTCTCGTGCCTGTGGTCTCAAGGAGAAGGGCGTCGATCTCGCGAATCCTCACGGACGCGAAGAAGAAGCCGTCGAGATTTACTACCGCAATCTGATCTCCTACACGCTCAAGAACATCAAGGAACGCTTCGAGTCCTCCTCCTCGATGCCCAGCTTCCCGGAGCCTGTGAGCATCGTTTGTTCCGGTGGGACGAGCATGATCGGGGGCTTCATTGAAGTCTTCCAGCAGGAGTTCGAGCAGATCCAGTTCCCGCTCGAAATCAAAGAGATCCGCCTGGCCGAGGACCCTCTCTACAGTGTCTCCAAGGGTTGTCTGGTTGCCGCTCTTTCAGAGAGTGTCTAGCGCTTCGATACGACACGTTGGATGATGCAGGGGCGTGGGACAGATAGTCCTGCGCCCCTTCTTTCATCATCGAGGAGAAACGTGATCTCGAAGTCGACGATCAATTTCCTTCGGTTTCCGTGCCATGGCTGGATATGGCTGCTGGTCCTGCTGTTCTCGACGGTGATGCCGCTGTCTGCGAAGCAGGATTTTCTCGAAAAGTACCGCAGAATCGAACAGCGGACCTTCGACTGGGCTATTGCTCCAGGTCTGGGGAGTCCTTCCTCTGCACTACAAGTGCGGCTGGGGAAGGCTCTCGAGGAACTGCGGATCTGGCTCGGATCAGATTCTACCCGTCGACCGCTGCTGGTCCTGGTTGCTGGACACCAGGGTCTCAACAGGGCTCTCGAGCAACTGGGAGCAGCTGCGGTTCCGCGCTGGGTTCCTGCGGTTGCCTTGACGTCCAGGGCGATCGTCGTCGTCGACCTCGAGCACCTGATTCGCAATCCTGGCAAGGGAAGTGCCACCCTCGTACACGAGTTGGCTCACCTGGTGCTCGAGGAGGCCGGCGGTCGATTGCCACGCTGGGTTCACGAGGGGATCGCGCAGTCGGTTGCCCGTCAGCACCCCGATCCCTCGACCCGCAGAACGCTGATACTGCTGGCCCGAAGAGATGAGCTGGTGCCCATCACCGATCTCGATCAGGTTCTTCCCCTCGACCATTTCCATGCATCACTGCTCTATGCCGAGGCGCTTCTGTTCATAGACTGGACCCGGCGGCGCTTCGGAGAGAACCTGCATGCCGGAATCCTTGAAAGGTGTCAACAAGGGCTCTCCTGGTCGGTGGGGTTCGAGCAAGTTGCAGGGATTTCCATCGAACAGGCGACGGAACAATGGCGTCAGGAACTGGCGAGTTCCCCCGTATTTCTCGGTCTGGTACTCGATCTGATCCTGTCCTGGAAGGGCCTGGCGCTGCTGGTCGTCATCGCTGCGTTGGTGCAAAGATTTCGCCGCCAGGCTCGTTTGAAGAAGATGAGAGAGGAAGAGCAATGGAACTCTCCCGAGTCCCCTACATCCGATGGGCCAAATCGGCTGGACAGATCGGACAGCACAAGCTGACGATGAGCGCGGTTCCTGCCGCCAGTTGGGAGGATATCGAGTTCGATCCAGCGACCCTCGATCTGTTCGAGTTCACCCCATACGGTCCCACCGAGGTGATGGAGTCTCTTGCCAGCAACTGGCAACTCGATCCCGAGGGAATCCTGCTCGCCTCCGGTGCATCTCATGCCCACTTCTGCTTCGGGGCAGCTCTGGCGGGTCCGGGAGGTACTGTCGTTCACGAAGTGCCCGGGTATCTTCCCATCGTGGATGCATTGTCGGTGGTAGGGGTGAATGCAGTTCCCTTCGAGCGCAAGTTCGAGGACGGGTATCGGATCGATCTCGAGCTAATGGCAAGGACGATTCACCAGCATGAAGCACAATTGTTACTGCTGACCAATCTCCACAATCCTAGCGGTGTGAAACTAACGCACGAAGAGGAGCAAGGGATCGTCTCGATTTGTGAAGAAGAAGATTGTCACGTTGTCGTCGATGAGATGTACCGACCTTTTCTCGATCCCGATCCTGGCCCTCTATCGACACGCCATCCTTCCATCGTGAGCATCGGTGGTCTCAACAAGGTCCACGGGGTTTCCCAGATACGATTTGGCTGGGGGTTTGCCACTGCGGAACTGGTCGAGCGTGCACGTCGTGTACTCGATTCCACGACCCTTCACAACTCTTGCCTCACCGACCAGGTCGCTCGTGCAGCGATGAGAAATTATGAGAGCCTGCGCCAGCGAGGCAGGAAGTTTGCTCGGGATGGCTGGCAGGCGTTTTCCAACTGGCTCGAGGATCACCCGATGTCGCTGGTGGTACCGGATGGGGGGCTGGTCTGCTTTCCCAGGGTACCCCCGGGTGCAGGGGCCGATGGGGAGGAATTGCGGCAGAAGTGCCTCAAAGAGGGCCTCAACCTGACTCCGGGGTATTTATTCGGGGTCGCGGATCATGTCCGGATCGGGTTTGGCCTGCCGCTCGAACAACTTCGACCCGCCCTCGAGGCGCTGGGACGTGTGCTGGACCGATGAGCCGACTGCCATGTGGGAATTTGAACCCGGAAATTGTTCTCGGTCGGAAACGAATACCGCTCCGATAGACACGAGAGGGAGTTGGGTTGGTATTTGTAACATATTGCAATCAATAGGATTGCGACACTTCTGACTGCCTTCAATGTATTGGCACCGCAGTTGCATGGGTAATCTCGAAGTTCCCTCTCGAGGGGAGCTTCACTACAGATTGCACTCCCCCCCTTTCCCGCGGAGTCCGTTGATTCTCAACGGACTCCCTATTTTTTTGCCCAACCACAAATACTCCTGTGCTCGATCACCGCCGATCGATCCGCTACGATGGTGAGCCGTCAGTTGCAGGGGAGGTTTCATTCTTGGACGCAGTACGTCAGTGGATTCATGCTGGACTGGATGCCATCGAGCGAGCCCGATCAGGCTTGCATACCGCTGTCGATGGCCTGGTCGAGGATGGCACCATCAATCGTGAGCAAGCAGAGGCAGTTCTGAAGGCGTGGAAGCGGACCACCGATCAGGACCCATCCCCCTCCAGCGATGAGTCCGGGCCATCCAGGGCTCTTTCCGGTGATATCTTCAAGCGTCTCCAGAAGTTGGCTCCTGTCAGCCGAGAGGATCATGACCAGCTCGTCGCTCGTGTCGTTGAGTTGGAAAAGCGTCTTGGCTCTGATTAGGAATTTCCGTTGGTGAAACCGCTGCGAACCCTTCGAAATCTGCCCCGGCTCAAGGACATCTCCTTGATCCTGGCACGACACGGACTCGGCGATCTCGCTTCACGCCTGGGATCAGGAGTTCGAGTGCGCCTGTTCGGAGGTAGAGGTCGTCCAGAGAGTTCTTTTCCGCACCGGCTTCGACTTGCATTGCAAGAACTTGGACCCCTCTACATCAAGTTAGGGCAACTCATCTCGAGCCGCCCTGACATCTTTCCTCCACATCTGGTCAAGGAGATGGAACGGTTGCGAGACGATGTGGATCCGATTCCCTTCGAGGAGATCAAGGAGGTGCTGGAGAACTCCCTGGGAAAGAAGATCACCGAGTGCTTCCGTCAAGTCGATGAGCAACCGATCGCCAGTGCTTCGATCGCTCAGGTATATCGAGGCATGACGCTGGACGGCCATCGTGTCGCCATCAAGGTTCGCAAGCCTGGCATCGAGAAACTGATCCAGCGCGACATGGGCTTGCTCGATCAGTTTGCCGAGGCTCTTGCCCGACAGCCGGAATCTGGCGGTTTTGACCCCCACGGTGTTGTCAGGGAGTTGAGGCATGCTCTCGAGAACGAGATCAACTTCAACTTCGAACGCAATGCCATCGACCGGATTCGCCTCGCCTTCTCAGACACCGATGAGATCTTCATCCCGGGTACTTACGGAGCCGTTTCGAGTCGCGAGGTCCTGGTGATGGACTGGGTCGATGGAGTATCTGTCGGGCGTGCCGATCTCGACGAGAAGCAAAGACGAAAAGTCGTGCAGATGTGCGCGCGGTCTCTCTTCACCATGATTTTTCGACATGGTCAGTTTCATGGAGATCCGCATCCTTCCAACATCATTCTCCGACCTGATGGTCGTCTCTGCTGGATTGACTTCGGTCTCACAGGCCTGCTCACCAAGGAACTTCGCTGGCGTTTGTCGAAGATGTTGAAAGCCCTGGTCGAGAGAGATTACGAGGAGTTGGCTCAGCAGGTTCTTCATGTCGGCTATTGCCACGGAGATGCTGATACCTTTGCGTTGACCCAGTCGATTGCGAACAGGCTGGATCCATATGTTGGCCTGCAACTTTCCGATGTCGACCTTCCAGCACTTCTCAAGAGCATCATCGATATCTCTACAGAGCACCGCATCGAGATCGCGCCAGGTTTTGTTCGGATGACTCGTTCGCTGGTTCTGCTGAAAGGTTTGACCGAAAAACTGGATCCCGGTTTCGACACGACCAGTGAACTGGAGCCGCTCCTGATCGAGTTGATGCAGGAACAGGGGGGTACCGAGGGCATTCTTCGGAGAGCTGCCGATCAGACCATCGACGGGATCGAGACCCTCGGTGAGTTGCCCGAACTGATCTCTGATGCCCTGCGCAGGGCGACTCGTGGACGCCTTCGGGTCGAATCAGAGGTCGTCGGCATGGATCGGCTCTCCAGAAGGATCGACGGATCGAGCCGCCGCATCGTCGAGGGAGTGATCACCTCTTCGTTGTTGATCTGTGCGGTAATACTGTTCGTTTCAGAGATGCCCTGGTTGGCATTCTTCTGTTCGTTGGCAGCCGTGTTTCTGCTGGCAAGGCTTCTGTTCGGCTATATCTCGCCGTGGGAGTTCCGATGATCCTGTTGGGTCATGTTGACCCGGAAGTGATCGATTCCTACCATCCAGATCGAACCTCTCGCGAGTGGTTCCGTCAGGAGGAGACTTGAAGCCAACATATCTGATGCAAGCGGACCCCATCGCTTCCGATGTACCAAAGGCTCGGAAGGTCTACTTCGAGGTGTTTGGCTGCCAGATGAACAAACTGGATGCGGAATTGATGCTCGAAGGCTTGTTGAAAAAGGGATACCACCTGGTTCATGACCCCGAAGAAGCGGGAGTGATTCTCTACAACACCTGTTCGGTTCGAGAACGAGCCGAGGAGCGTGCCCTGATGAGGATGTCCAGTTTCAAGCGCAGAAAGAAGGAGGAGCCCGATCTGATCCTGGGTTTGACCGGTTGTGTTGCACAGCACAAGCAGGACGAACTCACAGAAAAGGCACCGTGGATCGATCTCATTGTTGGAACCCGGGAGTTCGATCGACTGCCCGAGTTGATCGCTGAGGCAAGAGGCTCTCGCGAGGCTCTTCTGGCCACCGAGATGGATTCACCGCTGGAGTTTTTCCGTCAACGAAATCTCGGCCCAAATCAATGGCATGCATACGTCTCCGTGATGCGCGGTTGTGACATGGTTTGCACCTACTGCATCGTGCCGACGACTCGCGGCAAGGAGGTCTCGCGACCTCCCGAGGTGATTCTCGATGAGGTTCGCCGACTTGCCGATTCCGGTGTCAGGGAGATCACATTTCTCGGCCAAACCGTGAACTCATACGGGAAAAGGCTGGGAGCTGGAGTCGGGCTCGACACTCTTCTTCGTGGGGTCGAGGAGATCGACGGGATCGAGCGCTGTCACTTCATCACTTCGCATCCTAGATTTCTTCGCCCCAAGTTGATCAATGCGATGGCGGAATGTTCCAAGGTGATGGACTACCTGCATCTTCCTGTTCAATCGGGGAGCGATGATGTTCTCGCCAGGATGAAGAGAACCTATGACAGAAGCTTCTATCTGCATGTGATCGACAGGCTCCGGGAGCAGATTCCCGATATCACCTTGGCGACCGATTTCATCGTAGGTTTTCCAGCAGAGACCGAGGCCGAATTCGAGATGAGTCTGTCACTCATCGACGAGGTTGGATTCGACCATGGTTATGTTTTCCAGTATTCACCCCGACCGGGTACGGCGAGTGCAGATCGGATGCTCGACGATATTCCTCTCGAGGTGAAAAAGGAGCGTAATCATCTGCTGCTCGAATCGCTGGCCAACCAGGCTGGAATTCGTAACCAGAGATTCATCGGGCGGCAGGTCGAGGTGCTCGCCGAAGGTCTGTCGAAGTCCAATGCCGAGCGTTGGTCGGGACGGGCTCGCGATCACAAGACGGTCATCTGGGATGCCCAGGCAGATGAAATCGCTGGTTCGTTTGTTGTGGTCGAAGTCGATCATGCTTCGTCGGCGACCCTCTACGGGAACAGGGTTGCAGGGCCTCGTTCGAGCCCCATCTTGCCCTGCACTCCGTGATGTCACAGGAATTCCCCGACCCGCTGGTGATGTCGCACGCGCTGGAACTGGCGCGGAGGGGTCTGGGGCGGGTCTCTCCGAACCCACCTGTCGGCGCGGTGCTGGTCGCTGGAGGCGCAGATGAACGGCGCG